>Ga0209339_1000907_pt1 | contig 11723 bp, 7 predicted proteins | sample OlaalgELextract3_FD_187376 | JGI IMG/M metagenome (GOLD analysis project Ga0209339, IMG submission 187376) | Olavius algarvensis symbiont microbial communities from Tuscany, Italy - Type A ELBA extract 3 (SPAdes) (version 2) | ecosystem: Host-associated > Annelida > Digestive system >... | reverse complement strand
AATCGTAATTAACATACACGACCAAAATAAATACATTGCTGGAGTGAGGTGCAACATTTGAATATGCCAAACACATTATTTTCAGTCAGCCTATGCTAACCCCTAATGACCACCCACCCCCAACGCGCCCTGATTCTTTATAGATGTCGGCGCTTTATAAATCATTTACTTACTTACTTACTTACTTAATTAAACATAATGAAAACAATATGAAAACTATAAGCAGATACATCACGAACACGTATATCTTTAGATATGCCACGATAATAAAAATTCAGTCTGGTTGGTAAACAACAACAGTACGAATATTATATTTAAAAAGGCGAATTGCAACAGTTTCAGTACATTATACATGTGACTGGCCGAGTATGTTGGCAGTAATCACCAATACAGAATTTCACTCACAATCACTGCTGCTGTACCAGACACGTAGCAAGACAGACTTCACATGTCACAATTACCACTGTTCTGCTCATGCCGTCTGCAACTCGCTGCCATCTCAACACTTGAACAGTCTCAATGAACTGCTTCAAATCATTCACACCTGGTCCACGTGTACATGTACTTATGGCACTCAGCGGAAATATAAATATTATCCAGACTATAACTCATTATTTGGGACATCGCCAATGTTGCTATAATTTTCCGAGCTGATCATTTGATACCTCAGCTGACAACATCAGTGCTTCATTCATTAAGTCGTCATCGATGTCAGCTGTTGCTGTTTCGCCGACACTCATCACTGGTGACACTGACTGTCGGCGACACATGTCAGCACGACTTGAGTCGTCTGTGTCACTAGGCACTGATGTCGCAGTGTCGCTGATAGACGTCGTTATTGGCGACGATACAGCATTGGACGACGATAACAGAACCGGAGAACCAGGGAAACAGTCAATAATGAGGCTGGCAACTGGGCTGCCTGTAGCAGGTGGACTCCGGGTAGAATCACTCCGAAGACTAATGTCGGAAGGAGTGCGAAAATGAGCTGCTGAAGTAGCTGTCTGTTTCGAACTGATGCCACTGTCAGCTGAGAGGTCCACTGGCAAGTTAGAGCACTCCAGTGCACTGGAAACAGACCCAGTCACAGAAGACATCAGCTCGGATGATGATGCCCTGTTACTATCATTAGCATCAATGACTGTGGGCTTGGTGAGGTCCAAGGTTCCAGACTGAATTGCTGCAGATGGTGGAGATGGTGACCGTGGTGGAGACAGCCTTCGCTCAACAACAATGCTATTGTCACACACTCGACTGTTGTGTGCCATTGCATCCATGAAGTGTCGGGCTGGGTGAAAACGATCCAAAATTTCTTCGGAAGTCTCAACAGTCTGCAACAGTGTCGGATCAACTCCTCGGCCAGTATGAGCATCGGGAGTTTTTGTTCTGGCAGCAGTTTCACAGCTAACTGGTGACGATTTCGCCGGCAGACTGCTGCAACTAACTGGTGGGCGAGTCATCCGCACAACAGGCTGAGCCAAAATGCCACGACCACCTGCCTCAGCTGCTTCGACCTCGGACATCCGAGAGACTGCAACGTTGGGTCGTAACGATGCAAGACTGCCTGGCAGCTGTCTGTCAGCAACAACAGTCTGCACACGAGGGATCCTGGGAACCAGCTGGACATCACATGGGAGTGAATGCTGAGGTCGGTGCTCATTTGCACCTGACGGCGGGCTTGCTGGTGGGGCTGTGAAGCGTACCATAGCTGCTTGACTGCGTCCAGCATCGGCAACCTGCGATCCAGTCGAAATTGGAGGTTTACGGACAGGAACTGTCGATCTCATAGAAGAATCTTTCACAGTGTCAGGCCGTTTTATACTAGAAATGCTAGATTTGCTTAATGACGAGGATGACGATGACGACATCTCGCGTGTGGGAGTACTGGGCTTGTTGCCTTCACGGATGATTGCTAACCGAATGTCATCATAAAGTACTTTCTTGTCTGGCTCTGCACCAGCCGATGCTCCCTTACTCAACTTCTCAATGACTGCTGATAGTGAACCCTTCCGTTTTGCTGTCGGTTGAACAGATTTGGACTTTGTGACAGCCGCTGTGGAATTTGTTGATGACTTGGTAGTATTTGCAACTGTGGGTTTTGTAATGGAAGAGGATGCTGGCATTATTCCACCAGAACTAACAACTGTCGGATTTGGTTTCATCCGTGCCACTGGCAAACCAGGAGATTTAGAGTCGGACTTCGGAGTCATCATTGATTTGCTTCGAACAACTGGTCGGAGCGGAAATCCAGGTGGACGACCTAATCTCACTGCGGAGCCAGAAACTTGACCAGAAGCAGAACTCGTCGATTTGTGTACTGAACGACTCCCCAGACTGACCACTGCGTCGGACTTCTGGATCTGTAGCCGACCCTCAGACTTGGTGATCTTAATGGTGCTGATCTTTCCCGACTGACTACCTCCACTGACAAACACGTCGTTGTCGTCATCAAACTCGTAAATTTTACGGCTCATTTTCCTGCCCTCGTCACTCCGACGTTTCTTTTCAGCTGGGGTACCGATTACCTTGTTCCCACCCACCCGTGGCCTCTTTTCCCCAGGTTTCAAAATTTCTGGTGGGCCGGTGCCACCACCAGGAAGTCGTGGTGATGCTGACGATCGGCCAGGTGAAGACGATGCAACACTGGACACACCTGATGTTAGACTGTCCACCTCAAAATCTACACTATCTGGCGGTACCAAGTCTGATGTGGTAGAATTTAACTTGGGAGCCTGGCTAGCTTTTGCACGTTCCTTCACTGCAGTGCGATCAGAAGTACTATCCAAATCTGGAGTGGAATGACGCTGTGAAGATGGCTTCAGAATACGACGACTGAATTTGACAGTAATTGGTGGCTTATGCTGTGCTGCAACTAACCCAGCGGTAGCACCATCGTGTACCGCTGTAGGTTCTGTCTTAATTCCACCAGAAAGCAAGCTGTTTCTTATCATCTGACTGTTCTTAGATGTCACAGACTTCTGTCGAAAATCATCTGACATGGTGCTGGATGTTTCCCAGTCCACACTTACATCAGCACTTGAACTATTGCTCCAGTCAATGCTCACTGCCGACGTTCTGCCAGATGTGGCCGCCGACACACTCGGCAGTGACTTTAATGACCCGTTAAAGTCCAACTGATTTTCGGCATTTAAATCAGACATACTAGCAGCGGGGCTGGCAAAATTATCGGACGACAGAAGATTAATCAGCTCTGATGTGCTTGATCTTGGTGTGCTGAAGGTCCGACTGTGATCCGCCGGTGTGGACATGAGTGGCTTTGAGTTAGAAAACGACAGTGAGGATACGGGCTCAAGCTTGACAGGTGGGCGCGGAGAACTGTTTGGATCTGGCACTGAGTAGGACCGCGAGACTGGTGGAGTGGCATTCACATGGAATGGAGCAGCTGGTCTTGTCAACGCAGCACTGGTGCTGAACACTTCGTCAACTGACGACTGCCGTTTCACTGACGTCACACCCGACAGGCTCGTTCTTTTCTGCCGCAAACTATCAAACGACTCCGTGCTACCACTTGGGGCCAGCGACTCAGACTCCAGAAGACTAGTTAACATCGGGTTATGCTGCCCACGTTCAGTTGGTACTGCTAACTTCGGCAGAGGAGTGTTGGTGGGCAATGGCTGACATGTGGAGACAGATGTAGAGATAACTGATGATGTTGAAGGTGTCCGTTGTGGTCCAACGGTCGTCGTCGGTGGCGTCAAGGGCTTTTTTAACATCGGCTGAGAGACAGGTTGACGTGCAGATTCAATGGCTGCTTTGTTAAGAACAGCGCGAAGCATCACAGGCAGCGACAGACACCTAAACACAAACGTTCAGACATTCAACCCTATCACTGCTGACACCCAAATGACGTAGTCTTAAACGAGCTAAAGACAGTCCCGAGACAGTTTTCTAATGCATTCATCTGGACAACTGCTCGTCTTGGTCTTGTGGATTCACTCAGAGCAAGATTTAAAAGTAGTCAAAAGTCTGGTATTGCCTACATTTTGCATAACCTTATTTGCATCATTGCTACACAAATGTCATGTAAGTTTTAAGGAACAGCAGAAGAGGACAACAGCACCAGCACTCTTTTATGACAGATTTGATGATGATGATAATGACTGTCACTGACTACAATGGGTCATTTCACTTTTTGGATTAGTCTTTCGCTGAGACCAGCTCAGCGTTGGTCTCAGTCCGAAGTTGAGTTTAACCAATCACAGGCACGTGTCATCACTGACGTCATCAGCAATTCATCGCCGATTTCGCCATATTTCTTTGTTTATTTTTGAATTAGTGAAAAAGTGAAGTGGTTTTCGCTCACCAAAACTTAATCTCAACTGGTTAATCTATGCAAAATCAACCGGTGTGTTAATTAGCTTTAGATTCAGCGATCGCTCAGTCCAAAGTTTGGTCTCAGCTAAATGTTCAGCTAATTGCTGAGTCCAAACAAAAAAATGACTTCACTTTTTGGCTGATCTTTGGTGGTCTCAGTCCGAATTTAGGACTCAGCGAAACGCTAAGCGAAAGACTGATCCAAAAAGTGAAATGACCCGAATGTATTGACTGCCTTGAGAGACGATATCTTGGTCTTGGAATGTGTGCTGTTATTGACATCAGAAGCTGGAGGCCATGGATCAGTATCTTATATAACATCTGCTACACACAGCAACTTGACAGCCACATCGGTACCCTGTCAACACTCTTAGGGCGTGTTTCACCAACGGCGATCAAACTGCGGTTCAACTGATGCAGATCAGATACCTCCAGATCAAATCTGATCTGCAGTTTGATCCACAGATCAAATTAAAAGAGTTTCACCAACACATTTGCGGATCAGATCAGCTGACCCATACTTTGACCTGAGATCAAGAAAACACGGGCTCTGATTGGTTGGGGGAAAATGACGTCATTTTTCATTCAATCAGAGTCGAAAGTCGGTAAACATAAATTACATCAGACACAGTAGCCAAAATATTATAGATTTTGCAATTTATAATCACAATGGTAGCACTTAAGGTACACGAATATGTCCAGAAATGAACTGTTTAATACCGAGATCTATCTTTTAAGTTAAGTTGTATTCTACGCTACGAACTTGCCAAAATATCGTTTCGACTCAATCGGCTGTTGTAGTTTAGATGTGTCCACCTGGTTGTCATGGAACAACTCAACGTAAACAAACTCGACATAAACAAATGCATACTTCGGTGCGACGGACTTGTTCTTTTAGGCCACGTTTGACATTTAGTGTTTAATAAAGTTTGAAATGGATAGCAGGCTGTCTGATGAGCAATTGCTTCTGTTATATCTGGCCAGGTACGACCGACCACGGCACCTACGTGATCGCCAGAATCCCTTTGAAAAGTTCGACGAGGCCAGTTTATAGAGCGTTTCCAGCTGACCAAGGCGACAACTCTGGCTCTTTTGATAACCACACCCACTGAACAGCACATGCACAGACAGTCTAAAACTCGGATCAACTAATTTGACCTCCGATTGGCCTGCGATCAAATCTGACCCGAGATCAACAGCTATTTTGATCTGATCTGCGTTGGTGAAGCAAAAATTGGTGGATCAAATCGGCTGACCTCGGATTGTGATCCAGATCAAATTAGATCTCGATTGGTGAAACGCGCCCTTAGTCATGCATACCACTACAGTGTGGTACACTTCAAAGGAAGGGGCAAATAACAGCATAGTGAATTCCATCTTAAAGTATGGATACATTGTAGCTTTCATTTGACCAGACAGTAAAATTCATTTCTAGACAATATCACCAACAATGCTCCCTAGACCAAAACTGACTTAAGTACTAAGCTTTGCCAACACCTATACTATATCTACAGTCACATGACGGTAAACTGACCATATTTCTTGACCACACCTGCTTTTGTTTACAGTACTTATGAATTTATTCCTAGATGTTTTCATCTCATCAACAGCACTACTACTTTCAGTATTGATTTTAACTGGCCAACCTTTCCACAGTTGCTCCAGGTTGGGTAGGATCCCCCAAGAGATGACCTGAAGCAGGATTATTACGACCTGCAAGCCTGTCCTGTCAGCCACACGATACCACTGACACACTGAAGAAGTATTCATCTTATAGACAGAAAGTTTATACTGTAAAATCTTGCATATAATATGCATAATTTTGACCTAAAAATGCGCTTCTGAGAAAGGGGTGTGTAGTATGCACGTGTACATTGGCCCATTCACACCGACGAGTAACATGCTGCATAATATCCAGACTGACGCCGCACTAACCAGCTTACCTGGACCACCCACACACACAACGGATGAGAGGAGAAGTATGCTCACCGAAGCAACACAAGCCACTCGCCCGTCACTGAAAGGATGTGAGCAGAAGTCGGTGTGTATTATACACGTGAACTTTTATTTACCCCATCGACAGCAGTGAAAAGTCGCCCTGTTTATTACACACGAGTGCGTATGGTACGCGAGATTTTACAGCAATTGTAACTGATACGAAAAAACTCACCGCTGAAATACCTTACTAGCATAGTCATCGGGACAAGTCAACTCGGACGAGCTGGAAATTATTCGACATTTGACACTCGAAATGTCAGATAAATCGACCTCCACTGCAACAACAGACAACATGAAGCATCTTTCACTAACTGCCTGTCTCAAAAACGCAATAAAGCTATTACTAGCTAGATAATCACTGTGACAACTGATATTATTCTTGACTCAAAGAACTCTAGTCAAGTCACAAACGTTAGCTATGTCAATAGTCTGACTTTACAACTGAAATTAGTCTGCATGTCACAGAACAACTACACAGCTAAAGAGTGCCTGCGGGCGAGTCCATGTTGGTCGAACACACCAACAGCATGCTGCTATGGCCAGCACGACTGGCCAACATCCGGTGCAGCTAGCCGATGTTGGCAAGGGACAGACAGTGGAAGGAGGTGAAAATGTAACGTCCCTGCTGCAGGCTATGCTTCGCATGGCCTGTGGGCGGCATCAAAATGAAACCGGAATTGTCAACACAAACAAAAGGGTCAATCAAAAAAACTATCACAAAAACAGTTCAGCCGGTTGAATAAGCCCTCTGCCCATAGTATGCACTCGCAAATTGTCATATAAACCGCACGACACTCCATTTCAGTTAAATAGTGGTTTCTGGCTGCAGCTAGTAGCAGTGCACCATAACGTGTCACCGCTAAAAATAGCACAATGACATTATCTGCCTGTATGCACTACATACTGTGCACAGTACTCATGGTTGCAAAAGTACGTGGGGTTTTCCTGTTCTCTGACGGTGCTTTCCCGCAACAAGGTTAGGGTTAGACTGCCCTGTGATCCAGAGTATGAAAGTTGTCTCATAAAACCAGAGTATCTGAGTACCTCACACTGAAATGTGCGTGATCCTATGATCATTAGTTTTGATGCTTTACCAGTGTGTTATGGACCATCTGTCGCTATGTCGTGCTCTAGCACAGCTGAGCGCACCAAAATACTGGAGATAAGTAATGTTTCATGACGAAGCATGTTGGCAACAATCAGCAGCTGTAGACAACCGACAGATGACAGTTGACAGTGACAACGATGAAACAATATACCGGTCACGAGAGAGGCACAGTCCGGATGTTCAAAAGTGACGACCAAGTTTTGAACAGACAGAGAAGTGACGTCAAACGACAGCACAACGGCATCATCGCATTCTAACACATCACAAAGCATTCGATCAACATTCTATGAAAGCACGTAGTGTTAACCCTTCTGCAGCCACACAGCTTACCCTAGTTTATCCCATTCCAAATGATAAAAGCTGTGGTGAGTCTCAGAACAGATTGAGGGAGTGCAAGAAGACTGGCAGAGGACATCTTGAACATTTACTCTTTAACTCTAACTGTTGATAACTGCAGTGCTTCTAAGTTATAGTGACAATGACATTCTCTTTGCAGTTATTAGTAAGTAAGTGATTTTTAACGCGTTATAGTCCAGTTAGAATCGAAGTGCATAGTTTAGGCAACTGTCAATTCTAAAACTGGTGCACCAGTTTTGTGAACATTACAACAAAGCTTAGCACAGCTGCATAAATACAAGGGTTGTTCCATAAATAAGTTACAAAACAGCGTCATTATGTCAATTTTCAAAATGCGACAATTCCAAAATATACATTTTGTAGGGGATTTAATTCCGAGTACCAGCTGTGAGTTTGACAGCAGCGATGCCACTGAAAGCATCCCTTAAGGAAGAGCGTTCTGTTATTCGTTTTCGGTGGGCAAAAGGACTTGGCGCAAATGCCATTCAGTCTGAGATGCATCCAGTGTATGGTGACAAGTATTTTACAAGACAAGCAGTACATGTTTTTGGTGTAAAAAGTTTCCTTATGGTCGAGAAAGTGTTGACGTTGAGATACAACCTGATCCCATGTTGTTTCAACTGTCGACGACAGATGCAATGATCACAGCAGTCGATTCTGTCACACGGTCTGACCGGCGTATAATAAGATAAATGTTTGAATGAATTTGGATAAGCTGAAAAAAGTAACGTTAATGTTTAACATTTAAACATGTTTGCTTATCAAACTTCTCTTTTCTCGTAACTCGCAACACTGTTTAACACTTGTGAGTTGTAAGAGAAAACTGCTGGGCAAAATACTGCACTGACTGACTGGGTTCTAAGTACAAGTGACGTCACAATAATGACGTTATCGTCATAAAAATTCCACAATATGTCCCCAGTAAAATTCCTTGCAGAATATATATTTCCAAATTTTTATATTTTGGAAATTGACAGAATGATGTCATTTTGTAACATAATTATGGAATGACCCTTGTCTAATTGGGTGATTAGCGCATACAATTTAATTATTTGCAGTTGTAGAGAAATTAGCAAAATTCCATAGTGGGGTACTGTTTTGGTGCACCCTGTACACACCTGTGAGAGATGACGGCCTCAGACAGCTAATAAGGACAGTGTTGAAGAGAGCCTGCTGCCGTAGCAGAGATATCACGGCCGGAACACTGGTAGGTAACATGAACGTGATCTTAGACACTAGAACTCCAGTCTGTAAACTGGTAGACGCTTCAGTAGAACTAGACACATAGTAGCGATGAACGAGACCACCTGGTAACACCTACAGCATGCATAGTAATAATAAACGATAAACAAAAACACCCACAACAAGAAACCATTAAATGGCAATATATACATACATATTTGACTGGCAACCTGGACACTAAGGGGCAGAATGTGACATTTGGTACAGCAAATAATGGTCTGGACAGGCCCATATAATCACCTCCTTGCTGTACCAAATCTGACTACCCATTATATCAACAGCCAGAGTACCAACTTCATATCATCCGATATCTGACATAAATGGATGAGGTAGGTATTAGTCACCACTATTAGTCAGCTACATACAAGGGATGTGAAGCTTGAATTACTTCGTAACTGACCTTTGCATTTCCATAACCGATTATTAACTGATGATGGAACTGACAGATGGTAGTCGTGACATCCGATATGTTGGTGGTGGGTGGTCTCTGTGCAGCGTCTGATTCGCTTGCAACATACGGTGCTATAGATATTTGTTTTGCTTGATTGCTTGACTGATGTATGCCAGGCAGGCGATATGGATGGCACTGTGTGTGGCAACGTAATGTTTGGTGCCTGGCAAATTGTGACGTCATAAATTCCGTTGTCTGTTTTGCCCACCCAGGGAGCACACATAGTGACGCATTGCCTCCAACACATACCAGGTCATTTGAATACCCGAGTCATCATCTGTCAGTCAGGACCGACTAATGTCGTCATAATTTTCACCACCATTATCAGCAGCTTAAGCTACATCCTGTATCTCGTCTTTACAATGTACTCCATTTATTATAACTCGCATTTCATTGTCTCTAACACGTTTCACTAATTTCACCTTCTTCAGTCAACAATCAATATGATTCAGTCTGATCAGATGGACCCCAACAGCAGCACTTCAGTGTGGACTTCATCACACACCATGCTGGTGGACAACTAGTACAGGAAAATGCCCATGAGAAAACAAATAAGAAACAGCAAAGATGAAAACTGGAGCAGCTGACAACATACCACTCGTGAGTGTTTTGACCACGCATCACAGTCTTTGACTTTGCCATGAATGAGCGGCTCAACAAGCACAGCAGCTAGAGGTCGTACAGGACCACATTCCACCGACTCAACACCTGCAACATACAACGATGCCAAAAATCTCCGACACTCACTTCATCCAAACCAACAATGTTTATGATGATAGCCATAAGCTGACATAAGCTAGTCACCCTATTAAGCCCATATACATAACTCACAGAGCCAATACACCAGGAATACTGTCATGGAACTCATCATTTCTTTTGTCAGTACTCATTGCCCTTACAGAGGAATGGCCAGGATGAGTGGCTTACGTAAACTGTTAAATGCCAAGATGACAAAGCCATAAATGGTCGACCATCACAGCACTATAATGACAGGATTTCTGTGGCCCAGTTATCTGGATTTTGGCCCCAGTTTAGCCCCAAAATGGCACGATCCCTCAATCAGTCCAAGCCATTTTGAAAGTTTCTAGACGACACCTTAACTGCTGTCCTGCAATGTTGCCACCAAACAAACAAAAGAAACACACACCACAAAAAACAATAGCTCGTTGGCCGCCTCGACAGCGTGAAGTGACCAGCCATTCACCCAACCCGTATGGATAGCAGTGAATAACTTACCATTAATATGTCGAAGTCGCTCTATGACAGGCGAAGACACGGCAATAGCGGGATGAAGAGTCAGCACAAACACGGCCGGTAACATACAGCTGTTACTATTCGTCAACGACGACATCGGCAAACTGAAATATGAACACCACACAATAACATAGGCAAACTCTGTATTTAATATATATACACTCTGTCCCGATAAAAAGTACAACTGTTAATAAGTGCATAAAACATAGTGCACTTTATATATCTACAACATTCTCTAAAAACTGTCATAGCTCTGTCTCAATTAATGAAGTAACTGCAAAGAAACTGAACTTTAAAGAGTACTCGTCGAAACTGAAAGTTACCAAATGACATTTAAGCACTGCACTGCTGGCGACGTCAGTGACTGCATTACGTGTAGTTATGTGAACGATCATGGGTCATTTATGGAAAAATACAAAGTTCAATTAAAGTTTGGCAGCAAGAAAAAGATGTTCAAAGGTATTTCTTAAAGGATCTGCCATCTTTTAACAAACTGTTACAGAACAATCAAACTGGCATAATCGACCAAAAACCCAGAAGTGGTGTCTTAAATATGCTCTACAAGTAATGCTGAAAATATTGGTTTGCATGAAGAGACTGAGCCAGGCAAATGCATAAAAGACATTTTAGACAGAAGCATTAGTCTTAACTACGTAGCGTGAATTGTTCAAACTGAACGTGTGCATAATGTTATAAATTTTTCTTTCTAATTATTGTTCGTTGTGACTCTGCAATAAATGAAATGGTCAAATTGTTAACAACTTTCAATGAACATTCTATACCTCTCCCATGGCTTCCAGTGCTCTCCAACATTGAACCGCCAGCCCTATGAAGGAAGGCTGCCACTGACAAGCTGGTGGAGAAAATCGTCAAACATGACAGTTGGCCAATCCAACCTGATATCCTTAGCCCACCATTGCTACGACTGACACCCAGGAAGCCGTTGTGGCTAGATTTGCAACCAGTTGACATCAAAAG
>Ga0209339_1000906_pt1 | contig 11724 bp, 10 predicted proteins | sample OlaalgELextract3_FD_187376 | JGI IMG/M metagenome (GOLD analysis project Ga0209339, IMG submission 187376) | Olavius algarvensis symbiont microbial communities from Tuscany, Italy - Type A ELBA extract 3 (SPAdes) (version 2) | ecosystem: Host-associated > Annelida > Digestive system >... | reverse complement strand
CATCACCGATGCATCATTATGTCTACTTTTATCTCTTGCATGTAGTCAGCTCACTAACAATTAAGCAATGAGGTATCTGTGGACTACCATCACCAATGCAACATTATGCCTACTTTTATCTCATGCATGTAGTCATTTCATGGACTGTTGAAAAAACGCTTCTTGTCAGCACCACAAAACTTTGCCATGGTCATCCAGTGTGACAGCACCACTAGCGAGTAGCTCCAATGCTCGTGGGTAGACTCTGTGCTCAGCATGTAAAACACGCTCACTCAGAGTCTCCTCAGTATCGCCGCGGACAACAGTAACAGCTTCTTGTAACAATATTGCACCACAATCCACATCCTCCTGTTCACAGCAACTAATAATAGTGAGATCAAGCCACTAAAGTTGATTGGAGAGATGGGTCTTCAAAGTGTCAACAACTTCAGTCATCGCTCTGGTGTTGACTATAGCGATAATGTGATGAAACACAACAATGGCTAAGTTCTGAGTAAATAATATTGGGAAAGCAGCATTATTTTGGGGTAGTGGTATCCTCATATGAACACAATGTGATATATGTCTAAACCATTGCACATGTAATATAACATCTTTGTAAACAACCAACAAAGCAGCTACATCCACAGCAATGTGCGCACTTGTATTCTTCAAGTACAGCATAGTACACACACTACACAGTTACAAGTTTCTGCATAATTTCTATAGTCGTGTTGAGAATAATGACTGGTCTACTGCTCAGCTTCTGGCAGAGATTCTTTGTATCAGGGATGATGATGATTTTAGAGTACTGTTTAGTGATGGGAGAAGTTTGTCAATGTCAGAACTTAACTGTATACTGTCATATGTTTTGTCGAGTCGTTCTTAGTTTCTTCTTAATTCTTAATTTTCTTTGTTGTACCTCGAGGGAGTACAATTTTATATAATAAATAAATACCCACAACAACGACATTGCACTCTACAGAGATGTTACGACATCTGCACAGTCAGATATCATTTTCTCCAACCACCAACAACATTCCCCGACTTACCACGGCAGTAGGAATCCTATGATCACTTTGTAAACAACAAACTTAGCTATTGCCAATAGATCGCATGTTAGCTGGGCACACACAGTAACAACAGTAAATTTCCAACAACTGTGGAGTGTTTACAGATGCTACATGTAAGCTCTGACCGCAACCATGAATGTCACAGGGAGGAGTTTGTTACAGAGCAGGAAACTTTTGGGATACCTGTAGTGGCAGCCATTGCTGCAAGCACAAATTCCATGGGGTAGATTTTTTCATGGAAAAGGAAATACATGGGACACCGGTCGTGGCAGCACTGCTGCAAAATTTCATGGGGGATAGTTTTTCACAAGGGAGGAAATATTTGACACGTATACAGATTCCACAGAAAATCAAAAAATTAAATATCCCACCTGTAACCAATGCCCCCGTAGGGGGTGAGCCTGTCAGAATTTCACAAAGATGCTTAGTACTAGGAAAAGTAGAATAACTGGGCTACCATATACTGAAAAAAGTATGATGGTATTTTAAGCCGTTTCAATACAGTACCAGAACGTTACTGTCTGACAGAACATACATATTGCTGTATCAGTAATGCGTGTCGCTGTTCAATCAGTGTGTGCTGGACTAGCAGTGCAGAGCAACTGACCGTCACAAAATGAACTGTGCAGCCAGTGACCATCACTCCAGCTTCCAGTGCTAAACGGTGCGGATGAGCGCCACGGAACGATGGAAGTAGTGACGGATGTATGTTCAACATTCGACCACACCATGTCTGTACAAACCCTCCTGCAGCAACGTGACTCAATGATACAACTATGCACAGCTCAATAAACTACGTCATGTGGTAAACCACAATAGGTGAGGTCAAGTGTTGCTAAGACTGGTCTCAGCTGAAAGGCTCAAACTGAAAGCTTGAGTCTGGTCTTCAGTCTTGTCTTAAGACTACAACACCACTGCCACCTTGAAACATTTGCTTACAACACTTTATTCTTTCCAGAGTTTGAGTGAACACAGCACTTTAGAGGCTTTTACGGTGACAATGTGGTATATAAATCAATGTTTTACATTATGTAATAACCAAGTCTTTGCCAACGATTAAAGTATTTCTGATACACAAAAACCAAAGTTGCTTGTAGACAATAGCTAACAATCAATGTAATTTGTAATGTACTAATATAGGGCAATGCCACTTTAAATAATAGTACCTGCCATTCCATGGGTGTTTAACGGTTTAATGTTTTTGTAAATGTATAACAAAATGTATAATTCAAGTGGAACTACAAACAGAAATTGCAGTAAGAGTAGTAAGTCTTACAACCAAAAATGAGCTGTTCGGTCTACATCGATGTATACACTTAAGAAGTATGGATTATTAAGACCAAATACCATACCATAGCAGCAGATGACATAGGTTTGGTTTAAGTGTGATCTAAGTCTAGACTATAGCTAATTCTGGAGTTTAAGCTGTTCACTCAGTAGTTCAGTATTGACACGAGGTCAAGTCTTGTCTCGAGTTTAGACTAAGACTCAGCAAACTTCGCATTATTTATGGGTTTACTAACATATATAATAATAAAAAGTAAAATCCGTAGTGAATTAGCTGTTTATCCAAATTCTGCAGTGATTATATGACACTGCTTTGTACTAGATTTAACTGACATTGTAATGCATTACAAAGTCAGTTAAATCTGTAGCACAAAGCAGTGTCATATAATCCACAGCATAACAATGTGTCAGATATGGTTCAAATTACAGTTTCATGGCTGCAATACACTATACCAAAAGTTGAAATTTGCTACACTTCAATTATGTAGTCTTCGAAACATTAGCATTCAATGTAGCAAAATATCACAGCAGAAAGTCACAATGTTTGTTAGCATATCAGTCAGCATATCATTCAGACCGACATGACAGAGTGATTGACAGACACCTGTCATTCTGTCAATCATGTTCATCTGATTCACAAAATACAGCAATCACTAACCAGTGAGGATGCGCATGAATCCGGCCAAGCAAACAATATCGATGTCAGCATCAATCAGTTTCTGATGTACAACGGAGTCAAACTCCTCTCGACTCTTGTAGTCTTTGTGACTGACAACCTACATCAGTCAATCCAAACCTCAGCCCCACTTCCTACCTCTTGGCGCCAGACTTGATGGGTATTGCCTTTTGTCAGCCTGTCTTACAACTTTGGATTTGTGTTTGTGAGCCAAATAGCTGTCTTTGTCTTCCTGACGAAGACAACAATGTGCTGCAGCTGCTGACTACTACTACTACTACTACTACTACTACTACTACTACTACTACTACTACTACTACTACTACTACTACTACTACAGAATTCATCTTCATTCCACTGCTTGCGAAATTGCAATATACAGTATACGTCAATCAATGTGTTGACTATTCTTCATTGTCAAGAAGAAGAAAAAGACGAAAGTTTGTAGTTCTCAAAAAAACATGAACAATGATAAAATCAAAAGTTGTGAGTACTGACCGATATCAGTGATATCGAGAGAGATAGTATTGTTTTCAGCTAAGTGTGTCTGTCTGAAGCCTAGCTCTTATTTTTCATATATGACTAGATTGTCATACAATTAACACAAACACATGCACATACGATGTATCTGGTAGACAAGTGTGTGCCTGTCTGCATGATAACTTGAAAATGTTGCAGATGTATCACTCTGCTTGGCAGTTATGTAGACTGAACAAAACTCTCAGCTGAGTTCACAGGTCAACATCGAGGTCATTTCTTAAGGGTTCAAGATAACCTGGTAAGGTTATGAGCTATTCTGTCGTGGGTAGTGAGATTCCATCTCTAGTTCTGGTCCAATTCAGTGGCGGACTGGCCCACCGAACTTCCCGGTGGGCCCCTGTAGTTTCGTGTACGTCTGGGCCCCACGATCGTCAGGCCACTGCGTTATGCAAAATTGGTTTTATTTGGCCTACTTATCTGTAGTCAACAAATTATAACTACTTTGCAGCAAAGTAGTCTGCACCTGCACACCTGCAATTCTTAACTTGCCGCTAGTTGCGAACAGCACCCGGTGTGGCTGATGCCAAACTTGGTGGGCATGGTGCCTATGATGGTGGAGTCAAAACTTCAAAAGCTGACAGGCCTGTGTGCCTCTAGCCTCCAAAGTGAGCTGCTGTGGTTCGCCAGAAACTTCGACATGCTGTCTAAGACTCTGCGGGATGAATTTGAAGCAGCGGTGTCTGATGGAGATGAACTTTGTTCAAATAGTGAGAGTGAAGCAGAGGTGCAGTAAGTAAGTAAGAGCGATTAACATGTCCATAAATGAGAGTGTCACTTCGCGGGCACGGCGACAGTAATTGCGGGTAACAGAGTTTGAAGAAGTATGTCTTGTATTCTATCTGCCATGGAACTTTCAGCCAGTTGGCATAGGAGCGGCGTGATGTGGTCGCACTTTGACGACGACATGGAAGCGGAACAAAGTCAAAGAGCGAAGTGTAATGGATCCAATGCCTCTTGTGTTGCTACAGGATTTTATATCACTATGCTTTGAATGCGTCTGCACTGATCAACTTGTTTCTTACATATGAGTATCTGCTCACACAAGTGAGTTGCAAACGAGAGTTCAGCAAACTGAAATTGATCAAGACGAGACTGCTGGCATAACTGAGTGACAAGAAGCTTGAGAGCTTCATGCTGATGAACATAGAAAAAGACAGTCTTGATGGCATCACTGTTGACGATATTATCTCTGTTGTAACAAAGGATCATTCACGACTCACGAGTATATTCCAGCATGTTGCTGTTGTAGCAAATACTGCGTTTAACTTATCATTTCAAAAATGATTTCTTTCATTGCTCACAGTCGTTGACTTTCGGTCAGTTTAAATTGTTTCTTTGCTACTAAACCTTTTTGTTGTACTGTAATGAGTACACGTACATATCGCACGCTGCCGTTTTTTGAATAGATCTAGCACTGAAGCTGCGAAATTACAGTGGAAATGTGTTTAGATCATCACAATGCTCAAAAATTTCACTCATTTTTAACGTTCACTTGCCCGGGGGAAAACGGCTAGCACTCAAACTTGAAACTACCCTGTGCGCGACACGCTTCCTGAAGGTGTCGCACTGCTATAACTCTGCCAACGGATTAGGGTCCCCCTGACACTGTTTCCCGGTGGGCCCTTGGTGGTCCAGTCCGCCCCTGGTCGAATTGTCAACCGCTTCCAACACAATTGCATGGCAAAGTGCAAAAACTGCTTATCTCTCTCTCTCTCTCTCTCTCTCTCTCTCACACACACACACACCCTCACACACACACACACAGTCTACTGTCATTTAGCCGCCATGCGTGCAATTACCTTTGCAAATTTATGCACAATCTTTATATCGCTGAACTCTGCAGACAATGGGGCTATCTTTTCGTGGCAGACAATAGGGTCTATCTTTATTCACGTTTAAACAGCAGGCTATGGAAGAAGCAATATGACAGTAAAAGTAGTGAGCTAAAGGTGTGTTACAGTCATTCAAGGTCATCAAAATAGCAAAACAAAACAAGGAAAGGTACCATTCAAACGCCCATATGTGATTTCATACTAGTTAGTACCAGTAACCTAAGTCTCATCTCCCACCGTTTCGGAGATAATGCAAACCAAAGAGCCGTTGGGCAATTGGCTAACCCATGTTCACCTAGAAAGTGGCTGCTAAAATGGCGTGTGTAGTGTTTATGTTACTACGCTGGATGCTGCTCAGCATTAAAAAGCCGATAATACCAATAATAAAGTCAACATACCACAGTGTCAACATTGGCTTTCTTAGCTCTGTCAAGTCCCATGACTCCTGAAACGTTTGATACGACAAGAACAACAGATGCTGATGACTCACTACTACTTGTGTGGTCCAATAATGCCTGTAAGTTTGTTCCTACACAGTACACACCAACAAGTACTTTCTAATAATTCACACAAACACAAACACTCAGAGCCAATATTGTACATTAACAAGAACCTCAGCTGTTGCAGAGACGGTACGATGCTTCGTGTTACTGAACATTTTCTTAAGTGATTAAAGGGCTTGTGTATCAGTCCCCATAAGTATCTCATTGTAACTAAATCTGTATCTGGTACCGTTTCTAGGATATTCAGCGTCAAATAATGGCATAACTATTGAAATGTGGGTGAGGGGTCGTTCAAGCTGACTGAATATGGTGCTGTTTGATAGATCACATACAACTTTCCACTGGTCTGTCATTGTAAGTACAGCTCTATCTTGTACCATTTTCAAGTCATTTGACGTTAACAAAAACCTGTCTGCAGTTCTTCTAGCTGAAGCAAAACCTCAGCGAAACACGAGTTACTACAAGTTTTGGTGCCATAACTGAAATCAAAATTCAGACGCCATCTATACACTGTGTCTCCAAACAAAGTATACCCTTTTGATGTTTGATAATAACTTTGGCAGATGTGGACCGATTTTCAAAATTCTTTCATCAACTGATTCATATGAAAATTCTCTATGTATACACCACAAAGATTTCCACCTCACCTGCAGTATGTTGCTACACTACCTTGTGAAATTCGAAAATTGAAAAATGTTACCAAATTTTCACACTGAACATATGGTATAGTAGGGTTTAACGTCGCACTGAAAATAGTAAGGTCACTCAACCACGCACGTCAAAAGCCAATCCCACAAGGTAACAATTAGTATGTTTAATTAAAATTTAATGCGAGATCTTACGTAACCTGCCACAAAAATATCGCACTAATGATTTTACTTAAATACGTGTACAACATATATGAAGTATGGCCTAGAAAGAACAAAGACAGTGCGAAGATAATCATGGTGAAAAAATATCACCATGATGCAACAACAACAACATTTAACTGAACAACTCCGTTCAAATTTCAAAATGTTAGTCAGTCAATGTCAGCAGTCTTGAGAGTCCGACAGTTCCGAATCACATTGAATCACATTAGCAAAGTGACCTTAAAAACATGTCAACAGTTTGTCTAGGATGCTGTCAAAATCAGCAACATTTTTGGATTTTCAACTTTCACAAGATAGTGTAGCAACACACCACAGGTGTGGTGGAAGTCTCTGTGGTGTACATGTATACACAGAGAATTTTCCTATGAATTAATTGGTGAAATAATTTTGAAAATAAGTCCACATCTGCCAAAGTTATTATCAAACAGCAAAGGATCTACTTTTTTGAGACACAGTGTAATTAACCATTGTCTCAGACAGTCTAAAATGTCAATGTTTTCTCAGAACCCCAACAGCGAGTCACTGCTTAAAGTCTCTGCCTTGAAAAGATGTTGTAATTATAAACATTTTTTGAAGCACAGGAAATCAAGACAAGAAGCTCAGCTGTCGCAGAGAGACCGCACAACGCTTCCTGTCATTGAATATTTTGCTAAGTCACTCAAGGTCATTCGAAATGACACTGTTGCTTAGCGCGTGTGTAAGTCCCTATTAGTATTTCAATGACACTATGTCTGTATGTCATACCGTATCTGAGATATTCAGCGTCAAAGAATGGCGTGACCTTGAAACTGGAGGTAGGGGTCGTTCAAGATCATTGAAAATGGCACCGTTCGATAGATCATATACGACTTTCTATAGGTCGGCCATTGTAAGTACAGCTGTATGTTCTACCATTTTCAAGTTATTTGACGTTGAATAATCATGACCTTGAAAAGGTCAATGAAGGTCATTCAGACTGGTATCATTCGAAAGCTTGGGTGGGTTTCCTATTCGCCTTCCATAGTAACTATGGCCATATCTTTAATCGTTTATGATTTATTCAGCATCAAAGTATAGCGTGACCTTGAAAACTGGGTTAGGGGATGTTCAAGGTCGTTGAAAATGGCACCGTTCGATACACCATATATGACTTTCTATTGGTCCGCCATTGTAAATATAGCTCTAGTTGGTACCGTTTTTGAGTTAATTGACATTGAATGATATCATGACCTTGAAATCTGGGTTAGAGGTCACTCAAGGTAATTCAAACTGGTACCATTTGAAAGCTTGGGTGCAGTTTCCTATTCGCCTTCCATAGTAACTATCACTCTATCTTGCATCATTTGTGAGGTAAAGCGAGATATTGGTGGAAAATCGTGATTCTTTCATACCCTCCTTGCATTTGACGCCCCCATTGGGGGGTCACCGTCGGAATATTGCCATCCCGTTTGGTGTGGGAAAACTAGAATAGTGGGGCTACCCGATGGTGAAAAAAATTTCAGGATATGTGTAACCATTTAGACACAATACCGGCGTGTGACAGACGGACGGACGGACAGACATCTTGCCACGGCATAGTCCACGCTATGCATATGTGCAGCGCAGTAAAAAGTGGTCTTCATTGGCTGGTGAACAAATGAAAACTGTTTGGACTGAAAGACAATCAGCATCGGCAGATTGCAAGTTACACAGTACACTAACAACGACAGTCAGAGACAACACAACATACCGGAACCAGAAATGAGAACAGCAACACGCTTCTTCCGCAGACAACCATGTGAATTCACTGACAAGACACCATCTGTTGGTTCTAAAGAACTTGGCTGAAATGAGTCCTTAAGTGCCACCGATAACCCAGTTACCTTTACCCTCTCAACATCATCTGCAATACAGTACACAGCAGAACTTGTCACAGTAACAATGTGAGTAATGCTGATAATAATGAACACATTGTACATACAAAACAGAACACTAAACCACAGGTGTCACCACTGCCAACCAACCACTATGGTACACTCAGTCGTATTTTATACATGCGGTACATAACAGGCGGGTGCATACCTGTATTCAGACTGACCACAGAGCCAATGACTGCAGCACGAGGTTCACCAGCTTGATGCAGCTGACTGAGTATGCTTGATACATTCTGTCTGTCGGAAATTAGTACAAAACCAATTCCACAGTTGAATGTCCGACTCATTTCAGACGTGCTTATGCCGCCCTACAAAAACATCACTTTGAATAACACAATTGACATTCACAAACAAACCAGCAGTTGCTCAAACAGCAGAACCTCTCGTTTCTATGAAAGGATTACTCTTATTAAATAGTAATAAATCCACACAAGTATGCAATTAACATTAAGATTAGACATATTTAGAACTTGGAACTCCTATAGCATTCTATAGTATACACCAGTGTCATTATTGTGAATAAGAACTAAAGCTAGAATGAAAAGAATGGCTGTTTGTCCACGAGAACGACAACTAAAATATGTGAATGTGGCTGGTTGTCAATGATAGGCAGGCTGAGACTCTAGCATATGCTTGGAGCTAATACTAGGGTGGGGACATGTTACCATCCCCGTAGGCCTTGGCCTCTGTAGGCCTATAAACCAGACCCCTTGTTAACTACACTTGTAAGGGACTCCGAACTAGCAGGGTGATGTGTAGTGTTGCTGTAAGGGACTCTAAACTAGCAGGGTGATGTGTAGTGTTGCTACTCCTAACAGTCTGTATGCGATAACACTCCCCAGGCCGTCAGGGGCAGACAGGTATGCATATGTGAAGGATATGTGCATTGTGTGGCCATGGATTACTAGTGCAGTGCAGTGCAGTGCAGTGCACCCAACAGTGCCAGTGTGTGTAGGGAATGGAAGGTGGAGGAGGCTAGTAGCTTTGTGTATATTGTTGGGACTGAGTCATACCAGTGTTGTGTGTTTATCATCTGATAAAGGTCGGTTCTGTCAAGGAGCTGTGCTATGCACTGGACAGTCCTTGGTCGCCCAGCACCATCCCTACCCAGTTCTGTTCGCTCTACCAGGCCAAGTTTAGCGGCCACAGAGGTGGCCTTTGTCCTTCAGTGCTATGACACTGTCATACGACCTGTAAAATCGTCTCCGAAATGACCTATAATGTGTCAATGGGACGTTAAACCCTACTGTAGCATACGATACCCAGAGGTGGCCTAGTGCACAGGCTTTCCTAAGACTCTGCAGATGCAGCCATTCACCTGTTATCATCGACCAGCGAGAATTACTCCATTTGTCCCAAAGGAATGAAGTAATATCCACTCACGGATCAAAGAGGACAACGGTAAACCCTCTTTGCCTGCCTGAGAAATTTCTCACAACACGTGCGCCAGAAATTGCATCAGCATCACGGCTCAGAGAAAACCCTGGCATCTGCCATACATACCATGGCTAACCCAATTAAGCCACAGAGGCAGGCTGAATGAGAAGTGAATAAGAACTAAAATGAATGCTGACAACCTGAATAAAAAGTCAAAAGAAAATAACAAGCAAAATGAATTAAAATAAACTCGACGTTTGAAACAAAGCTCCAAAATACTGTTCAGTCAACGGAACAGCACCTATGAACTCTTGAAGGTAGCAATGACAGACATCATGATAGAGAAGACTCTTCCTGCAAGTGATGAAGTACGGTTGACGAAAGGGTGGAAATCTAGGAACCACTGCAGTCCAGACAGACATGTCGCAGACTATGCTTCATTGCTGTCCATCATTATTCAATCCTTGCTGAATTCAGAGTGCCACTGCAGCAGTTTGATGTCCAGCTTAAGGAATCGCTTTGAAGCATTACTGCAGCCAAGCACTATCAAGTTTAGTCCTCTTCCTGCTCCAGCTTGTCTGATGAATCCAACCGTTGGATCATGTTTCCTTGGTACTGAGCTTTCTAGTCTTCTGCAGGCTTCATTGTCAGCAGCACAAACATCTGCAGAAACTCACAGGCCACTTCCAGAGCACAGGATGCAACAGTTGGACCTGTCAAAGTACCGATAAGGTTCAAAAATTAACACAATCAACGTATGACCACTTGATGTCCGCGATGCCCAAGGTCCATCAATCCATCAGCAGCTGGAACAGTACATGACAGAACTTCACTGGTGCCAGTGAATATCAGTTCTGGATGCAGCATCAGGATGTGTATCCTACTAGTGCTTCATCAGCTGTAGATTTGTTATAATCACCAGCACCTTTAGCACACGTCACGTCGGCCTATATTTTCACTTTGTGGAATGCTGACAGTTAGAAGATGAAATTGTCTGAAAAAAAGAAGTAGAAATGAGTTTTGTGAAACTGAACAAGCACAGTTTGTAGCTGTTTGCTGTGCTGTCATGAGGCACTTGACAGCAAACACTGGTGAGAACCTGTCACGAGGCACTTGACAGCAAACACTGGTGAGAACCTGTCGCGAGGCACTTGACAGCAAACACTGGTGAGAACCTGTCGCGAGGCACTTGACAGCAAACACTGGTGAGAACGTGTCATGAGGCACTTGACAGCAAACACTGGTGAGAACGTGTCATGAGGCACTTGACAGCAAACACTGGTGAGAACCTGTCACGAGGCACTTGACAGCAAACACTGGTGAGAACCTGTCACGAGGCACTTGACAGCAAACACTGGTGAGAACGTGTCACGAGGCACTTGACAGCAAACACTGGTGAGAACGTGTCACGAGGCACTTGACAGCAAACACTGGTGTGAACCTGTCATGAGGCACTTGACAGCAAACACTGGTGAGAACCTGTCACGAGGCACTTGACAGCAAACACTGGTGAGAACGAAAACTGAACAGAAACTAAAATGTCTGTATATAGATGGTATAGTAGAGTTTAACGTCCCCCTCGACACATTATAGGTCATTTCGGAGACGATTTTACGGGTCACATGACCCAACCAACAGTGTCATAGCACTGAAGGACAATGGTTAGTCAACCAGGTCAAGGGCCAATGCCACC
>Ga0209339_1000905_pt1 | contig 11729 bp, 5 predicted proteins | sample OlaalgELextract3_FD_187376 | JGI IMG/M metagenome (GOLD analysis project Ga0209339, IMG submission 187376) | Olavius algarvensis symbiont microbial communities from Tuscany, Italy - Type A ELBA extract 3 (SPAdes) (version 2) | ecosystem: Host-associated > Annelida > Digestive system >... | reverse complement strand
CTTACAGCGGGGAAGGAAAGTGAAGGCCAATGAGCAGTAAGTTATATGAAGACACAGGTAAGCTCGCAGAGAGCTCTTAGAAGGCAACTGCGTAATAAACTTGTCCATCAAAAACTTATCAGTAATCATTTTATGAAGTCAGTCAGCATCATTGTTGAACATGTTGTAATAATTGTGTCATAATTCTGTTTTTCAGAGTGAGATCTGTGACATTACTGACAACTCGAGATGGCATCAGGAACACCGTACTTCACTGGCTATCCGGCTGACTACACATTCACACAGCCACAGGAACCTCCGAAGCCAGAGTCGCCTAAGCCACCGAAAAGACCGCTTACTCCGTACATGCGCTTCTCAAAATCAGTAAGTTACTCGTTCTTGTAAACATTTTTGTTTTGTAACTGAGCCATTGTTACATCATTTTCATTTTTGCTGCACGACGCTGTGCATAACATGGCCTCTTCTATCTTTTGTATTTTTACCTCTTATTGTTCAGTTGCATTTTGACAACTCATAATAAACTACTATGATGATGATGATGATGATGATGATGATGATAATATTCTGATGGGGACTGCCGTAACGGGGGCATTCAATGCAGATTAGGCCTAGGTATGAAAAAAGTCGTAATTTTTGACTAATATCTGACTAATTTGACTAATATCTTTACGTTGTACAGCTTACCTGTTGTTACCTGGCGTGTTTCTGTGCAGGTGTGGCAGCAGGTGAAAGCAGCCAATCCTGGCTTCTCTATATGTGAAATTGGAGCAACGATTGGACGCATGTGGCGTGAGCTGTCAGACGAGGAGAAGCAGAGGCATATGGAGGACTTCACCAAGGACAAGGTTTCTAGGCTGTTCCACTTTGACATGTTGTACTTATTGATTGAGCCAATCTGGAACGCCACGGCCTTTTGTCACGAAAATGGTGCATGCGTTTTTTTCTCAGGATCTGTTGTGTAGAAGAGAGTATCGAAGAGTAGTGATTCTGCAGCGATCTGTGGCTATATCTTGAAACTGTGAGATAGAGATAAAATTGCCGCACATTGCTAATTTGAACTACTACCGTAATCGGCGACATTGTTGATGACCTCAGATGACGTTGAGTGGTCATCTCGGATGACGTTGAGTGGTCATGTCGACTCATATTAAACTCAAAAGGCATAGTGTGTCTTGGAAAAGATATGTTATTTCTCTTTTTGTTTCCAAAGTGGAAATTTGCAGTTTTTGTTCACACCTTGAATGTGGCTTGCGTGAATTTCGAATTTCAGCACCACAAATCTGGAATTTATTGCCTGCTAGTATCCGTAATTCTCCATCACTCCCTACATTTCATCGGCATCTAAAAACACATTATTTTCGGTCAGCCTATCCTAACTCCTAATGACCACCCCCTCTCAACGCACCCTGATTCTTTGTAGATGTCGGCGCTTTATAAATCGTTTACTTACTTACTTACTTACTTGCTTACACTTAGTCTGAAAATCCAATATCTTAGTGGTTCTTTTGTGCACCTTTTATTGTCGATTTATGTCTTTGTATTGGCTCTGTCGGCTATAGCTAAGCTGCTTGTTGCTGAGACTAAGCTGTCATGGTATATAAGTGCATTTACGGCTTGGCTCCATCATACTGTAAACCAACATCGTCCTGCCGTGGTCGGTCCCATCCGCGATCCACCATGTCTGGCCAACTCAACATTCCTCACACTGTTGCACGAAGACTGACTACGGGAAGCGAAGTTTCGCTGTCAATGGACCAGTTGGCTGGAACAGCTTACCTGCTGAACTTCGGTCACCTGACGTTGCGCTGGAGCTGGACGTTTTCAAAGCCAGACTGAAGACATTTGTGTTTAACTGCTGACGATAATAATAAGCTATCTGTTGCTGAGATCTGTATGAGTCGTTGCAACAGTGGAGTGGTCCAGTAAAAAGCCCACATTGCAGCTGGGCATGTGGAGTGTGGACACACTTGAGCAGCATCTAAGTGTGACTGACATACTCGCGTGTGTTGCTGATGCAAACAGGTGCGCTACGACGACGAGCTGCAGAGTTACCTCAAGTCGCAGGGCCTGCGCAGTCTCAAGTCCAAGACGAAGAAGAAGCCGGAACCGAAGCCCCACAGCGTGGCGCCAGTGCCGCAAGTAGCACGTCGAGAGCCGAGCATTGCGCAGCCGCCACCTGCTCACAGCACTCCGGCAGCCACTCAGCAGCAGCAGCTGGCACAGGCTTTCATGGGCCTGCCAATCGCTGGAGGACTTCCGATGGCTGTCGGCATGTCACCTGGAATGATGGGAATGCTGCCACATTTCTCACAGGTAACGGCCTGCAAGGTTTGACAACCATAGCGTAGCACAACTTTACAAAATAATAAAGTGCTAAAGTAGGTCAGTACAGGAAAAAATCAGTTTTATACAAGTTGCATCTCCGTGGCAAAATTAGAAATTTAATGTACACTGTGGGTACGGTCACTTTCTATGTCATTTCCGACTGCATTGATTCTGTAGTAATAATTTCAATAAATAACTAACAGTGTGCAGATATGTTGATGAAATTCTTACTGACTCCAATTAGCGATTTAACTTATAGCATAGTACTGTGTAATAGCAACTAGATCTGGAAGGACGATGAGTGAAGATTATATTGAATGAGATGAGTTAAGGCTCAAAATAACTGATTTCTTAAAGTAAAAATGCTATTTTGGACTCCACATTTTTCGTTTTGGACTCCACATTTTGGTTAGACTCCACGCTTAAAATAGACCTGCTGTGGGGCAAAAAATTGCACCCTGCATTGTATTTTGTTAGTTTTTGGCACACATATACTGAAGTAAATTTGCAACAGAACTGTCGCATAATTGCCCACCTATCCTGATGGGTGCTTCTACCCTACCTTGTGAAATATAATATGTCATTCTGTTAATAAAATATCATTCTGTTAATAACCAAAGCTCATCAACGATGTTTGATGTCCCCTACTGTTTCTGACAAACGCATTCCTGAATGACTCTCAGTAATCTGTAGTCTACAGAACTGAGTTCTGGTCGGCAGGGAGGCCACTTCTGGTGTGAAGTCCGGAGTCTTGTGTTGCAGAAGCTCAGTGCATGCGTGATGAGCTGGAAAGTAAAAGTCGCCAGCAGCTTGACAGATGTCTGGCAGCAACTGTATGAGCAGCAAGACATCACAGTAATATGCACCATTCACTTTCACCCCTGGCTGCGTGAAAACCACACCAGTGCACCAGCGCCTGGAGACACAGACTGAAACCGACACCCAGGAACATGTTTATCAGAAACCACTGAGGGATGTCCATGAGCTGAAGCAGCATGTTATCGATACGTGGTCAGCAACCAGCAGAGCTTCACTGATCAAGCAGTTGATCAGTGGGAAGTTTTAATGCATGTCTCAAAGCCAAAAGCAAACACTGAACATTTGCTACAATGGGTGACTTAAGTTAAGCGAAAACTTGAAGTGACACTGAAGTTTGGTTTCAAACTCGGTTTAAACCCAAGAAGTTCCACTAAAACCAAAGTTAAGAAGTAACTTTGGTTGTTAATCTGAACATTGTCCGGTTTTCAACCGAACTTACCCAATGCAATTAGACAGGCAACTCTGCTAAAACTCTAGTTCTTCACTTTGGTTTTAAACCGAAAAATGACTTTACATTTTCGCTTAACTTTAGACTAAGATGGCCGCTGGTGGCGATATTTACTTCATGTTGCCTGCGCTGTTGCTGCTGATGTGCTTGCTAATCGCCGGAGACATGCAGCAAATTTTCTACGTGTTTTATGCCTAAGCGAAGAAGGCTGCTCACTTGTCGATGCAGCTGACCGCTCATCAAACCCACCAACTCAACAGGTGCCGGGAGCACTAGCAGCCGTTAGACGGCAAGAAGGGCACATGGTTACAAAAACCTGATTTAAAACCGGGTTTTAAACCGAAGTTAATCTCAGCATTGGTTTAAAACCGAATTTAGCGTTCATATTAAGTTTTGGTTTAAAACCTTAGTTTAAAACTTTGGTTTTAGCGGAAACTTAGTCACCTAATGTAACTGTCATGACTTTTGAAGCATATGATACTGCTGATATGAACAAATTGACTTATGTTTCATTTCACAAGGTAGGGTGAGAACATCCGTCAGAATAGGTGGGCAATTTTGTTGCAGCTTTGTTGCAAATTTACTTCAGTATCTGTGTGCCAAAAATTATGGAAATATAAGGTGGTTTGACAAAGTTGTTGCAAAAATAAAAAGGGTGGAATTTTTTTGGCCCCACAGTGTAGTATGTGGATTGTAGGTAAATGGTGAACACTAGCAAAGTGGAATTTACAAGTCCCTTGTATTATCAGTATAGATAAGCTGTATCTGCAGGAAGTTGTGGTGGATTAATTAATAATGTATGCATTTAATGTACACATTTGTGGCCACTCGTGTCTTTCTGTTAAGTTTTAAAATCCATTTTAACAATGTTTAATGTTATTGCTCTGTCTGTATGTCTGTCTGTCTGTCTGTCACGTTCTTTTATGCTGGATCATTGGTGCTGAGTCATTTGATTGGCAGGAAAGACCATCACCCAGGTAATCTGTATAATGATCTGTATCTAGTGGGATACTGACTTATGAGACCATAGAAAGAACTATCTAAGTGACAAGGTTTATGATGGTGTAATAATTAGAGATGTCGCAGTGAGCTGTTAGTGTTAGCAGGATGTATCTCAGACAAAACCAGATTATTACTGTATCAATGCAAATTTCACTTCTCCTCTAGCATAAAAAAATCCTAGATTTTTGGTATGTACTGTGTAATAGGTTGGCAGTTTAGCTTAGTGGTAACGCATTGGTCTCGATCAACGTAGTTACTCTATGGTCTATGCTGGGCCCGGTTAGTGCCTGGATGGGTGACCATCTTCGGGCGGGTAAACTATCTCAGTATGTAATCAGCCACCCAGGTCAACACAGCCTGGCCATCCCTCTTTGGGTAGGCACAATGAGTACCAGCTTAGGTTGGGAAGGTTTGGTGTCGCACTGGCCATGCGTCACAGACAATAGTGGTTTATCCACCTACGGGGTCAACGGCCTATGAAAGGGAGATTAGCACCCCGCCTACGCTCCTTTGGAGTATGGCCCTCCTTTACCCTACCTGTGTAATATAGTTGACAGTTCTCACTGACCTGGAAATGCAGTGGTTAAAGTCAGGAAATTGAATTGGTCAGTAGAAATTCGGGAAATTTTCTTTGTTACCAGTATCAGGGAAATGACATGTATCATGCAAGTTGTGCAGCTGTTGTTAAAAACTGACCAAGACACAAATTTGAAAATGCTTTCATATATAGTACATGTAAAAATCATAACGGCACTAGAAAGCAGTCAGTGTGGGGGAGGTGTTATCTAAAAAATAACCCAAAAAATGTAGTTGTTGCATCGTAGACGGCCGGTAATATTTCGCGACATAGAAAAAGTTGCCGAATTTCGTTTTTGAAACTGAGTGGGAACGTTGTAGTATGTGTGAAGAATTAGCTGACTGAGCGTGTGTGTGGTCTGTGTGTGTGTGTGTGTGCCTGCTGGTGCGTGGTGTCAGCAGTATGTGGGCGGCCAGCCTGTGATGCAGCTACAGTTGGCACAGCAGCAGGCCGGAGCCCAGGAACTCTATGCCAACGGCTACGCTGACGCAGCAGCTGCAGCTTCGTCCTCCGCCAAACAGATGGCGCCACCACGACAGTCGTCATCAGAGTACAGGTCTGATTGGTACAGCTGTCTGCGTTGTCCTGTTTGTTAAGAGTTGGTTTCAGAAGCTATCGTCTTTAGAACATACGAAAGTTATACGTGTGACTGCCAAAAGATTTGTTAAGCCCCGCTGCAAAGTTGGGGAAACATTATGCAATGGCACTGTCCTTCTGTTTGTCTGTTCTTTCGTTTGTTCGTTTGTCGCGCGCACTGATCGGGCACTGGCCTGACTGCCGAGCAGCCCAATAGTGCTGGCGGCCATAATTGACCGCAGCACTCAGGCCAGTGTTGGCCAGGACTTACCGGGTTGGCCACTCAGTCCGCACTGACTTGTCATGTTAGGTAGTTGGCTGATTCAACAGTTATTGCTCCAAGATGATAGCATACACTGATGATCTGGTCAACCAGTGCGTTGTAAATTTATGGACCATACACAGCTAAATTCAAACTCGTCAACTCAGCTGTGTGTGTTGAGTGCTCTGTTTCAGTTGAAGTCAGCCCACATAATGTTGGTGTTTGTGAGAAGAGTTACATTGCAGAGTTGTTATTTATATAGTGTACCTGAACTCTTTACACAGGGTGACCACTTGCCTGGAAAACCTGGAAATGTCACGGAATTTGACAGCTGTCAGGGAAATATCAGGGATTTTACTAAATGTCAGAAGTGTCGGGGGGAAATCTTGTCAGGGAAAAGTAGCCTAAAACTGTTTATTGTAAGCTGCGTATTTGCATCCACTTGACTATGCTGAACTTTTGTATTTCATTTTGGTTTTGGATCATGCACGGTTGCATTCCCACCTCCACCACTGACAATAACACTAGTACCGGCATGATATTAGTAACACTTAACATGGGCAGGAGTGCTGCGAACCGTCTGGGAAATGTCATAAAGTTGTCAGGGAATTTCAAATTGCTTGGTGATTGGTCACCCTATTTACAAGCTGGATCGCTACCTGTCAGCTTTTTACTACACATAAAATCGTTTTGTCTTATTGTTTCATAGGAACGGGTTTCGACCTCCCTCGGCAACAGTGGTCTCTGCTGAACCATTTTCGCACGAAACAGGGACACTGCGGTGCCTGCAGAAGGAAATGGCGACTTAAGGCTCGTTTATAGCGACACAACTCAACGCGACGAGTTGAGTTTTGTTGCGTCGGCGAAGTGTCTATAGCGACGCCGACGCAATTCAACTCGACTGCCCTGCTTCGCGCTGATTGGCTGTACGCTTCAATTGGGTCAGTTGCATTGCCGATCATCGGCAACAGTTGAGTTGCGTTGGTGAGGGTGTCTAGCGACGCAACTCAACTCAACGTCGAGTTGAGTTGTGTCGCTATAAACGGGCCTTTACAGACACTGATCTGTGTCCTTGTGGCGAGACCCAGACGATGTTCTACATTGTCGAATCCTGTCCCCTGACAAAACTGAATTGTGGCTTATCTCGGCTGCGCTCTGCGGATGAAGACGCTGTTTTGTGGCTGACCAGTTATGGTTCGTGACATGCATACGAGAAGAAGAAGAAGATAGGAGCATATCGCAGGAACATATCGTTCGAGCCATCATTGAAGCCATTACACTTTTGATATTTGTTACATTGTGTTGCTGATTGCAGATACCCTCAGAGCTACAACTAGTGGGCGATACAAACGCTTCTCTGACTTTTAGTTATTAGTCCGGTACGTACGTCTCTTGTGCACGTGACATTTCTCTAAGCTAGCTTTGTCCTCGTAAACCTTGGTTTGCGGAATGCAAAATTGATGCCAATTAGGTCGAATGATGGAAATAGGCAGAACGGATGTCCGAGGCAGACTTGATAGGATGGTGGTTCTGGATGATATGAAAAGTTTCGGAGCTTGTTCTGAGACATAGCACAGAACAGGTGAAGTAGGAGAGACAAGGAGACAACTGGCTAACCCACCAGTCTCACTGACACCAGTATTCGTGCACCTAACTCACTGCACATCGTGATAGTCCGTGTTGTGATGTTTCTCGTTTGTTGGTCACGTTCGTGATTTGTGGTTGGTTGGTGTGTAACGGCACTTTCAGCACAGCAAGGCTATATCGTGCCATGCGAAGATTAAAGTTTGTTACAGATTATAGTTACTATTGAGCATTAATAGGAAACCATATCCAAGGAATTCAGTGGTACCATTTTCAGCCCAATAGCTTGACCCCGACTCATCGCAGCAGTTTGTTTACCACACGGATTGAGATGCAGTTTCTCATTATTTATGATAAACGTTGTGCAATGCTTAACCATTTAGCGGTCTAGAGGCAGTTATAGTGCCACATTAAATAATATGAAGTTGGTACACTGGCTGTTGACATGTGGGCTGTTACATTTGGTACAGAAAGCTTCTTCTGATGAAGGCCTCTGATAGAGGTCGAAACGTCAAGTTTTTAGGTAATAATTTTGGTTGTGTTTGAGTAATTTAACTAATAGTGTTGTGTTGTGTTTATTGCAGTTGATGATGTCGTCTGCCAAGAAGTAAAACGTGTGAACCGAGTGGCAGCATTAAGTTGCGAGAACATAACGAGATATGCCTCGTGTAGAGTACGACACGGATGCATAGCGAGCCGTCAGTTTAGTTGTCTGTGTACAGTACATGCCATAGGCTCCGCTGTTTTTGTGTTGCATATAGTTTTCTCGGACCTGACGTCCAGAAGCGTATTTTTGTTGTATCTCGGCTGCGAACATTGACTGTCTGTTGGATGTTCTCCCCGTCGTTTACGAAGGAGCCAAACAGTACTGCAGCATACTGCAGTTTAGATACGAGTATCAGCTAGGGACCTGCGATGTTTCAACATTCAGTTTGGAAACCTATTGGATAAGCAGTTCCCAAAATGTTTAATCGGTACACATAGTGATTTCTAAGGTCAGCTATGGTGGTCATTATGTTGACTGGTTGCCCGAGATTGTCTGTGGTTGCATACTTATAACCTTTTCTTGGCTCTGGTTAAGTTGACCAGTCTGTGTTTTCTAGTTTAGCCCTTAGAGTGCAGAGGCAATTATAGTGCCACATCGAATAATATGAAGTTGGTAGACTGGCCGTTGAGGGTGGGCTATTACATTTGGTACAGCGAGGAGGTGCCTGGGCAGGGCCCTGGCCCCTCCTCGTTGTGCCAAATGTAACAGCCCACCCATCAACGGCCAGTGTACCAATCACCGTATGCTGTATAATGGTCCATTGCTCTGCGGTTTTAATGTGCCCATAAAGGGTTAAAAATGTAATGGACTTTCCTGCTGACGTCGAATCGTCAGCAAATGATTTTTATTATTTTATCGTGTAACTAAGTGGCTACTGTCCTTAGGTTTAAATATTATATTTGCTTTGAATTTGAACTTTTACATCCCATTTATCTTAAAATTTACACTTTGTGGGTCCCTAGTATGAATAATATTATGTATGCATAATGCGTACGTTTATGTTTGTGTGCATTGATATATTGTTGTCCATTCACTGGTTTTTGTTGTTGTCGCCAGCATTTCCGATGTGAAATGGGGTCAGTGTACATAGTCTGTGTACTCACTCGTATGTTGTAGCTCTTGGTTTCTTTGTAGAAGTGCGTCCATCATAATCACTGCTATGAGTATGAAAAAATCGTGATTTTGAACCAATATCTTGCTTTATCTCGGATACGATGCAAGACTAGGGGCCATGATTACTATGGAATGCAAGTACTCGTATGCAATACATCTGATGGTGCCATTTCCATTCACGTTGAAATGAATGATCTCTAACCTAGATTTCAAGGGCTTGCCACTCTTCAACATCGTATATCTCCGAAACAGTACAGCATAGAGACGTAGTCACAGTTCAACGCTAATAGTAACTTACCTGCCATACTCAGTGCTGTAATTTAGAACGACCTCGAATGACAGTCTTGACCGAAATTGGAAATATGGACAGCCGTATAATGTGCCACCATACAGATGTACTTGCTACTATGTATCGACCATCCTTTTGCAGACTATAATTAGCACAAGTCACACAGACTAGGATAACTTGGCAAAATTTTCAATGACGTGGAGCATCATGCGGCCTCTATGCGACACCCGAGACTCGTATTATCTGTCATAATAAGTAGATGACATGTCTGGTATGCACTACATTTTAAGTAACAGTCTGTATACTGTTATGATTAAGGGACGTTGACAAGTTACACACTGTACACGTTCAGTAAGTATGTAAGTAGTTACACTCCTCAATAGTTGCGCCATGTAACATACGTCTGTATTGTGAACAGTTGACTTTACATAACTGTTTCAGCTTACCCTTTAAACTATATTTATCGTACTTCATTTGGTTGGCTCATCTGACCCATAAAATTGTCTCCGAAATGACCTACAGTGTGTCGAGTAGGACATGATTAACGGACATTGACAGTTTACACTACATTCATCATGTAATTTCTGTCTTCTGAACAGTTGAATTTAATTAATGGCTTGACTTTGCTCTTTAAAGGATGTTCATCAGAGTTCGTGTAATGATTATGTATAATTCTTGTGCTGGTATGAATAGGAATTTACATCCAAAATACCTTGGATTTATATAGCTGCAGTTGTTTTCGTAGCATCAGGCCATTGGTAATGGTTAATAATAGTTAGGTGAATCAGGATTGATATTTAGAATAATGTGTAGTTTTGATTGAACTTTGAGATGTGATGTTCATCCTATGTCTGTCTGTCTCATTTAGTAATGACAACTGCTTCAGTTGTCGTTGGTACTAGTTTCTCTGCGGTTCAGCTTTATCAGCTACGTTTTTCTCTGCACTAGAATGCAAGTACGTTTTAGCCATGTTTTGCAGTCATTTTGCAAATTATTTATTTTGAACGTGATGAGTTTTATTTCCAAGAGTTGTTTTTTTTTTCAAAGCTGTCTGCTGTTCTTCCACTGCCTGTTATCTACAGAAGTTAACAGTCCAGTATCTATGTAACAGAGTAGTTTACGGAGTTAATTTATACAATCAATAATAGTTCTTATTTTATTTTTATTAGCGTAGTGTTGTGCAAAAAAGCTGCTGCTGCAACTGGCATCAATAAGCGGAAAATGCCACATTGATGTACATGCCTCTACCTGTTATTTTTATTAGCCAAACCTTACTACATTATATTTGAATTATGGCATTGGCTGTCCGTCATCTGTAGCACTCGTGTGCCTACTCAGCGGGTTGAACTTTTAGGGATTTGGGAAGTTTGTGCTAAAATTTTGCACAGAAAGTTGAAGGGTACTCGGGGATTGTGCAAGTTAAATTGGCATGCGATCTGTCAAATAGTGCCATTTTCAAAGTTCTCTAACCGAGATTTCAAGGTCACGATATTTTGAAGTCAAATAACTTAAAAATTGTTCACGATATAGCTACAATCATAATAGCAGACTAATAGAAAGTCGTTTATGGTCTATTGTATGATCTTGGATGACTCAACCCAGATTTCAAGGGCACTCTGTTATTTGACGTTTAATATCTCTAGTAATAACATAAAGAACGGTATGAGTGATATTAAAGACTAAGAGGCCCAGTACGTTGACGGGCCGTAACGTTCGGCTATCTAATCTACTGATTAGTGCTTGTTCTTTTATGCAGTGCTGTTCTACAGTGAACATTTGCTGATCTCGATTTATAGTCTGTGTATAGTGAGGCTCCTATGTTTCGCTACAGTACTAGCTCGTCTGTTGCCAAACGAATATGTAACTTGCCGTATTTTGTAGTGTACTTGTGTGGAGAAATAAAAATAACGGTTGTTTTAAATGAACTCGTGTGATAATTCTGTTCACTGATGGCCGTGCCTTATTACCATCGTCATTTAGCACAATTGCAGCGTGTGAAATCCATGAAAGCAGTCGGATAAATAACAGATGTCGCTAGTTAATTACACCGTGCATTTTAGCTGGAGTAATAATAATAATAAAAATTAGTCCCGTACGGGGACTGACGGTCGACTTCTAATATTGCGCCTACTTAAAAAACCATCGACACTGACATAAGACAACACCGAAATAAGCATGTCACGTTTC
>Ga0209339_1000904_pt1 | contig 11732 bp, 8 predicted proteins | sample OlaalgELextract3_FD_187376 | JGI IMG/M metagenome (GOLD analysis project Ga0209339, IMG submission 187376) | Olavius algarvensis symbiont microbial communities from Tuscany, Italy - Type A ELBA extract 3 (SPAdes) (version 2) | ecosystem: Host-associated > Annelida > Digestive system >... | reverse complement strand
AGTCCTCCCGTGGCTACGCTACTGTGCACGGAATGAATCAACCGACGGCTTGGCTCGTAGTGAGAATGGCAGCGAGTTCCAATCGACAATGGTGCACGGTAAGAAGGAGTACTTGTAGTTGTCGGTTCGAGGAGTGAGAGGAGTAAATGTTAGTGGGCCGTGCGACTTGGTTTGATGAGAGCAGGGACGTGGTTGGGCAACTGGAACTGGAGACAGGTTGTTGACGGCTTTGTAGAATGCTACTAAGCGACTATTTCTTCGGCGAACTGACAGGTGACCATTCAAGTTGATTGAGAAGACTGGTAACTGAGGTGGTGCGGCAGTAGTCGTTCATTACAAAGCGAGCAGCTCGACGCTGAACACACTCAAATTGGTGTACGTCTTTGGCTAAATGTGGGTCCCATGCTGCTGATGAGAATTCCAGAAGAGGTCTTACTAAAGGCAGTTGCTTTCGCCTCCGCAGAACATCCATAGACATTGTGTCTAACAAAATTAAGGATCCTTGATGCTTTTGCAGAAATACTGGAAGTGTGATTTTGCCAACGCAAGTCAGAGGATATTGTAACGCCAAGGTAGCCTATGTATGTGAATCCACGGTCCACCAATGACAAGGGTTGCATGGCCATCCAGAAAATATTTTACTGCTGGCTTCACTTGGGATCTGTTCATACATAAAATGTAACATTTACTGGAATTGAAGCGCGTAAGCCATGTACTTGCCCACAAGCTGAGTGCATGTATATCTTGCTGTAAAACAGTTCGATCATTTCCAGACTTGATGTGACGGTATAGGATGCAGTCATCAGCGAAGAGACGGATTGAAGATTGGATATTGTGGGTTATATCATTGATGTAAAGGAGAAACAGTAGTGGCCCCAACACGTCTGTTATTGTTGGGCATGTTCCTTGTGGCTTTAGATTTAGCTACACAGTGCCCTTACCAAAGGAAGATACTGTTTGTAAGAGGAACATCATTGATAATTATAGAGCTGTATCAATCAGCCGAGTTTTATCAAAAATGTTTGAGTATTGTGTTCTGTCAAGATACAAATATTTAGAAACAAGTCCAAATCAGTTTGGCTTTTAAAAAGTATCTAGTTGTGGTCATGCCATTCCGTTAGAAAAGTTGTTGAACATTATGTGTTTGGAGGTTCAACGGTGAATGTTTGTTTAGTAGATTTGTCGAAAGCATTCGACCAAATGAATCACAATGTATATTAAACTGATGATGATGAACCGACTGATTCAGGTGCAAGTGTTAAGGGTTTTAGAAAATTAGTTTTCGCTGTGTTTATCCTGTGTTAAGTGGGGCTCTGCTAAATCATACTTTTATGAGCTGGAAACAGGTGTAAGACAAGGAGGTTTACTTTCGCCATTTCTGTTTGGTAATTTTATTGATGATTTAGTTAAGTTGGTTAATAAAGCTAATGTTGGATGTAATGGGAACAACTGTGCTGCTATATTTTTGTATGCTGATGATATTATTCTGTTGGCACCATCTGTTCATGCACTCCAGTTGTTGGTTAACATTTGTGACTGGGAACTTTTTAGACATGGCCATTAACGCCAAAAAATCGTCATGCGCTTTGGACCGCGACACAAAAGCGTTTGTGCTGATGTCTCAGTGTCGGGTTTTGTAATTAGCTGGACAATGTCGTCTAGGTATCTAGGTGTCTACCTACTACCTAGAAAGCTCTGTTAAGTTCAAATGCTCTTTTGCCCAGAACAAAGCTGGCTTTAATAAGGCCTTCAACAATATTTTTTGGAAAAATTGGACGCAACGCTTCAGAAGAAGTTTTATTTGCATTGATTAAATCAAAATGTTTACCAATTCTTTTCTGTGGCATTGGAACATGTCCAATAACCTCAGCATTCACTAGTATTCACCATGAACAAAGTATTGTACAAAATATTTGGGGATAAGTCCAAAGACTCGTATGGTTGTAAATATTTTGTTATTGATAAGGTAGAAGAATCAATGTGTCACCGTCAGGAAAAATTTGTTAAGAGATATTCTGGATACAGTAACTCGTTATGTCAGTCGATATTCGCTAGTATGTGATGTGTTAAATTACTAATTTTGTATTATTGCTGTATTATTGTTTGTTTATTTTGTAGTAGTAGTAGTAGTAATAGTAGTAAGAAAAGCTTATACAGGGCGCCATAATTACAGTCACTAGTGCGCCGCCATCTCGGTTACGCAAACAAAAATGTCTTCAGTAATCGACGGAATTCGCCAAGCTCAGTGTCTGGCCGTCGCAGTTCCGGCGGAAACCTGTTTCAGATCCGGGGGCCGGCAGCGGGGAAACTCCGGTCGCCAAAACGGGTGCGGGTCCTCGGGACGATTCATGTGTCAACGTCGGCTGAACGCAGACAGCGGGGATACTTGTCAGATGAAGCCAAGATGCAATCGTCAGCAAGGTAAAATGGCGCCAAGCCGTGCAACCACTTATAAACTTACTTTTACTTAATTTGCGTTATTTTCTTTGCTACCATGTGATGGTGAATAAAGTTGTATATAGTTACAATGGAATACTAATAGAAACTTACGTTCTATACATTACAACGGTGTAATCTCGAATGATCTTGAGTGAATTAACAAAATTTCAAACGACATGGAGTGTCGCCCGGCCTCTCTGCGATAGCTTAGCTGCTTGTTCTGGTCTGGCAGCGAATACAGTCAATAACACATGTATGAAAATTGCTTGCTATCGAAATTGCAGCTCAATCACAGCTCGTTGCGTTGCGTTGCGTGGATCACGATATTCACATCAAAGCCACGTCCAACCAACCTGCCTCAACTCACCAGTGGTCCCACAAACTAAATACCGTCTGTTTGGGTTGTGTAAATTTAACAGCACGCAGCAGCAGTCACCCATACAAAACCGTGACGAGCGCTTGCCTGTTACAAGTTGCATCGTGTTAAGTTGTATGTAGTTATTCGTGTTTGGATTGCTACTTAATCGATTGTCGAAGGCCGCTAATCCGTATCAAAGATTGTCATGTTCCATTCGCATGCCTGTGTGTCAGTAGACCGTCAGACAGCTTTCGACACGTCTAATGTGTGGCCGCAAGTACTCGTAGGCCTACGCCCGCCGTCAAAATGTCAATCAACTACGTGTGAGGTCCAAAACGACTTCTAGTAATACTAATGCGCCGACATCTTTGATATATTGTTGAATACAGTGGCCGGTGGCGTTAGCAAGATTTAGGTTTAGGAGAGGCACAGCTCTCAATAGCCTGCTCTTAACTTTATTTAAATAACTTTAATTCACCAAAAAGTTGGTAGCGACAATAAAACAACAAAACAAGAACTTAGCTATCGCAAACAGACCGCGCGTCAGCTGCGAACACAATACGTCGAAGGCATCAATAGTAACACCGTGACCTTGAAATGTGAGAGGTCACTCAAGATCATTGAAACTGGTACCATTCGAAAGCTTGGACGCGGTTTCCTGTTCGCCTTCCATAGTAACTTGTATTGTTTGCGAGATATAGCGACTTATTGGTCGAAAATCGCAAAAAAATTATACCCCATGCACTTATAGTTACGTTGATTACCCCGTCGAATTTCGCCAAAATTTTTGATACTTATAAAACTATAATGATTGGGCTACCGTGAGGTGAAGAAACTATGGCAATGTGTTAAGCCGTTTCTACAGAATACTGGAACGTGACTGACAGACGGTCAGACAAACGGACAGATTGACAAACGGACGGACAGAATTGCTATCAATATCGCGCAACAGTGTATGCTGACGCGCGATAAAAACTTAAATAAACTTAACTAATAAATAGTAGACCTAAATATAAGTATTTAGCCTACTCGAAGTTTTGCAGAGACAGTTATATTCATCTTTATTCACCATAATTGTTACAGGACTGTGCTTTATGTCGACTTTGTTGGCACGTTCAGGAATCAAGGCAGTGGTCAATTGGAAATTAAAAATTTGTAAACAGTGCTTGATTGTATCGATATGGTTAGTCTGAAACAGCTTCATGAAAAAACGTTTGATAACGAAGTCCGACGACGAAATATCTGAAGCGTTCATTGGACAAACTTCGAGACCATATAATTGGTAAAAAAATTGTCTTCAACAATTAGGGGCCTAAATTACACCTTCTTCCATGTAATGACTTAACGTATGAATTATACGAGTAGTCTATAATGGGTACACTAAATATTATAATTTTGCATGCCGTTGGCAGTTATTTTGTGCTGCTGTACACACACGTTTTTGTTACCTGATCTAGAAAATTTATTTATCTTTATTCACCATATGTGGTAGTACAACAAAGAAAAATTAACCCTTTCACTCCAACTGCGGGTTGACCCGCGGTGTTATCTAGCGCCCAAGTCTCCAGCGCGGGTGAACCCGCCATTGGCCTAAAACGCTATGGGCACCGCGGGTCAACCCGAGGTTGGGAGAGAAAGCGTTAAAAAATAAAATAAAATAAACAACTTAACTAAAGTAGCATAGCATAGCATAGCCAGTAATAACAATCATGCGTGCAGACTTGCAGTCTGGCCTGGCTGGAGCGTAAAATAGTGGATAAAATATGGAAGATTGGAAATTTTAAACAAATAAAAAATTGTATTCAACATACAATTAATGATGTAGCAATGTGAAATAAAGAAATAAAAAGAAAGGGAAAGAAAAACTTCCCATTGGAAACCTTTGCTGGGTACGCTGAAAATGCGGCACGATCAAAATTGCAGGGGGTGGAAAATGCAGGAGTGGAAATATCGGGAGGGCGTCTGTTTGAAAGAATGTGATACATAGATATTGTTACGCATCTTCAGCATGCAACCTTGGACAGCCAGGCCGACGTACGTTCGCCGCGCCAGTCGTGGCGCGTAAAAAAGAAGGCCAATGTCGTGAATGATAAAAGTCGTGTGTAAAATCCTTTACTATTGGTGAATTTTCCCCCTTCTGTCCGTTGGTAGGCCTGCGATATTACAATTTCTATTAATAGATTTTTTTTGCATTTTGATCTCTTAATATAGGCCGTACAACACTTTTTCCTGTGAAATTGACAACGACGGAGATTATTATTGTTGTTATCAACGTCATAGACATCATCATTTCGAAGTTCAAATTCGTGATGTAAAGTTAGAACGGTGTCGGAACGAGATGGTCGGCGAACATGTCGGAGCATGTAAAGGTGGCGTGCGAGCGCGGAAGGCGTGGCCTCGGCGAGTGACATGTCAGAGGCACCTCCTGACGAGCAGTCGCTGACATTTAGTCAGTCAGTTAGTCAGTCGGTCAGATGAGATGAGAGTCGAGTGTGTTGCAAAGCGCACAGCAACGAGATGATTGTGTTGCCGACTGTTGTATTACTACGGGACTGAACGATTATAGACTAAAATATCGTGTGTAAAATCCGTAACACTTTCTGAGTCGACTGCCGACGTTGTCGACGTTATAATCAACAGGAGTCACTCAATGAGCGGATACCGGTACTGTATGTCTCTTCGTTATTGTGCTGCTGCAGGTAAGACTTAAGATTTTTTTCTATAAAACAACAAAATTTCAATGCAATGCGATATAAAGTAATACGTTGCAACCTAGTAATCCTGGTGGTTGTAGTTATAAGATGCAGTTAACTTAACTAAAGCAAGATGGTTAAAGGTTTTCAGCTGTTACATGCTCTGGAGGTGTGTGCTAGACAAGAGATCTGTACAGTCACTGGACTTCACTATTAACAGTTTCTTCATGAAATTGTTTAGAACGTCAGACATTGTTACGGTGCGTGATTGTCAATCGTTGTTTGGTGTGGACCTACCAAGTATTGTTTTATTTGTTTTGGCAAAAGATTTGATAAATTTGTTACTAGATATGGTAATACGCCGATTTAGGCCAACTGTGTGTTTTAACACTGTCATGTTTAGTTAAGTTTTCTAGTTAAGTTGTTATTATTCTATTATTATTATTATTATTATTATTACCATTTTGCTTCTACCATGAATAGTGAATAAAGATGAATATATACGTGGACGAACTTCGCGCGAATTGAGAACAGTATAAATAGGCCACAATTGGAAATTAATGAAGAAGAGAAGTGGACACGATATCCTGCATGTACCTCTTCTCTCGACGATCTGTTAATCGCTGGAACAGTCTGAAGCAGGAGTAAAACTATAGTGTATCCATCAATCAACACGTTCAAGAACTGTTTGGAGAGACGTCAACGCGTTATCGGGTGGACTTTTGTATGAACAGAAGACTAGGCTAGGGGTTTTCAAGTTTCGCTTTAACTCGCCGTGCAACGCCGCCTCACTCCCGCGCCCCCGCCCTGCGTGTAGGCCTATTGCTTGTGTTGCTTTATTCGCCAATAATAGGCAGCAGATAATAAAAAACAAGCAAACAAACAGATACACATGCAAACAAACGAATTATGTACAAATGTCACCACTCATATAGGCCTAGCCAACATTTTGCATTCCATATATACTGGCAGCGTCTGCGAACAGTTTGCGTAGGCCATGTTCCGAATTACAGTATTTTCTGTGAATCAGTTACTATTCTTCTCTGAATGAACAACACACACGTCTAGGTGCAGCCGCACACCCAGTGAGTTACCCGGTGATTTATTAACCTTTTAGAGTCCAGAGGCAATTATAGTGCCACATCAAATAATACGAAGTTGGTACACTGGCCGTTGATGGGTGGGCTGTTACATTTGGTACAGCGAGGAGGGGCCCCGTCCAGTCCCCTCCACGCGCATTAGAGGTTTCACGACGGTGCGCTATATAAATCGACTTTTTACTTACATGCACTTAGTTGCTTCCTTAACAAATGTAACAGCCCACCCATCAACGGCCAGTGTACCAATTACCGTATTGTTGTTATTGTTATCATGTTCACCTTTTTTTCAACAGCGTTTACGTTTTAGCATTTATCATAGCAAGCATAATGACCGCAGACGACGCAGAAGAATGCGGGAGAGAGACGAGCATATGTCTAATTAAAGAAAAAAACAACTAACCTGCGAAGAACACCGTTAACCCTTTAGAGTCCAGAGGCACATCGAATGATATGAAGTTGGTACACCCCCAGCCCGCCCAGTCCCCTCCTCGCTGTACCAAATATAACAGCCCACCCATCAACGGCCAGTGTACCAATCACCGTATTGCTGTATAATGGTCCGTTGCTGTGCGGTTTTAATGTGGGCATTAAAGGGTTAACGGCATTTTGCAGGCCAAGTATTTGAATATCGGCTACAAGAAGTTGCGGTTAAATAATAATATTATTACTTGATGTCATTGCTGCTGTTGGTTAGAAAATCACTTTTGTTCATACTTTTATGCGAAATTAATTTTTTTAAACAAAAATTAAAATGAAAATGAAAAGATTTCTGGGAAATCAATATAGCCATTGTTATTTTTGGTTCTTTCGTCGATGCACAGTCCTTCACACACAACTTCGTATGTTGCAATAGCTTTTCGTCGATTTAATTTTCATCTACAGGTATAATAACTGTAACTGTAAATTTTTGCCGAAAGATACGCAACAGCAAGCAAGATACGCTGTTGTACGTGTAAGCAGCATCTCACAATACGAGACCGCTCATGTCGACGACCTACCGCAGCACTTACCAAGACCCCGAAGGCAAATTGCTTTGATGTCTGCGTAAAGAGCACCTGTGTCTCCGAGACGCCCAACTCCCGCAAACCGTACCAGGAAGGAAATTTGTACACAGCGCGTTTCCTTCCCATTCATTCGAGGATGTACGAACAGTCATTGTAGTAATGAGAAGTTTATGCAGGGAGGGACTACCACTTGTGGCAGGTTACGTCGATTCAACTCGTCTAAGTCCTGTAAGTAGGTCTGCATTCTCGCCGAGGCGGTTTAACCCTTTAATACCAACATTAAAACCGCAGAGCAACGGACCGTTATACAATAATATGGTGATTGGTACACTGGCCGTCGATGGGTCCCCTCCTCGCTATACCAAATGTAACAGCCACCCATCAACGGCCAGTGTACCAACTTCCAATCATTCGATGTGCTTCTGGACTCTAAAGGGTTAAACCCCAGCGAGTCTTACTGTACTCGTGCGTTTGACAATGGTTCGCTGAGTGACTGAGAACAAGATGAAAGGTGCTAAGCAGGCGAACTAAGGCTGCGGCGCTCTGTTGAGGCTTACCCTTACCGGACTTTTCGCTGACAAACCGTCTCGCTGACAACCAGTTCGCTGACAAGACGTTTCGCTGACATTGTGTACTAGTCTAAAGTAATGAAGTTTAAATAAGAAACTGGCTAAGTTTGTGTATGTCACACTGTTGCACTTTGTCGGTTAACCCTTTTGTGTAGTCATGCTTTTCTGTCGTTCTCAGCTGCTATCATATTGCCCAAAGTCCATTATGCTAGCTGGTCCGAAACCTGCTGGAGACCTGCTCGCTAGCTGGTCTCAGACTTATTAGCGTGCGTGGTCGTGTCGCTTTGCCCAAAGTCCACCATGCTAGCAAGTCCGAAGACTTGTTCGTGCGTCGCGTGCATGAACCCCATTGACCTGACCTGAGGAGAGTGACCTGACCTGTATTTAGAGAGGTTAGTTGTGTACCTAAACATGGCTGACGTTGCCGAAGAAGACCAGGTCATCGCTGCTTGCTCTAGTCTAGTTGTGGCAGCTAGTCTTGGAGCTGCTGCCATCTTAAATAAGCGTAAAAAACGAACGCACTCAACACGCTCAACCATACATCAGAGAGCGAGAATCACTTGGAGCGTACAATGCCCTTTTGTCGGAGTTGGCCACAGATGAAGTGACCAGGTGTGTTCAGTACTTACGAATGGACATTGTAACTTTTGAGGAATTATTTTTGCACGTTGAAAAGCAGATTACAAGACGCACTACCAAGTTCAGGTATGTTTCGTTAGCTATGGACAAGGCTTGTGGGTAAAAAGCGTAAAATGTACAGCGTGGGTAATAGCGTGACGTAAAATGTAAAACGTCAGTCCAAACCGTAACAAGAAGCTCAGCTATTGCTGAGATAGCCGACCGTTGATAGCTATGACCTATACCAAGTCAAGAGCACGGAAAATGACGTAATCGACGACGTACACACAGTGCCAACACAAAATAAGTAAATTACTGTATCAAAGAAGTGTCGAACAGGTTCGTACGTCTGGACTTTGGGCTATATGCTGCAACATTGTCAGCGAAACGTCTTGTCAGCGAAGTGTTTTGTCACCGAAAAGTCCGGTTACCTCTGTTGGTCTGCCCTCTTGAGCCACTCTTTGGCTTCTGCTTTCCTGAAATTCACGTAACTTGCTCTAGTACATAAACCGACATCAGAACACAGTAAATGGCGTATCGGGCTTTTGGTTTAGCGGCGCGGCCCTACTTTTAAATTTAAGAAGAAAATGTATTGTCTTTCCTATTAAGCCCCCGCCGCAAAGAGGCGGCTTTACGCGATGGCGATGTCCTTCTGTTTGTCTGTTTGTTCGTTCGTTTGTCTGTGCCAACGCGTACTGATCGGCCGATAACCCGCCTTGAAGACAGCTCCCCCGGAGACAACCCCCTGCAGAAAATACTTCCCCAGAGATAACCCACCGCCCCGACTCGGGGTACTGATTTCAACTCTAACCGTAACCCTAACCGACCCACGGGCCAGGGAATTATCTGAAAACTGGCATTAACCCCAATTCCTGACCCTAACCGACCCACAACGTGGGTCCTGACCCTAACCCTAACCGACACACGGGGCGGAGAATTATGTGAAAACTCACACTAACCAGTATTCCTGACCCTAAGACTAATTAGTACACGAGGGTCGGGGGTACCTCCGGGGGATATTTTCGGTAAGGGGTTATCTCCGGGAAGTTGTCTCCAGGGGGGGTTATCTCTAGGTTACCATCGGCCACAAACCCGAATGGCCCATCAACGCAGTAGAGCTGGCGGCCTGCTCGGCCGCAGCGCTGCTGGGCCAGTCATGTTAACAAAACAAATTTTGTGAAGGTCCGATACCTGATGTGTCACGTTTCCGGTATGAAAGGCAGAGGCGGTCGTATTGGTTACGTCTGATTAATTTAACTGGAAGCCTGCAGTGTGGAATGTTTCGCTGTCTGGTAGCTGCGCCAGCTAATTCGTTCGACCACTGATACGACCACTGGCGTGTGTCGTGCCGGTGGTCCACGTTGACCTGTAAAGTACCCGGATTGACAACAGATGACTGTGACATCGGGTCCCAGTCGGTCATTCGCCGAACCGTGACGCGATCACGCCCTATTCCCAGTTCCAATTATCCGCCGCCGATGTCACGTCTAATTGCCGACACGTACCAAGTTACAAACAGTATCCTGAAACCTTACCATATTGGCTTATCTAAGTATATCTTCACGGATAAACCTCGTTTGTGCTGATTGTTACGTTTACTTTTTGCACGTCTCGTAATGAATTGTATTGTTGCTGACGACGATGATGTTAGTTATTAGGAAGACGTTTGAATTTTTGGCTCAGTTTCAGACTCCGACTTACATGAGGCTAATAACATGTAAAGTACCTGGATTGACAACGAGTGGCTGACAAGACGCTGCACTCGATCGCCGTAGATTTTGATTCGTATGGATTTTTAGCGCGCGTCAGCGCAGCAATGCTGACGCGCGCAATCCGTCCGTCACGCTCTTGTATTGTATCGAAACTGCTTAACATATCATCATACTTTCTTTAGCGTATGTTTGCCCCATTATTCTAGTATTCCCAATCTTAAGCGTCTTTTCGAAATGCCGACGGGATCATGCCTTACCGGGGCCTTGAATACTGAATACAAGTGGGAGGGATATATAACTTTCGCAATTTTCGACTAATATCTGGCTGTGTGTGGAAAACAACACAAGATAGGGCCATGCTACTATGCAACGGTAACAGGAAATCATACACGCTCTGTCTAACCGTAACATCTCCGATGACATTGAGTGGTCTTTGAAGGTCATTTCGGTGACCTATTTACTGTTGTTACATTGTGTGCCCAGCTTACGCGCGATCTGTTAGCGATAGCTAAGTTTCTTGTTGGTTCTGTATTCTTTTTGCCGCGTTTCAGTTTTAGCGGTTGGTAGACTAAGCTGGTTGTGATAGCCGTAAGGTATTTGTTTATGGCCGCTTGTATTTGCTACGATGTTTGAAACCATGGGAACAGTCGAGAAAACGGTTACTGCTATCATTGTGAGATCGATCGGCTACGGCACTATTAAAAGTGCCACGTTGACCCAGCAGTGGGGCACAGGGCGAGCTTCGTTGTGCCTCGCAACACGGCGCATTTTAAAATTATTACGCTATCGTTATCCTAACAAGCAGTGTGGCCGCCGGGTTCGGCCGACACGGTATGCCGCCGCTCGCCTCTAACCTCTATATACATCTTTATTCGCCAAATGGCAGCAACAACAAATAAAAGCGAAAACAAAACAAACTTAACTAACAGGTGAATAGCGAGTTTAACAAATAGTCAACCTCTAGACAATAGCTGGAGTTAATTACAATGCTAACTGTGACTAACAGAAAAACAGTTCATCAATGGCACATCTCAAGTCTGACACTGAATTGACGTCATCATACGTCGATAAAATTTCATTTCTATCAATTTTGGCGTGACGCTCGAACAACATGCAACATATCGATTTGATAAGTTATCGGTAAAAATCCGAATAATTTTTGGCAATCGCTGATCGTGGCTGATCCAGTTTTAAACTAGAACGGTACTGACCAGGAGGGTCAGTTCATATGGCCTGCCA
>Ga0209339_1000903_pt1 | contig 11733 bp, 7 predicted proteins | sample OlaalgELextract3_FD_187376 | JGI IMG/M metagenome (GOLD analysis project Ga0209339, IMG submission 187376) | Olavius algarvensis symbiont microbial communities from Tuscany, Italy - Type A ELBA extract 3 (SPAdes) (version 2) | ecosystem: Host-associated > Annelida > Digestive system >... | reverse complement strand
TGAATTTATAGAAAATGGTAACAGTTGAATGTGTACCACTTTCCAAAAGCATCTGACTGCACAGCTATAAAACCTGTAGTGTACACTTGGATGTCAAAACAATGCACGTAATACAAAACGCAAAATATGACGAAGCTTCACTGTTCAAAGGTGTGGAGTACCTGGTCGACTGCTGTACACCAGTCTCAGACATTCCTAGCCAACGTCATTTACGGTCAGCTGCTCGACATCACCTGACTGTACCATGTTACTGGCTCAGCACTTTTGGTCGTCGGCCCTTCTCTGTTGCAAGTCCAACAGTCTGGAACTCGCTACCGGACAGTCTCCACGACCTGGCACTTACCAGCAACAGCTTCAGACAGTCGCTGAAAACGAACCTATTTCGTTCATATTTATAACCTGTTTCGTTACCACTCAGCACACACAGTGCAGTAGAGATGCTTCATGACTCTGCGCTATATAAATCTATTATCGACATCGACAAAACTGAAGTGGTTACTTATTAGTTCCCCATACATACGAGAACACAGAACTGAGACTGTGGAGTGCAGTCCCGTTCTCACACTACAGGTGTTCTCTGCAACTGTTACTGTGTGAGAAGATGTTGAGTTGCAGCATGCTTAGTTGTGCTGTACGTGTGTAGGGAGTTGTCACGGCGGCCATCAGTCTCCTTGAAACACTTGCACAGAAAAGTCCTGATGAGTACAAAGGCTGCGTGCCGCTAGCCGTGTCTCGCCTCAGTCGGGTAATACTCCATCCATGTGAAACTCAGCAGTAGCTAACAATGTTGTGTAACATTTAGTGTCAATGTTTCTGTCATTCAACAGACAATGTGTTGTGACTGTTACAGACCCCGAAGCCGCCGCCAATAGCCGAATTTGCCGCCGATGTTTTGTTCGCCGAAAATCCGCTTAAAAAATTCGGCTAGCCGATTTTGTCGCTGAATTTTATCAGCCGAAAATCCGCCGAAAAAATACGGATATTCGAATAATAAAGTGAAATCAACACTCCAATATGTGACTAACGTGTTATTTGAAGTGAAACATTCTCGTGATTTCGAAACTTCTTGCGATTACAGATGGATGCAGGTTTTGTAACATAAAAGAAACGGACTACAACAACAAGTACATCATTTACGGCAGTCATTTCAGTTTAGGTTCAACAGCTCAGTCAAAATTGTTTGTAATCAGCTAAATTTTAACCGCTAAATTTTTGTAATTGGCCGAATCTTAGCCGAATTTTTTTATAGTTTACGTGATAATTTGGCTAATCTGAATATCATCTGAATTTTTTTCCCAGCCATCCGTATTTTTTCAGATTGCAGATTGGGGGTCTAGACTGGTATGAAATGCATAACGAATAGTTTATGTGGAAGTGACTTTTAAAGACTCTTACCTCTTGCTTTTAACTTTCGACATTCAAACTTCGTAGTGCTTCGTTGCTGTTTGTATTTAATTGGCATGCTATTAATATTTGCATGATGGTGATAGATAATGAGATGACACAGTGCAGCTATTTCAGAGGCTAATTAGGGATGTGACAGAGCTGCCAATAATATTCATCCGTCGAATGCAGTTGTGCAAGTTCAAACTCGTGCTAATAAGGATGCAGATCCACAAGTGAGCTGCATGTGCACAGAGTTGTATAAATTGTGTATATGTCAGCAACGAATATTAAACGATTTGATAGATCTACCTAACGATCGGGAAGTACCACTTACAGTTAGAACAAACACCGGTTGTTGGGGCTGGGCTGAATTTGAGGCATGAACATTCAGGCGGTCTTTAAGGCATGAGCTCAGTGTTAAGTTTGGCGAAATTAATTTAGTGAAATTTCAGAGTCTTAACTGAAAGCGTTTTCAAGCATTATGTTACATTTGAAATTGTTTCTATTTAATTTAACTGTCTGATAGATTTTGTATTCTCCAACAACATGCAAAGTTAACATGTGTAGTTTATCACATCCCTAGAGCTAATCGTTGTAAACTGTATAAGTTTATAAAATAGTTGTTAATTTTCTAAATCTTTGTGATTAATACCATGGACTTTTCAGTCTGTATGTGCATATACAATCGTTATGTGTAAATACTTCTTTCTTGCTGCTTGGTCTATGATGTGGGTGATACTGCTGACGATAAACATGTTTTGACCGTTTATCAAATCTGGATCCAGATGTGTTTTATGTGTACAGATAGTGACATCGTCTTACACAGATCTTCAAGACTATACGTACTACTTTGTACCTGCTCCGTGGCTCGCTGTTAAATTAATTCATCTCATGCAGAATTATCCGCCGTCAGGTATGGTATCAATGTAGAAAAAAACACACCAATGTTGTGGAATAAGTATCAGCCAGTCTGATATTGATAACGATAAATGCATTTTCGCTGCTTGGACTGTGGGTTAGTTCCTTGTTAGTGCAGTTTGCCTGGGACTGTACAGATCTTCATATACAGCATGTTTATGGTCGGTGACATCTCGCCAAAGGAAGACTGGGAAGTGCTTGGCGCTATATCTGCTGCAGCCGTTGCCTCGCTTCACTTCACTCCTAGGCAGACGACGTGTTGTTGTAGCATCATTGCTGTCATCTGAGGCACTTACATCAGCCCCTACACTTGTCTGTGTCCTGCTTTCTGCTGCAGATGCTGACAAGGACTGACCAGTGATTAGTGATGGGCAGTACATTGACCAGTGATTAGTGATGGGCACTACATGTAGTTGTTAGTTACTGTTTTTACTCTGTTTCTGCGTTGTTGTCAAGACTGGCGCTTCTGTAAATTATGATTTTTTACCATTGTCTGAGAGGTGGCCAGCAGCATCCAGTGTGGAATGCAGTAAGTGGACCATCCCATGCATCTGAGGCATGGAAGGATTTACTTAGTGCGTTGTACACGTATGCCAACCACCTGTCTGCACTCCCATACAGCACCACGTGTGGAGTGGGGGTGGTTGTCAACTGACTTACCTACTGAGACGACTGCTTGCCAGGCAGTGTAAGTACAAATTGAAGGCTTTCTGTATTGGTTGTTCAGCAGACGTCTGTCATGTGTTGGCTTCATTTGGTTCAACCTTTGCTGGATCACAGTGCTACAGAGAGGATTGAACTCCTACACACAGCATTGCGTGATCAAATGTCATTGAAAATGTCTTTATTACCTCGTTTATTACCCCTTTATTATCGTCTTCATGTCTCTCTTTATAACCACACAGCAATAGCATAGCAAAGGTGGTATGTTTTCAATGGTGTCCATTTGTGGGTGTGTATCTGTTTATTTGTTTGTGTGTTTGTCAACACTATAACTCTTGAACCATGTGACATATGGTCAAAAACCGTTTGAGATATGGTCAAAAGCTCGAAATAATTCGAAAATGGCAGCATTCCGATGCGCTGTGGCACTTGGCTGGTGATTTAACGTCTCTGATGTTCTAGTTTTTTTAACCTTGTCCTTGGTTTTTGGATTCTCACTATTTTGAGTAACAGTCTACTGGAGACAGAATTGCCACATTCTTGTAATGCCTTGTGACTGGACGTTTTAGATGATACTACAGTCAGGAACCGGCTTACAGAGTGCATTGAGACGATACTGAACAAGGCCCAAGAGCCGCCAAAGTCAAAGAAGGTGCAACATTCCAATGCTAAGAACGCAATTCTCTTTGAAGCAATCAATCTTGTCATTCACATGGACTGTGACCCCAACTTGCTGGTTCGAGCGTGCAACCAACTGGGCCAGTTTCTTCAGCACCGTGAGACTAACCTTCGGTATGCTACAGTTTATCTCATTACTTTTATTATGGCCACTTTCTTCCCAGCTCTCCCACATTTTAATCAATGGCCCTAAACAACATATCTTCAACTACTTAAATGAAGACCTTCTAACAAACTGTAATTTCTACAGGGCACGATATAGCCTTGTTATGGTGAAAGTGCTGTTAAACACCAACCAGCTGATTGTTGCTTGCTTGTTGTTGCGAACTAAGTAGATGATTTCTGTGATGGTGCACAACCATCCACTGCGTTTTATCTTTAGACACTGTACTCGTCTGTACTTCAGGGTCTCATCTGGGTTAGACATGTTCCTTCAAAGGGTGACTATGTGGAAGAGGATCATTATGGGTCACCTTGCTAACAGCATTATTAACTGTAATGGTAAAGAAAGAGCAGTGATATCGAAGTAAGTAACAATGTACTGATTAAGGTGACACTGTCATGTCAAGGACATTGAAGGGGCACCACAGAAGTCGGTTGATGCCGATATGTTTTGCCATTGCAGATACCTTGCTCTTGAGAGTATGTGTCTGCTTGCGGCTTCTGAATTTTCTCACGATGCCGTGAAGAAACACCAGGACACCGTCATTGCAGCACTGAAGGTCAGCCAGCAAGATATCGTCAACTTTTAACAGTGATTTAATTTTATTAATCGCTGTTCACGTGTCGTAATTGTACATTACATTACGTGTTGGATGTTTTTACGGTATTATTATTATTGTCACTGCTGCTCATATGTAGAACAATTTACCTTCCACTGTCTTCTCTGCACCATTGTTGGGAGCCTTCAAGAGATGTCTAAGAACTCACTTCCTGTTCAGCTGGTAACATCTTGTAATGTGTCCTTGCAGCATGCTAAATTTGTCATTTTATTAATAATAGTAATACAACAACAACGACGACAACCATTTACCGGCTCTTATCTTGGACAACTTGGGGGAGCCAGCACCAGAACTCTCAGAAACATTAACCCAATATAGCACCCTCATTGTCTTCAAATTCCTCACAAGCTCTCCCAACTTTCACTCCCAGGCCTCCCAGTCTACCTCTAGAGTAGGAGAATTTCTGCTAAGGAGAACCCAGGGAAACAGCTGAAAGAAACGCGAAGAACCTAAGGACAAGAACCCACACTTCCTTTATACTCGCCTAATTCTGGATTTGTTGAGGCCGTAGTAATGATGTGGTGTTGGCAGACGGAGCGTGACATCAGTGTACGTCAGCGTGCCGTTGACCTGCTCTATGCCATGTGTGGTCGAGGCAACGTGCAGACCATCGTAGCAGAGATGCTGCTCTACCTCGAGACTGCAGACTATGCCATACGAGAGGAAATGGTATGTTGTCACTTTGTTCTCTACTGTTCTTCACGTATGTGTTCAGTTCTCTTTGCTGTATTCTATATGTGAATTCTTTTGGCATATTGGACATCATACTGAAATATTGTAGTGAAATGTGTTTGTTGCCTGTAGTGTAGTTATTTTTTAAAAATAGTATGGACTATGCAGTCGCAAGATATCTGTCCGTCTTTCACGTGACGGCATTCTCTCAAAATGGCTTAACATATTCTCATACTTTTTTCACTGTCGGGTAGCCATGCCCATCCTAGTTTTTCCGTACCAAACGGTATGGCACTATTCCGTCGCAGACCACCGTAACGGGCGAGTCAAATCTAGGGGGTATGAAAAAATTGTGACTTTTCAACCTGTGTCTCGCTTTATCTCAGAAATGATACAAGGTAGAGCCATAGTTACTCTAGAAGGCAAATGGGAAACCATACCCAAGTTTTCGAATGGTACCAGTCTCAGTGATCTTGAGTGACCTCTAACCCAGACTTCCAGATCGTGCCATAGTTTGAAGCTGAATATCTGAGAAATGGTATGAGGTACAGACATAGTTACAATGCAATTACTAATAGGAATCTACACAAACCCTACTTGAGGGTGTTGTTTCGAATGACCTTGAGTGACCTTCAGTGAGTCAGTGAAATATTCAATGACACGAAGCATTGCACAGTCTCTGCGACAGCAGAGTTTTGTTTTAATTTGTGCTGAATGTTACAGTCATTAATTGCAGCTGGGGTTGTGCTGAGGAAGTTTACATTAGCCTACGTTCATGTTTTCTACTTACACAGGTGTTGAAAGTTGCCATATTGGCTGAGAAATATGCCAGTGACTATACTTGGTACGTTGATACGATACTGCATCTGATTCGCATTGCTGGAGATCACGTCAGTGAGGAGGTTTGCTGCTGCTTACTGCTTTACATAGTATTTACATTTACAGTAAACATAAATGCACATTTAATGTCTTTTTTATTTTAAGGTGCAGTTACTAAACAATACCTTCTTGATCATTTTGAGCATTTTTATCAGAAAAAAGCAATTGCAGCTCCATGGTTTAGGTGATAAACTCTCACCTGGATTATCTGGGTATCAGAATTACCTGGATTTACATGATATTTCCCACTGAGACCTGAAATGGGTCACTCGTGGCATTAGCAAGGACAGCTGGCCAAAATTACCGCTCCAGTGCTGTCGAAAAAGTGTTCACTTTGGCCCTTAAATGACTGAGTACGCAATGTTAAAAAGCAAATTTTTCTTCTAACATAAAGTAAGTAACTTGTGTTAATATTTATTACTACCAGAAAAGAAGACCATTATTAGTATTCTTTGCTTAAATTGTCTAGGTTTTTGTGATGTGTGATTGCTGTATTGCAGATATTTTTTAAACAGTACCAGTCTGATGTAGTAGCCGTTGACTAGAAAAAACCAACTTAAATGCTGTTGGGAATAATCTGTAATCGTCGGCTTTTCAACTGACATTAGAATTACAACTGACTGTAATGCAGTATAAGTTATATGTGTTGAAAATGTTGTTAAATCCTATCAAGCAGAGTTAGTTAGTGTTTAATGTTTACGTGATGTTGATTGGGTCTTAACGTGTTTTCCTGAGCATGTTGGTTGTGTTGTGTAGGTCTGGTATCGAGTCATTCAGATCGTGGTCAACCGAGATGATGTGCAGGGCTATGCTGCAAAGACTGTGTTTGAAGTATGTAAATCATCTTTGTTTATAAGTATTCACAAGTGGCGCCCAGATACACAAAGTCAGCTAAGTGCTGTCTTCGTGAATTCTTGATCACTGCATTTGAAAGATCATTATTGCAAGTTTCCAGTGTACAACATTTGCCATTTTGCTACTGCACGTAAGACTGCTGCAGCAATATGATGCTGTTTGTACATTCTAGGCTGGACAATTGTCATTTTGATCTGTGATGTCAGATGTTATACTGTGTTTATATAATCTGACTGTAGTCATTTGTAGAAATGTTCCGTCTGTCCTTCTGTATTGTTGAGCTACTCTGGTGGTGAGTAACTACATTCATGTCCCAGAACGCTTAGCATTGTTATCAATTGAAGTGCTGATGTGGCATTTACATTGATGATGTTTACGACTCTTAAACATGCTTATCATGAATTTACGAGCCCATAGGACCCACAGCATAGATGTCAGTCTGGGTTTATAAAGTGGCTTTTATTGCACAATGATGATTATTCCTCGTTCACATAAGTCTGGATTATGGTTGTGATGTATCATTCGATGTTGGTCAAGCCTTAACGTATCAGCGACATAAAAAGTCAGCAGCTGGCTGTGAAATTAGGACGATATGATGCTGTCAGATGTTTCTGTTAATATGATTAGTAGTAGTAGTAGCGTTTGTGGATGATAAGTTCTGTAATGTATATTTTACTGATGTTTGCACAGGCGTTGCAGGCACCAGCTTGTCATGAAAACATGGTGAAAGTCGGAGGCTATATACTTGGAGAGTTTGGTAATCTGATTGCTGGTGACCCAAGATCAGGGTATGCTTCAGCTTACTGCTTCTTTTCATGCTATGAGTGTACAATAATTTTAATGATGATAATACAACTGTTTCAAGGCGCCACTACACGGAGGGCCATGTGTATAGACATATGCAGATATGTACACAGATAATTTAGTGTGAGGCTAAAACTGCTGAGTAGTGCCATCTAGATACTAAAAAGTGGTACGGTTGTACTATTTGAGGTATTAACATGGCAGCTGTGGTAATACCATGGGAATTCGTACAAGTTTCATGGGACTATCACATTAGTGGGGCAGTGGGTCACTTTAAGTTTCCGCTAAAACTTAGTTCTTAACTTTGGTTTTAAACCAAAGCCTAATCTGAACGCTAAATTCGGTTTTAAACCAATGCTGAGATTAATTTCGGTTTAAAACCCGGTTTTAAACCAGGTTTTTGTAACCATGGTAATAAAGCAGTGACGACCATAGAGAATAGAATATAAAATTTTCCAGACTGCATACTGAATGGGATTTTCCATTGGGAAAATGTCATCAATTTTCACGGGCGTAAAATTAAAACGTTTATTTTCGGCCATATTTCGCCTGCTTGCGCGACAAGTGATTGAAGTGATTACCTTCTTGGCTTAGACACAGAACACGCATTAAATTTGCTGCACGCCTTAGGCACTCAGCAAGCGCATGGGCGCTGGCAAAGTAAATATTTACATTTGCCCCAGCGGCCATCTTAGTCTAAACTCAAGCGGAAAGATAAAGTCACTTCGGTTTAAAACCAAAGTTAAGAACTAGAGTTTTAGCAGAGTTGCCTATCTAACTGCATTGGGTAAGTTCGGTTTAAAACCGGATTGTTCAGATTAACTTTGGTTTAAAACCGAAGTTACTTCTTAAATTGCTTCTTAACTTTGGTTTTAGAATCACTTCTTGAGTTTAAACCGAGTTTAAAACCGAACTTCGTCGCCACTTTAAGTTTCTGCTTAACTTTGGTTTTAAACCGAGTTTTGGTTTAAAACCAAAGTTAAGAAGTAAGTTTTAGCGAAACTTAGTCACCCAGTGTATACTCTGTGTGATTACTCTGGGAATGGGGACCATGTTAGCAGTTCTACACCAGTATGTAAATTCCACTTTTGACAAGAGTAACGTATACATTCATGTTACAGCAGACCAAGAGCAGACACTCAGTTTATGTGGACTAATTCTGCTCTTGACAATCTGCTAACAAGATCATGTGATATTGTTTAATAAGCCTATAATATAGTAATACTAATACTGCTACTACTAATAATAATTATGTACGATATTAATATTAATAATAATAATGCGCACAGTGTCAGCATATTACAGCTGAACCTGAGGCACCGCTTAGTAGTACTGTGGCTGAAAGCTGATACTCATTTTACCACCCAAGAGAGAGTAGAAGGTTGAGTCGACCTGGGTGACTGGTTATATACTGGGATGGTTACTCACCCACAGACGGTCACTCATCTCAGGACTGACCGGGTCTGTCGTAATGCAACTACGTTGATATCATCTAGGCCAATGCGTTACCTCTAAGCCAAACTGCCACACTAAGCCAGATCACTTATTAAGATGTTACTCAAGTTGTGTTAGATGTGACCACATACAGTGATGGGATGCACAGAATCAGTGTTTTATTAGACCTGGCGTCAGATAAGGCAGATTTGTTTTACGTTCTCAAGTCAGTCATTTTACTGGCAGCATCGTCTGCTCATTAACCCCCTTACCTGCACTTGGCCATATCTGAGATGTGATGTTGGTCTGGAGGAAGTGGAATATTGAGAAAAAAAACTGTCCCTGTGCTACAGTATTGTGTACTATTATAATGGTGCACAAAGGTCAGTTGACTGTATCAGGCTTTGATCTTGCTTGATTTTGCGCTCTATCTTCCGAGCACCTCAGTGTCTTTGGTGTTCATGGTGCTATATATGTGTATTAAATTTTATTTGCTTACATTTTTCTTTACCTTTTAGTAAATAAATAATAAATAAAACTGAGCCTGGTGGGATTGGCCCTTGACCTGGTTGACTAATTATCATCCTTCAGTGCTGTGTCGAGTGGGACGTTTAACTCTACTATACCATACCATACCTCTGCTCATTAAATGGATGGTCTACAGCAGGGTTGGGTGGGCTTGGGCTTAAGCCCCCAGGAGACCTGTCCCTCTTGTTCCTCCAGATTAGAGAAATGTTACTGTTTAGTTTTTAGAGTCAAGTTATTCATGTGTAAAGTAAAGTAAAGTAATTGTGGTGGATTTTTATGGCGCATCGTCGCGAACACGCTTCAGATGCACTACCGCTTCCCGTAAGTTGGCACCGATATCCGCTTGCCAGTCCGGGCTAGTGTATCACGCGGTGTGCCTCTGTACTCTCCCAGCTGTCGTTGGGTACTCATTCTAGCCTGCCACAGAGGGTGGGGTCAGGCTGAGTAGGCCTGGGTGCCTGGTTCTGCACCGAGGTGGTTTACCTGTCCAAAGATGGTCACCCACGCAGGCACTAACCGGGCCTAGCGTAGAGTAACTACGTTGATCAATGCCTGCGTGTTACCGCTACACTAAACCGGCAGCCAACTAGTAGTTTAAGATACCAGTATTGCTCATTGTCTGTAATGGTTCAGCAAAATTCTGGTTTTTAACTTGTTTTGTTGTCGGGCAATAGTTTCTGTTGTAATGTTTAGTAATGAGATTACAATATACTTTGCAGAGGTAGCTGATGTGTGTCTGTTTTGTAGTCCGTTAACTCAGTTTGAACTTCTGCATTCCAAGTTCTATCACTGTAGCATGTCCACTCGACAACTTCTACTCTCAACTTATGTCAAATTCATCAACCTTTTCCAGGAAATCAAACCGCAGATATTGGAGGTAAGGAAATAGCTGTTTGCCTAATACTGGTTGAAAAACTGCCGGTAAAATTGAAATTAGCGGCTGTGGTTCGTCGTCATTTCTGGCATGCAACTCAATATTGCGTAGCGCCATACGTCGACATCATCCTCCACAGAGGGCGGTTCTGAGCCAAATCTGCTGCTTCGGAGAGTGTGAGGTGGTGTTGTTTCAGATCCTGTTGGACGGTGCTGAGCCACGTGATGCGGGGACGACCTAGTTGTCTTTTCCAGTCTGCAGGATGGGAGGCTAACAGGATCCTCTTGACATCTGCATTGTTGTCCATGTGGTTGAAATAGTTTCAGTTAATAAATGGTTAAAATGTTCTGAATTGAAATCTCTCCATTTAGTTAAAAAATTTCCTTGATTTTTGCATGTCTTCGAAATTTTCTGTGCATCTGATGTCAGAAAATATAAAGTGTTTTAACTGCTAGACTGGCTGATGCTGAAAAACGTGTTCGTTTTTTCATGATTTGTTACGAGTATAATGTTGATTACGACTGCTTGGCTTTATTTCGATTACTGTCAAGTTTTTTGACTTACTTGCCGAAAGATATGTTTACTGGAGCTTGTGAATATGGAAATTGTATGATTCGTAACAAAATAATAGAAACCACACCCCCATTTAGTTAAAAAATTCTGGAGGGTTTATTGGCTGTCAGAATTTCACCATTCTAATTTCAGAGGGCAAAAATTTGGGAGGTAATGGGGAAATTCTTGGGGTATGTGATTAAAGCCCCCCACTGTGCTTTAACAACGCCCCACCCCGGATCCGCATTGCCCCCAAAAATTTGTTCAGCCCCGTATGCTGAGACAGCCAAGTGGGTCTAAAAGCCATTCTCACCCTCATTTCCACAGACACTGTTCTAAGGCTATTTTCCATGTGTTATCAGGTTGCTTCTGTCTCACAGAGTTTTTACTAGTGATTGATTAGAGCTTATGAAGTGGAATTGTGTAATTATGTAGCAGTGATATGATGCAGATGCTGCGAGCCGAGAACCATCTGCGCAGTGCTGATGTAGAGTTGCAGCAGAGAGCCGTTGAATACCTCCAGCTCAGTAATGTCGCCTCCATTGATGTCATGGTCAGTATTGGTCACTTTTGGTCAGTATTAAGATAAGATAAGATAAGTTTTATTCGCACATCGACAAACGCGATGATCAACCTAACAGCATAACAGTGAACACACAGCAAACAATCAAATGAACAGAACAACTACATACGTAGGCCCTATTAGCC
>Ga0209339_1000901_pt1 | contig 11737 bp, 5 predicted proteins | sample OlaalgELextract3_FD_187376 | JGI IMG/M metagenome (GOLD analysis project Ga0209339, IMG submission 187376) | Olavius algarvensis symbiont microbial communities from Tuscany, Italy - Type A ELBA extract 3 (SPAdes) (version 2) | ecosystem: Host-associated > Annelida > Digestive system >... | reverse complement strand
GAACCAGGTGCTGACAGTAGTGAGTTCAGAATTAATTATATGAGTTATAAAGTCCAGATTTTTACCACTTATAAAAATATTAGTATCATCAGCAAACACGTCGCTGAGAGTACCAGGCAGCGGTGGCCTCCGGCGTGCAGCGAAAACGGGCTGACCGTTCCAAACGCCGGACGACGCGCTTTGTCTGGCGACATTCTTTGTCGAACCAGGGGTCGGATGGGCGTCGCTAAATGGTAACAGTTCTTGCCGTCATTTAGCGAACTATTTCGGCTACCAGGCCCAGTTCGAATATGCTGGCCCTCTCAACTTGGACAAAATTGCCTATCACCGCGTCGCTCAATTTCAGCCTCAGTGGAGAGGGCAGTAAGTAGAGCACTTCGCACCATATTCGCAAATGCAGTCGTGGAAGAAATTACCAGTCAGTAAATCTGTATAGAAATCGCTCCCAAATTCATGTATATTTCCTGACATTTTCAGTAAATATACAAAATTCCTGAGTGAATCAGGAAATATACATGTTACCTGATTTTTTCGGGAAATATGCATATTTCCTGAGTATACACATTTACTGTAACATATATAAATATACAAAGACCAGCTATTCATAGCATATGCTATGCATATAGCAGTGTATATTAGCCGTGCTATCAATGGGCGTATTATATTTATTATTACGCCGAAGCAGCAAACAGTGGACAAAATCATACAGTACAACACAACACAGCACAATCATCACAAATCAAGAAAGGAACTTATATACACAGTAATTAATCAAATCAAAATCTAAGCCTAATAGAAAGTCACTCGACCATGTTCTGCACAGTCATCAACAAAATGTTTCCACATTCGCAGTTTAATATCATTTGTATTTACGCTGATAGACTGAATACAATATTTCGACAAAATTAAACCAATAGAGCATTTGCTAATATTGGCAAGAGTGCGAACAATCACATTATCACAAATCAACGCCTTCTTCCAAAATAAAATCTTACGTACGTCAGCCAAATAAGCGAGGCCAGCAGCAAGGTATCGCGGCGCGGCGCCGGCGATTAGTGGAAAGTGTTGGACGTTGCGTAACACGTAAAGAGAGGATCGTACGCGTGTGTAGAAGTAATTAGACTTTCGCGAAACGCGAAAGCGGCTACGGAAGAAGTAAGTGAACGATTTTATAGAATTTAGTAGTGTTTAGGTGGGATATCGTTCCGTAGGCCATGCTAATGCGGGAATAGTGATCCACATCAACATTAACGTTAATTTATATCGCAACTTAGAGGATATGGAAGTAGGCAACATGGAAGTATATTAGCAGGTGGCGATTTCGGGGTTCGGCATCCCTTACACCATTCTAAAGCAATAGCATGAGATATATAGATAATGTCGATTTATATAGCGCATCGTCGTAGGAAAAGCCTTCAATGTACTGATCGAACAGCTGGAATTCATATTTGCAGACAAATTACAAGAAAAAGTTCAACTGTTGCATAGCGACGCTTCGTATTATTCTGGACATTTTCTTGTACATTAAATGACCAATAAATTTTACCGTAGTTACACCTTCGAAACACGTACACTGTATCCAAATATGAATTTCATATTAAATTTTCTTCCTATTTATGTTATGTTGGCAGTGCATGACTTCCAGGTGGTGGTTTGTACCAATCACGTCTGTTTCTTGCACCGTTTTAAAGGTGCAGTAAATACAAGAGCTATCGCTAACAGGCATCATATAAGAGGCAGGAACGCAACTTCAATCTCATTTGAGGGCCTCGTTCGGACTGATCACGGACGAACTGACATGTTAAATTCGGTATTTAAAAAGGCCACGCGACGATCCGTGCTCGTTGAATATTGTGATAAGTTACTCAATGTTGTGGAAAATTACACCGTTGAGTATGGCGTTCAATGTCATTCAAGATCATCGAAATTGGTGGAAATACCTATCGATTTTGTATTAGTCTTCTATTGTCACTATATTCCTATATTCTATTTTTCGAGATATAACGATTTCTTTGTCGAAAATCTGCATTGGTTGGTTGCGTGGTACAGCGGTAGAACGTTGGTCTTTGATCCGCGATCTTTCCCTGTCCTGCGCTCTACCTGCGGCTGACGGGTAACCACTTATGTGAGTAAACCGTCCGCTGTAGGTCAGCCAACTAGGCCGACTCAGCCTTTCATCCTTTCGGGGTCGATAAATGAGGAGTAGGCTGCAATTAGATGTTTGCAACCTCAATCTGGGAGGCGCCATCTGGTGAAAGCTTACGAGGTAAAGGCAGGCATTGGTGTAATTGCAGGTAACACTGTGTGATCCATGCCTGAGCGCCTTAGAGGTTTCACGACTAGGCGCTATATAAATCCACTTTACCTTTACCTTTAACGGGCACATTAAAACCACCAACAGGCCATTATACAGCAATACGGTGATAGTACACTAGCCGTTGGCTGTTACATTTGGTACAGCAAGTAAGCTCTGCGATGTCAGGGGACGCGAACGATGAAAACGATTTTTATTGTAGTTTAAACCAGCGACAAGCAAGTTAATTAGTTAAGTAGATTGATGCCCTGACGTGTGGAAATGAAACTCGTCTGTTCCGTGTATGACGCATCTTGTGTGGAATCAAGTATTACAGAATAAAGGAAATATGTCTTGGCACTTGCTATGGCGCCACTTACATGAGTCAGACTCGTGACCAGCAGCGCTTTACAATCTCGGAAGTGGCAGCTGATTGGCATGAGCTAATCCGGTAATAATACAGCCCAGGGGACGCACTGCTAGTGCTTGAATTACGGGATAGCCTGAGTGGGCCCGGTCCTCTTAGTTACAGTGACGGCCAACCTGAATGTAAAGAAAAACCGGGGTACAATGCCCGCGAAGCGCAACCATGCCGGTATTGTTTTTACTCAGTGGTCCAAAAATGGGTTTGTTTGCCCCGCAGAAGCGATACGTTGCCCCGATAAACGTCAAATTTGGCACGGGTCTTCGGTCCGCTCCCCCGTGCCAAATTTCACCTTTATCGGGAAAAAATGTGGGAATACCGCCCCCAAAACTGTCAAAATTTCGAATTTTGGCCATAAATTTGCCCCCAGGGGCGACTCGTTCGCACTATTTTTATGAAATTCTCAGCGTTTGCACGCGTTTATAAGTGGCTTTTAAGTGTTTAGTTTGGTCGCTTTCGGGGTAAAAACAACCAAGTTATAAGGATTTTCCCACGGTGGGGGCATTTTTCCTCAAATTTTCAATCGCCCATAGCGGCGAAGCTACTGATCGGATCAAAAAAAAGTTAGGGGGCGCAAAAATGAAACAGACTCCTCTATCACCACGCCAAGTATGGTGGGGATCGTAGGTCGCGCGCCGGCTGTATACGAAAAAGTGTGATGTTTTTTTTGTTTGTTTGTTACGGTTTGGAATGACGAGGTTTGTGATAACGGAAACGCTATGAGACGGTGTAATTTTCAAAACAATTATGGTGTCATTTGCATAGAGGAAGATTTGTAGTTGTGGACCTATATTTAACCTTTTTGTAGACCCCAAAATTTTCCCATAGGGGCAAATTTATACCAAAAATTGCGATTTTTCGCTATTTTTAAGGTTGTAGGCCCACATTTGTAATGCCAGAACGGAGAAATTTGGTATGAGGGTGCTGACCTGAGACTCACTCCCCAAGCCAAATTTTATAAAAATCGCTTAAGGGGGTATACCCTTTTGGGGAAAATTTATACCAAAAATTACCAATTTCGGCGATTTGGGGGCTGTAAGTGTAAGCCCACATTTTAAAAGTGACCGTGGTTAAATTTGGCACGAGGGTGCGGGCTTGTAAGTTCCTCCCCATGCCAAATTTTGTAAAAATCGCGTAAGGGAATATACCCCTTTGGGGTAAATTTATACCAAAAATTACCGATTTTGGCGATTTTGACGCCTGTAAGCCCACATTTTAAAAGCTACAACTGTGAAGTTTGGTGTGAGGCTACGGACCTGGGACACCCTACCCATGCCTGATTTTGTAAAAATTGTTCAAAAAATCGCTCAAGGGGCCTGCGGGTATTGCATTGCCCCTCGGAGTTGATGCATATTGATTTCTAGTTCTTGTTGCATTCGGTCGGTTCACTTGACATTTTAAGCGTGACTGTCGGATGAGATCATGAGAGTAAAATATTTGCTAACTTAAATCACAAACAGATATTATTATTATAATTATTACATTATTAGCTGTAGTAGCCGGTCCTCCGGGCGGAGCGAATCGGCGCTACGGCACCTCCATTCTTACAACTACCAGCCTACGTACGGCGTTCGCTTCACCTCTGTCTCTTTCGGTGCCTACGGCGTCTCAATTTTCATGCCTACGGCATTCGCCCCGCTTCTGTCCCTCTCAGTGCCTACGGCGCCTCCACTGTCGCCTATACGGTGCTTTGAACTTGACCTTGACCATGACCCTGACTTGCCTAAAACACTCCCTGGGTCAAGATAAATCCGTGTGCCAAGTTTGGTCTCGAGCGGCCCAGCCGTTTTGCCGACTATAACAAACACAAGAGCATGCAAACAGACGCACATACACATATAACGACAAATATTATATAAGTTATGTCGAATTCGGGCATCATTGCAGACACAGCGACGAAGTTCAAGTTGCTATAATAACTAACAGCTTACTCTGTTCTTAGGCAACAGCGCCTCTTAAGTTTCCATCTGTGCATTTCCCTGAAAAAATTCATCTGGTTGGAAGTTAACTATTAGTTAAATTTATCAAACACAACCAAAATTATTACCTAAAAACTCACGTTTCGACCTCTATCAGAGGCCTTCATCAGAAGAAGCTGGTACTCAGTTCTTCCGGTTCTTGACACGAAGGGAAGACGCCGTGTCATTCGCTTGTGGGGAACAATAGAAGATTAACGACATACTGAAAATCTGTCAACATTGTAATGAACATATGCTGATCGCCAGCGTCACAGTCTGACACGGCAGTTACATTGGATTGGAAATATATAAATATTGTATTCCGCTCACGCTATCAAGAAGTCAGTAATTACCAATAACTCATACAGCACAGCAAGAGCATTCTATAGGCTGCAGCAGTAGTTTTCTGGCACTTACTGCAGATGAACAGTAGGCCTACTTTATAGCACCTTTGACAACTAGTGATGGAAGCAACACGTTCATCATTTTGCGCGTGACGTTAGCACGCTGCATCACTGAATATGCATGCATAGACTGTGTCACTGTGATAGTGCTTATGCTCCGCCTCATTGCGGGAAATTAAATATTGATGACCCTCTGTTTATGGACTGGCTGTTGCTTACCGGCGGCGGCTAGGAACAAAAAGTCATAAAAGTCAAAGTTATTAGAAATATTTCCCTGTCACTGTACCTGGTAGTGCAATTTTGAGGTGGAAAGGACAAAAGTAAAAGTCACCAAAACTGATGAAGCTCCAACTGAATATCTCTATCTCCATATCAACCGCATTATTGGATAAGGAGCTCCGCTCTCGCGCAGAGAGGCCGCGCGATGCTTCGTGTCATTGAATATCTGTCACTGAAGATCACTCAAGGTCATTTCAAATAACATCCTTGAGTAGGGCATGTGTAAGTTCCTGTTCGTATTCTATTGTAACTATTGTTCGAGAGACATTCGGACGTTATTCGGTTAATTCTGAATTTTAGTTTGGTACATCTCGAATTTTCGAGTTTTGGGTTTTAGATTTCTAGGTAAATAAAAATGGCGTGCTCTGTAAAGTTTTATCGCTTATTCGTTTAATTAGTAACATATCAAATTTCATCGGAACATTTTCTGGTAGCAGAGCGTGGTTAGCGTGGTTGATTAGCGTGGTTAGTGTAATTTGACTGTTTTATGTCGTAAAATGGAGCACGTCGACGACGAGATGGTAATCGATTCAGAGTTTGCACTGTCGAAGGCGAAATTAAATACTCTTCATTATAAGCTTTCCGAATTGATCGAAGACCCAGAGGTCGTAAATCGAAGCCAGATTGTATCGTGCAAGCAACTGTATGCCGAAGTGTATTCGGAGTGTGTTGCCTGTTTATCGAAGCTCTTGCAGTTGTGTCGGCTTGGGAAATCCGATCCAGACAAGTTGCAGCAGCTAACTTTCGAACTTAAAAGCATCGAGAAGGACTTTAGTGCAGCTATGCATGCTGCTGATCGTTTGCTCATACCTACCGTTCGAGATGAACCTACCATCCTCGCATCGCCTGTTATGTCAACAGGATATAGAACCACCGGTACTTCTGTGAATGTTCACCAGCAAGTTGTTGGCCAAGATTTGTGGCGTCAGTTGAAGCGTGTTTCTATTCCAGTGTTCAGTGGAGACAAACGTATGTTTGAGACTTGGAAAGCAACTTTTGCAGCTTGCATCGACGCCGCACCAATGTCGGGTGAGTACAAGATGTTGCAGTTACGTCAGTATTTGTCTGGCGAAGCTTTGAAGTGCATCGAACGACTCGGGCATTCTGCTGCAAGCTATGAGGCAGCCAAAGAGCGTTTAGATCGCAAGTTCGGTGGTGTACGTCGACAGCTTGCCGTGCAACTGGAGCAGGTTGACGAATTTAAACCTGTTCGTGCTGCGAATGCGAAAGATCTCGACAAGTTTGCAGATTTGCTTGACATCACTGTGATTAATCTGAAAGAAAGTGGTCGAGTTGATGAGTTACGTTATGGTTCCCTGTATTTGAAGTTACTGCGAAAGTTACCAGAAGCAATGATTACAAGTTATCAACGATGGTGTTTTGAAAATCATTTGCAAGAATGTGTCGAGGTGCTGCGACAGTGGATCATGCGTGAAGCGGAATTTCAAATGATTGCCAGCGAAACTCTTCATGGTTTATCTCAAAGCAGTGCTGATCGTGCTCATCGTTCGAAGCCGAATCTTGCAGCCAATGTGCAGTCATATTTCAGTCAGAATCGTTCAGTACCTGCGAATGTGAAGAAAATTGTTTGTGCTTGTTGCAGTGGTGATCATGCGATATGGCGTTGTGAACAGTTCAAGAAGCTCGACATTCCTGCTCGTTGGAACCTAGCGAAATCGAAGTATTTGTGTTTTCGTTGCTTGAGCAGCAATCACCTCGGAAAATCGTGTAATTATTCGAAGGAATGCGGAGTTAATGGATGTCAAAAGTCCCATAATCGATTGTTACATCAGTCAGTTGAAACTCTGCCGAAGTTATCAGGTGCTGTAGCTGATGTTGATCGTAAAGTTGATCGTGATGTTCCTGCTGACAATCAGTTTTCATCTACTGGTACTGTTTCCGATACGGTGACATTGACTGTGAATAACTCGGCTGGACAGTTCATCGCCTTAAGGACTGTTCCAGTTGTGTTGCAGAATGGAAGCAAATCGATGAAAGTTAATGCTCTGTTGGATGACGGAAGCACTAGATCGTACATTAATGCCGACATCGCCGATGAACTCGGACTAACTGGCAAAGCAGAAGCCATTGCTGTTAATATGCTGAATGGTCGTCGTGAAGTCTTCGAGACAAGACCTGTTCAAGTTCAGTTGCACAGTCTTGATGGCAAATTGTGCATGCCCATCACAGCTATGACTGCCAACAAAGTTACTGGCAACATGAAAGTCATCGATTGGCACAAGCAGCGAGATAAGTGGCCACATCTACAATCGATCGAGTTTCCGAAAGTTGGATCACGCCCAATTGTTGATATTTTGATTGGAATTGATTATGCTGACTTGCATCTATCGTATCGAGAAGTTTGTGGCGACCGTGGTCAACCAATCGCAAGACTCACTCCACTTGGTTGGACTTGTATCGGTGGGTTATCATCGCGTGGCAGTGATCACACTGGCACAAATCTATTGTCGTTCTTTGTCGACGACAGCAGTGAAAGTATTAATGACAGTCTGAAGCGTTTTTGGGAAGTCGAATCGAATTCGTCTGTTGCCAACAGTTTATCCGTTGATGACCAAGTTGTTGTGAATTTTGTGAAGTCAAGTTTGTGTTACACAGATGGGAAGTACCAAGTCGAGATTCCGTGGAAGGATGGTCCTCCGATATTGCCGAGCAATTATGACATGGCTATCAAGCGTTTGGAGAATACTGAACAGCGTTTACAGAAAGATGCAGTTGTATGTGAAGCCTACCATCGTTGTATTGAAGATTATCTGAAGAAAGGTTACATCCGTAAATGTGACAAAGCGGAAATTGAGGCAGGTATGCCCAAGTGGTACTTGCCACATTTTCCGGTTGTCCGACCCGACAAATCGACGACAAAAACGAGAATCGTGTTCGATGCTTCAGCATGCCATCAAGGTATATCGTTGAATTCGGTTATTAATCAGGGTCCAAAGCTGCAGAAAGAATTGAGTGAAGTATTGTTGAGATTTCGGAAGAATACAATCGCTGTAGCTTGTGATATCGCTGAGATGTATCTGCAGATTGAGATTGCTCCGAAAGATCGACCGTATTTCTGTTTCATGTGGCGTGGCATAGACAGATCCAGACCGCCAGACATTTATGAATTTTCGAGAGTTGTGTTTGGTGTTAACTGTTCTCCATTTCTTGCACAATTTGTAGTTCAAGAACATGCGAAGTGCCATGAAGCTGAATTTTTTGTGGCTTCAGAAACTGTGTTGAAATCGACATACATGGATGATAGTATGGATTCAGTTGCATCGCCGGATGAAGGAATTCAGTTGTATCAGCAGTTGTCTCAATTGTTGCTGAAAGCTAATATGTGTGCTCGCAAATGGTTATCAAATTCAGTTGAAGTCATGAATAGTATACCAGTAGAGGATCAAGCTTCAGAAATGAAAATCGATGATCGTTCGTGTGGTGTAAAGACACTTGGTGTTTTGTGGTTAGCTCACAAAGATGTTTTCAATTTTGTTGCTAAGCCAGTTGATGAGCAGTTCAAATATACGAAGCGTAATGTTCTTAAAAAGGTTGCAGCAATATTTGATCCACTCGGTTTTATATCGCCATATATTGTTCGTGCAAAGATTTTGTTACAGTTAATGTGGATTGACGGTGTTGACTGGGATGATCCACTCAGCTCAGATTTGCAGCAAAAGGTTCGTGATTGGTTTATTGAACTGTCTGATATCGAGAAGATTGAAGTTCCGAGATGTCTTCGTTCTTGTGATGATGATGAATTGCTGGAATTTCAGCTGCATGTGTTCGGAGATGCATCCAGTGAAGCTTATGGTGCTGTTGCGTACACTCGATGTATTTACCGTCTGAAGGTAACGACACATTTTGTATGTTCGAAGACCAGAGTTGCTCCGTTGACAGCGATGAGTATTCCAAGGTTGGAACTCATGGCAGCCGTGTTGTGTGTTCGCCTTGGATTGTCTGTTGCGAAGACTCTCGAGGTTTCGTTGTCGAATATTCGTTTTTGGAGTGATAGCATGAATGTTTTGCATTGGATAAGAAACCGGAGTAGAAACTTCAAGCCATTTGTCGCAAACAGAATCGGAGAAATACAGATAGTCTCTAGCCCGATTCAGTGGAGATACGTTCCAACTGATCAGAATCCTGCAGATATTGCTTCTCGTGGAATGCAGTTATCACGTCTATCTCAGGAAGTGTTGTGGTGGAATGGTCCAGAATTCCTGTTGATGCTGGAAGCAGACTGGCCACAATATGCTGTTGACACTCGGTTGCCAGATACCAGTACTTGTGAATTGAAGAAATCGAGTTTGCAAGTTATGTTTGTTGATACTTGTTTGTCTGCAGTGTCAAGTAATAAATGTCAACCTGTTTTGTTGTCAGACAGACTGAATCCAGATCACTATTCTGATTGGAAGCGATTGATTCGTGTCTGTGCCTGGATCCGAAGATTTGCTAACAACTGTTTCATGCAGAAACAAGATCGAATTGATGGTGAATTACAAGTTGATGAGATTCAGGAAGCAGAGAATATTGTTTTGAAAGCTTGCCAGCAAAAGATGTTCGCAGATGAATATAAAGCCTTATGTCAAGGTAAATCGTTGTCAAATCACAGCAAGTTACGAGTGCTCAATCCTCGTATAGATGACGATGGATTGTTGCGTGCTGACACTCGACTTGTTAATGCTGAATATTTGCCACAAGATGTGCGTTATCCAGTGATTTTGCCTCGTAAACATGGGGTCACGAAACTAATTGTAAAGCTCGAACATGAGGAAGGCGGTCATGTTTGTGGTACAAATCATATATTGTCTGAGCTGTCCAAGAGTTTTTGGATAATGTCGGCTCGTGAAGCTATTCGTGACTGGGAGAATTCGTGTATGACATGCAAGAGGCGTAAAGCGAGATCAGCTACTCAACTTATGGCACCTTTACCAATTTCTCGACTGAAATTGCCGGAGCCGCTTCGATGTTTTGCATATACTGCCGTAGATTATGCTGGTCCATTCATTACTGTTCAAGGTAGAGGAAGAGTGCAGATGAAGCGTTACTTGTGTTTGTTTACATGCATGTCAACTCGTGCAGTTCATCTGGAGATGTCATATGGACTGGACACTGATTCATTCTTGAATGCATTGTATCGTTTTATCAATCGACGAGGCTGTCCAGATGAGATGACTTCGGATAACGGTGGAAACTTTGTCGGAGCTGAAAAGGAGTTGCGTGTTCTGGCTGCTGAACTCGATCGACACAAAATTGTGAAGTCAACTGCATCTCGCGGAATTAAATGGATTTTTAATCCTCCTCTTGCTCCACATTTTGGTGGTGTGTTCGAGATTATGATAAAGGCTGCGAAACGAGCCATATATGCAATATTGAACAGTGCACATGTTACTGATGAAGAACTGATGAGTGCATTTATTGGTGCTGAGGCTTTGGTGAATTCTAGACCGTTGACCTATCAGTCGTGTAATCCTCGAGATGTCCTACCGCTGACTCCAAGTAACTTTCTGCATGGTGAACTTGGTCGAAGTGCAGTTCCAGTTACAGTTGATGCTGACCGACATCCAAGAAATCGTTGGCGACGTGTACAGGAGTTAATTCGTCATTTCTGGCATCGATGGCTACAAGAGTGGATACCGAGTCTCAGTAGCAGGAAGAAGTGGACAACTTCGAACCGAGACTTTCGTGTTGGTGATGTTGTGCTCATGATGAACAGTGATGCAGTCAGAGGACATTGGCCTCTTGGTAGGGTTATTGCCACCCATCCTGGCAAAGATGGTCATGTGAGAGTTGTCGATGTTCAGATTGGAAATACTGTGTTTTCGCGTGCAGTGACATCATTGTGCCCATTAGAATTTGCAGATGATTGACATTCTGTAATACAGTATCATTGACTCATCTTAGTGATGGGCCTTTTTTGTAATTTGCTTGTAGTGTTCAGATGACAATTTGAGTTCAATTTTGTCACTGCTTAGTTATAGTGATTGATACTGTTTTTCGAGACATTGTGATGCGATTTGGTGTATCGCATCACGGAGGGGGGTATGTTCGAGAGACATTCGGACGTTATTCGGTTAATTCTGATTTTTAGATTGGTACATCTCGAATTTCGAGTTTTTTATTTTAGATTTCTAGGTAAATAAAAATGGCGTGCTCTGTAAAGTTTTATCGCTTATTCGTTTAATTAGTAACATATCAAATTTCATCGGAACACTTGCGACGGACCACCTACATACCAAACTGAAAATGCCTATCTTCACTCGTTCCAGGGATAGGTGGGGGTTCCAAATTTAAATAGTGGGTCACCTGATCACAACCACACCACACAACAGGGAATTTATCTTTTGTTTGCTAGTACTCGGCACGATTAACCTACACA
>Ga0209339_1000899_pt1 | contig 11743 bp, 8 predicted proteins | sample OlaalgELextract3_FD_187376 | JGI IMG/M metagenome (GOLD analysis project Ga0209339, IMG submission 187376) | Olavius algarvensis symbiont microbial communities from Tuscany, Italy - Type A ELBA extract 3 (SPAdes) (version 2) | ecosystem: Host-associated > Annelida > Digestive system >... | reverse complement strand
GTATCGTTCCATCGCCCATGTGCAAAATGTACAATACACCGTCGGAAGTTGGGGGCCCCGTACTGGGGGTCACGGCGTTGCCCGCGTCGACTCCGACCACGCAGAGTGTTCAAACACATAATCTCAGAAAAACACACAAAACTGATATGCTACATCTACATTAATTAGTAATGGTTCTGGGTGACACAGCATATTGGCAGTCTGTGATTTGTCTTTGAGCACTGAGCACAAATGATGTTACTTAGTTACTTACTTACCTACAATACGAGTTTGACTCGTCTTTAGAGATGAGTGGGGAATGTGTTTATGTCATGTTCATCTGGAACAGTCTTTTTCTTCACACACAACAGAAGTTTCCTTTACTCAGAGACTGCACGTTCTCGGGTCACGTTCGTTGCAACAGGTAAGTTCACTTGTGACTGTAATTAACATTTGTTGTGCTCACTACAGAATCAAATGTATCAGGTGTACTGTATGAAATTAACCGAGTATACACACACACGATCTGTGCTTCTGTACGACAGGCTGGTTAGCACTGGATGAGCTAGGGTGGCTAGATGTGCTTCCTGGTCAACAACTGAGTCAATGCACTGAAGACACTAACTACCAAATCAATAAATTTGGGATCCGCAGTTTATAAAGAAATAATTCACTAATTAATAATCATTCTGAACCAGAAATCCCACAACCAACCCAATAACAGCTGCCTTGTTCCATCCCCACTGCAGAACAAGAAGAGTGAATTATGCTTTTAAAATGTGCCAATCATCTTGTAATGCACACACTCTCTAAATCATGTCTAAACAGCACAAGAGACGACAATCTTGGTCATCTCTTGGGCTATATGGTTTATGATTTTTTCTAATATGCTCCCACCACTGCAGCTGTAGCACCAAGGCAATCTTGTATATCATATTATTTCTCTAATATATTCTACACATTTCTCATCATTTAGACTTTTTTACATTTATACGGAAGCGCCTTATATGAAAACTGCAGAAATATGCCAAGCAGATGCCAGGAGGATAATGAATAGATGAATCTCGCATACGTCGGACATTTCGCTGCCAGTTCGAAATGACGTTTCTGAACAGACACTCGACGTTTCACTTGCTGCGTCGGAACCAAAACTGTCGTCCGCATGTTGACGACGGCCTGATGTCCGCTGTCGCTGTACACATGACACGTCTTTCCTTTATTACTATTAACATTAAATCACCATTATCACTGTTTTTATACCTAATTGACTGCTGTTGTCATGGAAGCTACAAAATGCCTATGGAACTTCATATAGTAAAATTTGTTGCAACAACCTCTTCACTGTTAACAATCATAGGTCATGTCAGTCAATAGCTGTTATTTAGCAGTAACATTCTTATTACAGCTACATCACAAAAGTGTCAAATTGTCACACCAACTTCCAAAATAGTGTCACCACCCGATTCAATGACTGTTAAGACCAATAAGTAGTGATATTTTCTACAGCTGTCAAGCAATTATTTCTTTAAGTGTTAACTGTGCGATTAATTTTTTAATAGCGTGTTAATCGCGGTTTTAATGCACATTTTGTTTGTAACATTTTAAAAATTGGTTTGTGTTCCATTTGCAGGTAGACATTGTCGTCCCATTGCTGTTGAATGCTAGTCTACTCCTAGTACTGACGACTGATTACAGTGACTGATTAGTGCAGGTCACTGAACTTACTGACAATTGACAATAACGGAGTCTTTTGGGTTTTGACAATTGTGTAATTGAATAAAGTAATTATTCGTTTGGTTAACACCGAGCAACGTTCGATTTCACTGTCGGCAACATTGGTTTGCATGATTTTTTCCTATCTTAAAATATTTAACAGCGTTAATTTTTTTAATCACGATTGCGTTAACGTGTTAATTTTACAGCCCTAATATTTTCACAAGTGTCATGACTAAATTCACTGTCATTACAGTTCTACCACTGACCAAGGCATCAGCAACAGCAGCTTCAAATTCCGACTGACGACGGATGACAGCGTTGCTGCCGCCAAAGCCGAAACGTTGTCGATCTGGACTTGTCTCGCGACTGTTGCCCTGACTTTGAGCAACACGAGGTACTGCCACCTTTGGCCGCATGCCCAGTGACGAACCCGGTCGCTGCACTACAGCAACGTCTGGCGGACACTGCACGAGACGACTGCCGGTAGACCGCTGAGGGGACGACGACCTACTCCCAGCTAAACAATTAAAAATACAACATTTTATCCTGCTAAAAAATAAGTCACACATTCCTACAACAAGACTGACTGTTAACACGTTAATATGTGAAGCAAATGCCAGTAGACAGTGAATAGACTACAGAGAAGTACTTCACTGGTAGTGTGGTTTTGCTAATGAAAATGACAAGATCCATAATTTTAACGGCAACTTCTGATTCAGTTGATATTAATTAAGTCAACAGAAACACGATGTTGCACAAAATGGAAATGAAACAGAATCAAAAATGTAAAGAAACTGAAATGCATATACCTATACAAAATAGCCATATTTCACTGACTAATTAATTATCAATCAGTAGCTCTCGAGTGTTATTACAAGCACTACAGAGTGGACCAAAAAGGAGGCCATCCTGTTTGGCACACATCTTTAAAACGCCTTCATTGATCTTACGATTTTTGGTACACTTCCACAGCATTTTACTCCAAACACATCTGTTTACTTTATGAATTATACAAAATAAATTTTTAAAATACATATTCTATATGCTCGCTATTCCTATTCCAGTGCACTAAGCATTCGAGACAACATCGCTAGTAGCCAGAAGAAAAAGTCACCATGTCATGCAAGTAAAAACTGACATGTAAAACAGATAAGTAAGTAAATAAACTGTAACTAAAGCTGTGGTAAACGCTCAATAAACCGCACTTTATCAACATTTGCTGGGTCTCACTATTAACTATTACGTCCCAGCATTTTTGTCCTAGTACTATGGACTTCAGCCCAAAAAGTAATGCTACGATACCAGTGCTACTGCCAGTATACACTAAAATTTTGTCGCTATAGCTGCAATCATTTTCTTGTAATCTTGCTGTTCAAAGTTACAAAAACACAGGGACATATAAAGATATTCAACTGAAAGCACCGTGTATAACTGTAGTAAGCAGATTTAACAATAACAATATGAAATGCATAACTGTGCATGTTATTGTAGTTCTAACTGCTACACTGTCATTGGCATCACACACAGATCACTAACTGACTGATCAATACGTACGCTGAGACTGAGAAACCCCGGCTTTCGGTCGAGATCGATGACTGTTTGATGTTGAAGTATGTGGTCCTCCTGTGTCAGCAAGCAGACACGACATATTATGCAACTTCACAAAGCAACACTTATATTCACACAAGTAAACGAAAAGCAGTACCAGCCAAAAAGATGTGAGCAGCTCAATAAAAGCAACACTATAAGCCTGTTGGCCAAGATAGCTATGCTGCTCCCAAAAGCAAGATTTAAAAAATTTGCCAAAAATTTTAAAATCGAAATTTTGAAAATCTGTTCCACAGTATTTTTGAAATATTGGCACATAAATCGTGTGTGTCATGTTTCGTGAGAATCAGAGAAGAACTGTGGGAGCAGCAATTTCAAAACGTTTGATGAAACACATCCACACAGATAAACACATCAATCACCTATACTATACTATAAGCTCTGCTGGCTGCAGCGGAGCTAAGTTGTTGCATGCAAAAAAGATGAATGATAGATCATCAATTCACTGAGAAATGCTAATTTCTGATAACATGTTGCAAAAAGACAATAAGCTAAGAAAAATGGAAGACGAAATCACACTCAACTTTTCAGCAATGACGCACTGCACACTATTTATTTGCACAATCCTAGTTATAACCATTCAACACTGCACAGTATCATTACATGACTGTAATGTGTGAGAAAAAGTCACACACTCACTAGACACAGCTGCTGTGGGTGCCGGCGAGTTAGAATTATGTGCACGCATTGAGTTATTTCGACGTAAAGGGCTGCTGGCAGCGACTGGTATGAGATCCGGTGTGCTACGTGAAGCACCTGAGCAGACACCATACCGCAAGCCACAGCAAGCCGTCACGAGCAGCTTGTTAGTAGTGAAATGTTAACCGACTACACGATACGTCAACGTCAAGCAAAGACTCACCAACGCATCACACAGAAATAACACCATAGCGCAAGCATTCCAACACGAAAAAAGATGATGATGACAAAGACACTGGTGGAAGTGGAAACTACTGACATCACTATCACTACCACGACATCATCGCAGCACGCTCGGCCGTCGGGCGTTCTCTGTCGCCGGTCCGATGGCCTGGAATGCGCTGCCTGACGACCTCCGAGACCAGTCGCTCAGTGCCGACAATTTCTGGAAGAAGCTAAAGACACATCTGTTTCGGAATGCACTTGGACACTTAGCGCATTAGAGGCGTTGCGTAATGCGCTGTATAAATTTAAGACTTACTTACTTACTTACTACTGGTCGACAACTGCCATAAACAAACTCAATGTGCAGTTAGGCACAGGTGTGACAAAGACATAACATAAATTAACTAGTAAATGCCGACTAGCAGTAATATGTGCAATCAGCAGAGAATAAATAACGAGGCTAGTCACATGGTCGTCATTGCAGTTTTTAATTTATTATCACTTATATGTGGTGTGACCCTTCTCCTATCATTTATTGTCAAAACACTTAGAGTGGCTGCCAAACACTGCTATAGCTCTATGCCATGTTTAAATATAGTTACAATTGCCATTTTTATCCAAGTTTTGTTAGTCTCGGTTTGCAAATTTGAAATTCCAAACTTACATCATACAGACATATAAAATAATAAATGTATGCAGAAAATCTGGAAATCAAACTCTTCAGACTTTAAAGCTCTGGACTACCACATTTGAGATATCATGCTAGAGGTGTACCAGAAGGTGGACCAAAATTCCGCAACAACTGAAAAGTAAAATTCACACACAGAAGCTCTGGGACGACCTTCCTCAGCGGCAAGTTAAAAAAATGTCCAGAACTTCCACAAGCAGTTGCAAGCGTGCACAAAGCACAAGTAATATGTTAAGATGCACCTAACTCAATCAAATTCCAAATGCGGGGTACATATCCCAGGTTAGGTGTCACCTTACGGGGTTGTAAATAGTACCATTGAATTCCCGGGCTAGGGTTTCCTATTTGTGTTCACCAGTAACAACAGGCATCCGAAGCACTGTTTAGCCACAATTCACAAATGTGACCAACCAACAACCAAGCGCTTCTGTATCTTTGGACCTAAAGGCACTATACAAATCCATTATTATTATTACTAACCAACCAACAATGCCACAACACTGTTTGTTACAATATGCACCTGTCACTGTAGTGAGTGAAAGCACAAAACGGTTCATACTGAACATTTAGACGTTTTATGTTGGTTGTGTATTGTATTGCGATGTTATTTAAGTGCAGTTAACTTTTTAATAAGCTTTTTTCTCCAAGTCTTATGTTGGTACACATATGTTAACACACATCAGTGAAAAACATGAGCACAGATGACAAACATTAGCATATTTGCCAAAAAATAAGATGACTCAACGATACCTGATACCTAGTCTCGAAAAAAATTGGGTTAAGAACTCCCAGCTATTGCTATGACACTGAAAAAACAGTACAGGGTCTTTTTTGTCTGGAACAGCATGTATAATCAATGTACAAACAAAAGAATTTAATTTTTTTCTTGGAAATAAACAAACTCAGTTCAATACTAAAGAAGGGAATGTAATGTAACATAAAAAAGAATAGATTAGGGTGACATATAGTCAGAAGACTGCAAGGTCACCTAACAGTCAGAATGCAGATAATGTAACTGAGATGGTGGGAAAGATGTGGTGCATAGATGATTTTTCAGGGCTTGATGGAATAAATGCAGGGTTGATGCACCATTAACTGTTGACGGCAGACTGTTCCATGCATGGAAAACTACTGATAACATTATTAACGATAACATTTCTGTTCAGAAAAAAAGTTCTAGTGACATGTTCTTTTGCCTGAAAAATCAAATTTAACGGATGACAGAAATGATCACATTTCATTAATTAATTAACTTTTTAGAGTGCAAAGGTAATAACAGTGCCACATCAAATAATATGAAGTTGGTACACAGGCCGTTGATGGCTGGGCTGTTACATTTGGTACATCGAGGAGGGGACTGGGTGGGCAGTGGCCCAACAAGGCCTCTCCTTGCTGTACCAAATGTAACAGCCCACCCATCAACGGCCAGTGTGCCAATCACCGTATTTCTGTTGCGCTGCGGTTTTAATGTGCCCATTAAACAGTTAATTCATTATTACCAACAACTCTCAAGTAACAATGAGTAATAAGTTAATTCCACTAGATACTGAACATACAGCCCGCATAGAATCTGTCTGTTGTACTGTATGATTATGTCCACTGTTTGCTGCTTTGGCGTAATAATAAATATATAATAAAACAAAATACTATTATTATACCAGCTTCGTCTACTGATGCTCGTCGCTGCGCTGACGAAGACCTATTGCTTTGCCGAGTATTCCCGCGAGCGACGATGCCTTCCAGTGCTGAAGCAGTGGCACTAGACGTTTCAGAAAGCAACTGTCTCTGTCGTGTTCCATCAAAGGAACTCAGAACACTCGCGGCTTGCTCGGGAAAGTGCTCAGCAAAAGCACCAAATGCTCTGCATTCACATGGTACACGACAAATTTCTGGATTACATAAATTTACACGAATTCAATCTATTTCTGTGCTACATCTTACCGTAGTAAAGCTATAGCACATCACAGCACATTCTATTTGACCGTAAGTACTTAACTTACCTGTTTGTTTCTAATGCACATTCTCCATTTCTCGCACACTTCTCATTGTTTTAAGCTAACTTTCTAAACTAGGCCACAGAGGTGCAGCCAAATTTACCAACAACAACACATAAATAACAGAACCTACATGGCAGCAGGGTTTGTGACCAAGTCTCAAAGCATAATGGCTCTGTCACAACTGTCTGCAAAACTAGTCAATGCCCACTGACTCGGGACACAATCCTAAGCAATAAAGTGCCAAAAATGGCATGAGCTATCACTCTTTCTGTTCAGCTGCTAAAAAAAATTTTAAAATGTATGATTCTACCCTCTAGCTGTAAACGAATATACAAAACCGACTGACTGTTACTCGGACATCAACAATACATGCAATATATGTGCATAACTGGCATACTAACAGATTTAACATATCATACAAAACCCCAAATAATACGGACATATTTAAAACAGCAATATTAACAGATACGATAACGAAATCAAACATCTATAAACTAAAGAGATGACAAAAAGAGATAATATATACACAAATCAAATGCTCAGCCATCTCACCGTCGACAGTGTTTTCGTGCATCAGCGTCAGCATCGGAAGCGCCACGTTTTACTGCATCCTGAAGTGTGCTGAGATGTCGCTCAATGCAGTGCTTTGGCCAAGACCGAAGCAGTTGACTGATGAACTGGCAGCAGTAGCTGCATATGGGCATCATATATACTTCATCAAACCAAGTTTTTAATCGCTGCTAAATTACGATTACAGCTACACAACAGCAATAGCAATACATAAGTAATTCACTCATAACTACATTTAAAGGGCTTACATTTCGCATAGTGTTCTCGCCAAACTGTGCTTTAAATTTTTTTACTGTAAATCAGTAAAACAAAAAAACCGCATTTTAATCCAAAACAATCCAGAAGAGCTGGTACCAGACATACAGAAGAAATCAAGTACTCACTGTCACCAGTATCACTATGGTTGACTTTTACTAATCTTCTCTATTCATTACGAACCAATGCTTTTTCACTATTTAAATAAAGATTTCTAAACTATCTCCTTCCATGTTATCTTTGCCTTGCTCTACATTTAATACCCTTCATAATGTACACATCATACTGTTGAATTATTCTCAACTTATCTACACAGCATGACCATACTACAATGTAAATCAGTGGGCAGAATAAAATCAAGTATTTGTCGTTATTATAAAAAGTAAGTCAGATCCACAGAAGCTGAAGCACAGTGGAAAAAGTAATCTAACAGATAATTCCGAATTCAGTTAAAACATGTGATTACTCCAGGAGCTGAGCTGCTGTTGATTAATTTAATCAAAAGTGCACCTATGTCCACAATGATGCTTGAACATTTACAATGCGTGGCATGCCATAACTGCTATCTAGTTTTTACCTTGAAGCAATCATTAATGTCATTCACACTGCCATTACACGATTACCGGATGAGCAAGACTACCGGTATACACATACCTCCGTATTGTGTTGGACTTAGACGTCACGTTGCTGGCAATGCCTGGAATTAATCGAGATGTGTGAGTGTTCTGCAATGACAATTAAGCCTTCAATTGTCACTGACAGCTTTGCTATGCAGCGTCAGCTTTCAAATTAGCTATATACAACACCTTATTAATAATTCTTATTAATTCTTATTAATAATAAATTATTAATAAATTCTCTGTTTCATGGTTCAAGGTATGTGTTGGATCAGTGACTTTCAATATTTACACTGCAACTCTTCATGCTTAAGCATCCACGTCAATGGATCACGACTGACTGTCACAGATGCTTATTATGATCATTAACATTTAAATGCATTATATACCACATAAAAGTACGTTAATTTCGCTGACATTAGGTTCACCACATTTCAACATCTGACATTTACGCGGTCTATACACCTGTATGCTGCAACACATTCTACAGTTAATCACAGATAGCTACCGTAAAAGTAAAATCTCGAGTATAATACGCACTCATGTATAATATGCAGGCCGAATTTTCATTGCTGTTGATGGGAAAATAAGAGTTCTCGTGTATAATACACACTCAGCTTCGGGTGAATGTCGCCAAATGCTTGCATTGCAAATACTGGACTGCTACATTTAAAGTAGTCGATGCGTCATACAAGAACATTACAATATTCAACCTTGAGCTCTTAATTATTTTTTTAAAGAAACTATAACTGTTAAAACAGTAAACAAGGGTACCACCATTAATAATGTTTCATCTAAAAGTAAGTAAATGGCAATGATGCTAACGTAACGTAGCTGGCTTGAATTCTTTTTGTCAGTATGATGCTTAGGATGCACATTTACATTATACTATTTCTTTCTGAATACTTATTCATCACCCGCAATGTTTGTTTACCACCACTGGCACCATACATGCTATGATTAAATTCCAGCAATTTTTTTTCGAAAAATTTACTACTTGTGTGTAATATGCACCCGTTTCTCAGACATGCATTTTAAGGTCAAAATTGTGCGTTTTATATGCGACATTTTATGGTATTCCAATAAAAGCGGAAACCAAGAAACTAACGGCAATAATGAAAGTGATGGCAACAGCTGCAGAGCTGGACATGACACGAGCACTGTTGGGCAACAGAGCGATGAGAGACGGCATCAGAGACTCGGCTAGCACGTCAAACTTTGTCCCCAGTCGCTTTGACATATAGCTACATCAACAATAACTTGTATTACAAAATGTCATTACCTGGTTAACGGAAGAAAATCTTATCAGCACAAGGAATGAATAAACAGAACAAAGTAATTTATTAAAGAGATAAATATGTCATTAAAAAATCACACAAAAAACATTGGCTTAACACGTTAAACACAGTGACAGACATGTAATCAACACTGAGTACAGACTGCAAGTTGGACAACAGGCTGTCTGAAGGTGACACACGACAGTTAAAATGCTCAAGTGCAAACGTTAATTAGATATATCACATATACTCAGAACATATAATATATGACATGTTTTTCCACGAAGAAATTATACCATACATAAATCTTACTATTTAGGGATTGAGAGCTGTGTACAGAAACCTGAACATAATTCACACAACTTAATTAACAAATATATTAAAGTGATTCAAACTTGAGTGAATGTACAAATTGAAAAAAAAAATAGAATATGATACTGACGCAATGGTGATGCATGCTTCACGGACAACTTGTGACCGCAAGTTCTTGACAGAGACATGAAGGCCGATGTCCAACAGCCGCAGCTGTTGGTGCAAATCAGAGACGTCCAGAGCTCCACAGACCAGCACGGAACGAATGTGCTTCAGCTGACACCATCCAAAAATACCCGTATACACTTGTGTATAGGCCGATAATTTTTTGCCAAACTTTGATAGCAGGTACTAAAGTGTCACATCAACTTATAAACTGGTCAAGCTAAAAGACACGCATGTGTACATCAATTATGTCGTGATAAGCACATAATGCAGTAAGCATGCACACAATGTGTCAGCATTAGAATGTACAATGTCATGCATATGTCATACAGTGCAACTTAACACCTTACATAAGTGGGTGCCTATGGTTGCTGGCTTTGTTGAAACCAGGCCATACACCGGTAATCAATTAAATCACTGACAATTTGTAACTGTGCATCATATTGCATCAAAATGTAGTAGTGATAGTGATCCACCATTTACATTCTCGGCTTATATGCAGATCACCAACTTTGACAGAGTGTTTGCTGCGGGAAGAGGGGATCGGCTTATATACGGATGGGTTTATACACGAGTATATATGGTACCTTCAATACTTCAATTAACTGCTCACTCAGTGACACAATGGTGGAAATGAGACGAGTGGCATTTAACAGCCATTTGACAAATGCAAGTTGTGGAAGAATAGATGCACGTACGTATATGTCCAGCTTATCACTAACAATTACATCACAGATGTTAAATCATCACCCGCACATTTCAGTGCACCAGCCATTTTCAAACTCATCCGAGCTTTTGACCGTATCTTACTCCCATAAAAATTTTGTGATGATATCTCAAATAGTTCAAGAGTTATTGCATTGTCACACACACACACACACACACACACACACATGGACACTGCAAAAACAACCCACATCACTATTCATAATTCTATTGCTGCACGGTGGTAAGTACTAGAACAACTTAATGGGCAATGATTAGCAAAATCAAAATCTGATTTGGTTGCTCTTAGAACATCTAACAGAAAACCGAGCATATACATTACGGCTGAAAAAATGCTACAAAATATGTCAATACATTTCTGTGAGTGCACTAATTGGCAAAAATTTGAAATCTGTTTAGTACCAATACTGCATACGTAGCAGAGCAAACAAGTTATGTTACCGCTTCGACTCTTTTTTCCCAGTCACACGTGGAATTTGACAGGGTGTCACGGATCCTGGTTAAATGTTCTGTAACTTCTCTTGCTGAAAATATCTTGTATACAAATAACACAAGCATGCAACTGCAGGACCAACCCATATGAATGTATGTCACTGTCAAACAACACGAGTTACAACGCAAACATTCTCTTTTTGGAGACTGCAAAAGTCAAATGTTAATGCATTATCACAACAAAATGAAACCTTAATTCATCCAACAGCCACTTGTTGCAGCATCCAATGTCTCAGTTCTGAAAGTAGTACACAGTTAAGCACTTACTTCCTGTCATAGTTGCAGCAATGGAGTACATTCACTACTTCTTCACTGTTAATTTTCTTCAGCTTGGTCAATATTCAATTAAAATTTTATGCACCCAACTGTGGGGGGGGGAAAGCCGTGATGATGCGTAAGTCTTGATTCAAGGCACCAGCTAGCTCTTTGGGGCGAAGAGGTGAGAAACCGTATTTTTAGGTTTTCTCTCCCTGCTGG
>Ga0209339_1000898_pt1 | contig 11744 bp, 10 predicted proteins | sample OlaalgELextract3_FD_187376 | JGI IMG/M metagenome (GOLD analysis project Ga0209339, IMG submission 187376) | Olavius algarvensis symbiont microbial communities from Tuscany, Italy - Type A ELBA extract 3 (SPAdes) (version 2) | ecosystem: Host-associated > Annelida > Digestive system >... | reverse complement strand
AGCACCGACAACATGGAACAGTCTTCCTGCAGACATTTTAACTTGTGACTCAGAATCTGGTTTTAAGCGACTTTTAAAAACTCATCTTTTTAACAACTGTTTTAACGTCGCCTGATTGACTCATTCCCAGCGCCTCTGTAGCTCTGCCTATGGCGCTTTACAAATATGTTTATGATTATGATTATGAATATTCCGACGAAGACCCCTAACGGAAGCGTCAAATTCAGGTGGGATTGAAAAAAATCGCGATTTTCGACCAAAATCTCGGAGACTCTACTTGACGTTTTGTACTGTTGAAACTTACTACTGACAGACACGAAGCATCGCGCGACCTCTTTGCGACAGCAGAGCTACTTGATTTATTACACAGCGCCGACGTGACACCACGATGCATGGCATACACGGCCATTGTGAAAGTGTATCCTGCCGTGACCGCCCTGCTCAGCTCGGCCACCAACACACGAGACGGGCACCTGCAGTACTGACTACCTGTACCGCAGTGTGTACGCTTGGGTGGATCTAAAGACGCGCCCCGTACCGTCCGACAGAGCTACGTATATCTCAGCGCAGAAGACTACAGATTTTCTTCTATAGAGATCGCCGTTTATGCTCTGATTTACCACGATGTACGGGTGGTTTGGTATATACGGGACCGAACACTTCCCGGACTGGTGTTACGGTAAGAAAACACGATATTTTACTGCACATTAGCACAGAAGTGTGCGGGAATGACTTTTGTGTACCCATTCCCTCCCACTCCTATGACTTCGTTCCCATTCTCACTCCCGGCCTTGGGAAATCTTAGACTATAGTTCAGTTCCCCATTTATTCCCGAAAAGTAATCCCGATTCCCTCCCATTCCCATTCTCACTGAAACATGAAGAGTTTAAAAAACTCTTATAAGTGATGCACGGAGAATAATGATTTTCGTATAGAATGAGCACACAAAATCACTTACTATTATAGCACGCTAGTCACTCACAGTACACACTAATGAAGTGAAAATGACATGCTCGGGTACTGTTGAGTGTTGAACTCTCTCTTCAAAGTTCTTTTTAACTAGCCAATGTAAAGTTAAAATGGCTGTGCTTTCCAAGTTCACGTATTACTGAACAGAATCTCATAATATTATGATACGTTGAAAAGCTGCAATGGGAATTTATTCCCATTCCCGTAGCTCTATTCCCGTTTTCATACTTTTATTCCCACTCCAATACGCATTCCCATGATATAGTCATTGTCACTCCCATTCCCGTGGGAATCCCACGGGACTTATGGGATTGTTGAATTCTTCCCATTCCCATGCATATATCTAGTTAGCACTGAAGTACACAATGCAAACCTTCCATAGTCTCCCGCATACGATTGTAATATGCAATTATGTTAACTGAAACCTAACACATCCCTGTTGGTGGAGACTGTGGCAATGGCTTAGCGAAATATTCTATGACACGAAGCACGCGCGGTCTCTCTGCGATAGCTGAACTTCTTGTTTTGAATAGGAGGCTCCACGTAATATCGGGTCTTGCAATAACTGAGCTGCGAAAACAAGGAACTTATACGTCGACAGAGTAACAACTGTAAGTAGGTCACCGAAATGGCCTTCGAAGGTCACTCAAGGTCATCGCAAATGTCACGGTTCGATACAGCGCATATAATTTCCTATTACGATTCCACAGTACTTTGTTCCTATCTTGTATACTTTCGGACGTATAACCAGATACTGCAGTATGGCTATACGTCCAAATCTATACAAAACCATGGTCGAGAATAGCGAACTTTGCATAGGCCAACCTCACATGTATTCAACGCCCGCGTAGCGCCGGGACCCCATCGGAATTTTGCAAAGCTGTTTAATACTGAGAAAAGTAGAACAATTGGTCTACTTTGCGGTGAAGATAATTATAATGTTCTAAGCCTTTCCATACATCACATTGTACTGGAGCGTGACAGACGGATGGACAGACGGACGGACAGACGTACATAATTCCTATATCATTATCTCGCGATAGCATTGCTGTGCTGACGCGCGATAAAATACGGATAGGTGTAGTTCTATGTTCAGCCTTATAGGTTGCCCAGAGGTTGTAATAATAAGATACAAGAAGCTCTGCTGTCGCAAAGAGGCTGCGCGATGCTTCATGTCTGTCTGTAGTTAGTTTCAACGGTGCGATACATCGGTCGTACGTATACTCTTTTATTATCTCCAACTCCATTTATTTCGTTCAAAGAAACAATAACAATACAATAAAGTCACAAAAGAACATGACAACAAGGCATGTGGCTTCAGATTTACAATGTGTACAATTAAATTCGGTTCTGTTCTCTTCGACCTACCCGTCGAAGCTTGCTGTCATAAACAAGGTTCACTGCTGCGTGGCGCTTCGTCGCGATGGTCATCGTGACAAACAGACGCCGCTGCTTAGTGCCATAAATAACACCACCGCTAAAACTGTGAAGGACGCTCGACACTCAAGCAGATATCGATCCGAAAGCCACGCATTTGTAGGAAGATTGCCATAGCGTTTGGTATGGTGGCTACACGATGGTGAAAAATGAAGATATGATTACTCGTTTTGACGCAATACACGAACGTGACAGACAGCAAGACGGACAGACAGACACAGACAGACACCGCGCGACGGCATAGGCCGCACTTTTCCATAGCATTGTGCGCCAAAAATGTGCCTCGCTCAGTCGACGCTCACTACGGTACGGTAAACAAACTTCAGCGATGAGTATTAGTGGAAATGCGAAACTTGGTGTCATGATTGAGCCTACCAATCGGAAGAACTGGTTAACTTATGGTGGTGATCCGGTTGCGGATGCGGATTCCGGATCAGTTTTCCACTTCCGTCACCGTTGCGGAATGGATGATTTTAAGAGATATAGTAGCAGTTCTCACAGGCCGATTTTCACGACACTCGGCGAAACGACAGACGCCGACAAATCTACAACGTCTTGAGAGCGATCCGGTAGACATCCGGATGAGAATCCGCATTAATGCGGAAATCTGGATTCGAATATCGGACCACTTTCAGTTGAGTCTCGGCCTTGGTAAAGGTATATGCCCTATGAGCACCGTCCAACTGTTGCGGTTGTTGTTGTTGTTGTTGCGTGAAACAGAATGTGTATTGTAGTGGACTACGATCCATGGCTGTTCGGAGCGATCCTACTTGGGATCTTACTGTTCCTGGCGCTGCTTGGTCTTCTCGCCGCACTTCTGTATATCACCTGTTACAAACGTGAGGACAAGGTTATCATCGAAACACTACCCGCGGTAACTGAACCACTTCACCTACTTGTTATCTCTTCCGCATTGCTTTTGATCGCCTGTGACAGTGATGTTTTAGTAACTAATACGACAAGTAGCTCTGCTGTCGCGAAGAAGCCGCGCGATGCGGCGTCGTGTCTGCCAGTAGTTAGCTTCAATAGTACAAAACGTCGAGCGCGGTCTTTTATTGTTAGTTACATACGCTACAGGTATATCACCGCGTGCAATTAAATGATGTTCTGTTGTCTTTGGCGTAACGCGTTGAAACTTCTTGTCATAAACATTTCGCCGTTCTTTCTCGCCATCAACAAACACCGCCGCTTACTACCAGATATAAGTGTCACAACTGGCGGTCCGACGGCGTCGATTGACAACACCTAGCCGGTAGCAGCACGCAGAGAAGCCATATATTGACTCAGAATCGCGATTTCTGCCTACCCAGATACATTCGACGCCCTCGTTTGGGGGGGGGGTTCCCCTCGGAATATTGCTATGCCGTTTTGTACGGAAAAACAAGAATGGTGTAGCTACCCGGTGGTGAAAAATTTTTGAAGATATGTTTATTCGTTTTGACAGAATGTACGAACGTGACAGACACACGGACTGACAGACAAATGGACAGACACCGCATGACGACATATGCCGCGCTTGCGTGGCATCGCGCGGCAAAAACTAAAACTAAAATCATTTTCAGTACTAAAATATCACTGGTATGTGCTAGCAACATTGCAAAAAAATTGCTAATGTCATGAAACATTCAGTGTAGATTGGCAATAACTCTTGTATTATGCCGTTAAATTCGCGAAGTGGCAGCACCTGAAGTGGGGCGTGGGACAAGATTGGCTGTAGCTGGCGCCACTTGCTATGACTAATGCGACACCACAGTGTTAACGTCCGCTTAACACCACAACGAGCCTAGTTGACAAGACTGTGGCGGATCTGTTCTGTTTGTGGCAAGGCACACAATGATAACGACAATCAGATGGCAGCTGGCTCATGTGGGGCTATGACGCTAAATGCGCCGGTCGGTTCTTGCTCCCACGTACCCTCCCAGTCAGCGAAATAGCCAGGAAATTTTGAAACGGGGTAGTCTCTAGTCAGATCCGTGCACCACCTCGGGCTCTGTGCTCTTCCGATGCTCCGATGCTCGTAGTTCGTCGCATACACACCGAACTGGCCCGTCGCGCTTTTTCTGTTGCTGCTCCATCCACCTGGAACTCTCTACCTGCTGACATTCGACTGTGTAAAAACATTCTCACTTTCATACGCCACCTGAAAACCCATCTGTTCAAACTCACTTAGTCCTTTTGTGCTGCATCAAGCGTCTCTGTATCTTCGGACCTAAAGGCGCTATACAAATCCGTTATTATTATTATTCTTATTATTACTCCTTTTCTTCCTAGTTTCTACCCCATCCTACTGGCCTTCTGCTGAAAACCGGCCTCGGTGCAAAGCGATGGCTCACAGTAAGATATCAGTTGCACATCACTAATCACAACGTAATCACTAAGTAAGTTATAGTGATGTGTACAGGATGTATTTGGACGCGTGCTATGCTACGGTTTCTATTATATTGTTGTTTGGAATGTATGTCGTGTGCAAGGAGCTGCCTAGTATATGGCAGTGAGACTTGACCGATGTAAGCAGAACGTTCATGAGATAAATTTAGATAGGACAATATGAGCACGAGCAGATGAAAATGTGGGTTCATTTTGAAAGAAATAGAAATATAAAACACAGAGGAATTAGCACCGGTCAGTTTGGTGTTTAAGAATGGTAGGCAGATTGAGACGGTTTGAACGGCGTGGTATGCACAGGTGGCGTTTACTAGATCAACTGTTGTACATGGGAAAGTCTAATTGAACCAATGACAAAATGACCATAGAGTAAAATAATGATGACCGCGAATTACCATTAATTATTCATTAATTAATTATCATTAGTAAGCACATAGAGCTTATGGTAGTATGTAGAAACAGAAAATGCTTTAACGAATAGACACTAGACGGTAGATCCGCCTGACGGGTCGGTTAGGTCCAGAAGTATAGGTTTGTCCCACTTTAGATTCCATGACTATAGGACTGGTCATCTTTCTTATTGATTATTGAATAGTGATACCGTACAACGATGGATATAGGAGAATTAGACCAGAGAACTTCCCAGTCACGGATGACGTTAGAGAGGATATAAATACTTTGTACGACATGTTATGAGAGTATCGGGAACAAATGGGGAGAAAAAGAGTAACAGGCTTGCAGAGGTTTGCCTGGAAAACGGCCATTAAAGCAGCGTGTGCTATTGTTGTCGTTGTTTGTTCAGAAACCGTGCCCTCCCAAGACGAGACCCTGCCAACCGTGTCAACCGCGACTCACAACTTGTGCATCAGGACGTTGCGGTCTTCCAGGCAGCTCCACCTTCCTGCTCCAGCCGACCCGAATTAATATCTAAACATCCGTCTATTCCTGACAACATTTTGACTAACCTACATATTACTTACTTACTTACTGTTTCTGTGATAAAGTTCAGATTAAAATTTAACAAATGATGCCGGCAAAACAAGTGATCGACGCTCCGCAGGCGCCGATGGGGTTGGGTCTGGTGAGGGGTATCCCCTCTCCAGGCTCAACGTTAGCTTACTAGGGGGTATGGAGGAGCGTTGTAAGCTCCCCCGGCGCGGTCTGGGACAGAGCCCCGGTCGCTAGCGATTTTATGTACAATTTTCGTGCTATTCTGCGCGTTCTGTAGCATACGTCTTTGAGAATTTTGACCAAACAATGGTAAGCAAAACAAGTTTTTGCCATACCTCACTCAAAGTGGTGGGCAACGGCGCCGCCCATGTACTGTAATAACAAAAACAAACGCTAAACGGCATTTGATGGACGCCTGTAGATTAACTGCAGAATTACATTGTGTTTCGGCAGTTATCTTTTTGAACGAGTGTGAAATATATCGTTCGAATGTTTCGCTCGGTAAAAATATGTACGTGTTAGGCCTTTAGTGAAGATGCTGTAGTAAATACAACACAATAATGGATTATGGCTATCGTTTTACCTTGTTTGTTTTCTTAGTGATGATTTTTTTTCTTAGATTCGTGCCCACTTTTGCTTAAGTTCGATTTGTGCTGCTGGCGCAGTTCGCTGTATAATATGCTGTTCTTTTTGGCACGACATATACATATTCTTTGCGTTGTTGTTTTGGTGAATAAATGATATCACAACGTCTGTCAAGGCCATAGACATGATGTACAGGATGGACAAAAACGCCATTTCTTGATTGTTCACATTTTTATAACCACTGCATCATAAGACACGCTAATGAGTAAAATTGTATTTATTTACTTGTTTATTTTTGGTCAATTTTTGCTTTAATGATGTCATCATGACGTCAGTTTGTTGCTGTACGTTTGCGGTGTTTAATCGGCGATGCATTTGAGTGGTTACTATTCGCCCAATTGCGCCGTTTTATATTGCAAAATTAACGAAAGTAAAGATGACATTGTTGTATTTGGAATGAAAATTATGGCGCTATTGTGTGCCAAGTATCATAGAAATCAGTTGCAGCTTTTTGAAGACTGTAAGCAATCAAAGTAGTCTCAGTTTCTGGGCCACCCTATAGGCTGTATGTTTCAGTGATATGGTATAATCAATGGTTTCAGTAATCTCTAACAATTTCGTGTAATTGCTGACATTTGTTGACAGTTATTGCACGAATTATCTAACCCTATAACCCTAACCCTAACCCTAACCCTACTCTAACCCTAATCCCACATTCACTAAATCAGTATTCCGTAATACCACTGTAAGATATAGACGACATTATAGTGTTTAGCAGAAACGAATAAAAAAAATGTTTGCGATAACGTCGAGTCGACAGCCGTCCCTAACACAATGATTTGTACAAGGTGGTCCAAACGTCATCGTTTGCCAACTATGTAAGAGTTAATCGACTTTAACCAGTTTTGCGTCGTCGTATTTACTGCCATTAATGCGCTAATAGCATTCGCTGTACATTGCTGAAGTATACTTGCTACACGAAGTGTCACAAGACTTTAACTTTGATATTAATCGAACATTTTTTTTAAGATTTCGAAGTTTGACATTTACACATGTGTAGACGTGACCCTTTAATATTTTGTGTCATTAATCTGTAAAATGTTCTGCAACAAATTCGAAATCACAATCACAGTTAATTGAAACAAAAATGGTAGCTCGACTGTTCATAAAAAAAACATTAATTCCGTTCCTATTATGTTGTGCACGGTAATTAAGTTTGTATTTGCAATGTGGTAGCATTTTGTTCATATGTCTCACCAGTGGATGGTGCACTGTTGAAATACTATATCTGTATGTTAACTGTTGTACATAATATGACGTTTTAAAAATGTACTGCGTTGGAATTCACAGGCAAACCAAAATCTCACCCAGTTTGCCGTGGGATAGGCGAACATATCGACTAACGTTTGCGTTTATGTCACCATATAGCCCCTGACTAGGCGTAACTTCGTTGTTCTTCCGTTAAACGTCGGATTTTTACCGCGCGATGCTATGCATAAGCGCGGTATATGCCGGCATGCGGTGTCCGTCCGTCTGTCTGTCTGTCTGTCACGATCGTAAGTTCTGTCAAAATGAATAAACATATCTTCGAAATTTTTTCACCATGGTGTAGCCAAGCCGTTCTAGTTGTTCCGTACCAAACGGGTTGGCGCTATTCCGACGGTAACCCCCGTAACGGGGACATCGAATGCAAGGGGTATAAAAATGACGATGTTCGACCAATATCTCGCTCTGTCTCAGAAACGGTTATAGTTAGATGGGCACATGCAGCGAGACAATTTGTAAGCATCAAATTATCTTTCCATCCATACAACATTTAGAGTGACTGCCCCAGGGGCGTCCCCAGGGGAAACAAAAATGTGGTAAAAATAGCGATTTTTAAACTTACGCATTGAATTCAGCATCGTATAACTCGGAAACTATTGAAGATAGATAGGTACTTGCTGCGAGGGTTCGGCAAGCATTGAATTGTATCCCATCCATGCAACATATTGCGTGATAATCGCAGGGGCGTCTCCAGGGGAAACAAAAATGTGGTAAAAATAGCAAGAATATAAACCTGCAAGTATAACCGTGAAGCTAACTGCAACATCTCTATTCAAACTTTTATCTGTCCCATCATCCCATGTGTACCGCTACATGGAGCAACTTATGCTACATTGCAGTCTGTTGTGAACTTCTTGTCTACGTTTTCTGACAAAAAGTCCTGCAATACCTCAACAACTTTACAAAACAGCGTCGCGCAGTTTGTCAGCGATAGCTGAGCTTCTTGTCAATCTGACCTTGGCCTACAGCTAGGTAATACAAGTAGCTCTGCTGTCGCAAAGAGGCCACGCGATGCTTCGTGTCTGTCAGTAGTTAGCTTCAACAGTACAAAACGTCGAGTAGAGTCTTTTATTGTTAGTTACGTAGGCTACAGATTTATCACTGCGTGCAGTTACATGCGCTGTTCTGTTGTCTTTGGCGTAACGTTGAGGCGTTTTGTCATAAACATTTCCTCGTCTTCTCTCGCAATCAACACCGCCGCTTACTACCAGCGATGTATCACAACTAGTGGTACGCTGGCCGTGCTCCACCGGCGACTCTGTTGACAACACCTGGCTTGTTGCAGCGCTAATAGCATGCGCTAAAGCCGTATATAGGTTCAGAAACGCGATTTCTGCCTACGCCACCTGAATTCGACGTCCCTGTTAGGGGGGTAGTTCCCGTCGTAATATCGCCACCCCGTTTGGTACGAAAAAACTAGAACGGTGTGTCTACCAGATTGTGAAAAAAAATTCAAGATATCTTTATTCGTTTTGACATGATCCACGAACGTGACAGACACACAGACAGGCACACACACACACACATACAGACATACAGATACAAACGCGTGACGGCATAGGCCGCGCTTATGCATAGCATCGCGCGGCAAAAATGCTTTGGGCGGACTGTCGTCGAGCAAGAAGAATGACACCTTACTATAGCGGACTACGCCTCTTCACAGCAGTCAGCGTGACAAGTAAAAGGGCGTCATGCCAGAGCTGCGTGACTCCATCGGACAACGGCGGTGACTGAATGAGTGTGTGGGCGGGGTTTAACCTCACTCGACTCAAGCTTAATACGTCATTTAGGAGTCGAGACTTTCCGCCAACTAAACTTATACAAAAATACAAGAGAAAAATACTCAAGAACACACAGAAATAAAATCTAAACCAATATATGTGTACCTAATAAAAAGCCTTAGAAGCTTTAGGCCTAGGGCGTATTACTGTTAAAGCCCATTGTTCAATGACACCATAAATCATTTTGGCTTCTTTTATAGTCATCCGTTTGGCCGTGTATATAATGGAAGCCATATATTACATATTAAAGGACTAGAAGAAACCAACTGATTGCTGATGCTTTATATGTGTCATTAAACAATGAGCCTTAACAATAATAACACTGCAAAGGTTATTTTGAATTAGGCCTAGTACTCGTAGCCTGTTTTTTTCTGTCAGCTTTCGTTTATTTTGTACAAGACTCACCCAAGTTTCATCCAAATTGTATAGTTGTTCGATCTGTACATCCAAAAAACGTTTACTTTACTGTGCGGTTAGCAGGCAACGGCCATGATGGAAAACGGTTTTGCGGTAGACGTGTATTATAGCCACTTCATCACACAACTTTAATGCGCATTCGTTCCATGCAAACGACTCACATATTGCAATTTTATGATTTTTCCAGTTTGGCTGAATAATTCCTAACCACGCCCCTTTTGGATTTTTGGGGGGTTTGAACCCCTTAAAATTATTGTGGGTCGTCATCAAAATCCCACAAGGCACATTGGGTAAGAACGCGACGTCATCTAAGCCATAAACTGTTAAAATCCGTCCAGGGGTGCGAGCTGGACGGGAGTCCGAGAAAAAAAGTATAACCAGGGCAGGACAGGACAGAAAGAAGTCTCAAAACCGTAACGTAGGCCTATTTCACATATTTGGGGGCAAGCTCCCTGTACAGCGATTGCAACAGAATTTGGCAGAACTGTAGATGACCGCGAGATAGTTGCGTGGGCGGAGCTTTAAAGTTTAAGGGGTGTAAACTTTACAGGGAGGGGGTTAAAATTTGGGATTCTGCATTGTGAGTATACGTAGCGATTCCGCTGAGCAAAAGACTAATCCAAAACGTGAAATGACCTGTAATATGAGCAGTTTATTTACGTGTGTCGGACTGGCTTCACGGACAATCATACTGGGCGGGACTCATCATTTTTGATTCGTTTATTATTTTCTGTTCATATTTTGTTATTTTTTTTGTTTTCATTCCGCGTGGCGGACTGGTAACCTGTCAGGTTTTGGCTGCACGTACAATCATCGTATCGTATCGTATCGGATATCGTTGGACACAGTGTGGTACATAAAAGGTAAAGGTAAATGAGCGTATAGTTCTTGGTGAAATTCACCTCAGAACTACGGGACGCCACTTGTCAATGGGATCACACAGTGTTATCTGCCACCCGACAAACGGTGTGCTTTTTTACCTGGAAACATTCAGATCAACACAGTGTGGAAATTAGCCAATGATAACTAGGGGGTCAGAAACGAGGCCCCGAAGGCGGCGAGATCGAGAAGAGAAGCCGAAGGCGTCTGGGGTGGGGAAGGACTATTCCCTCCCCAGCCGACTAAGGGGTCCGGGGAGCGTCGTAAGCTCCCCCCAGCAGGGTCCGGGGCGGATTTTGGTGCATTCTGAGCTTTAAAACCGATGTGTTGACAAAAAAATTTAATATGTTTGACATTTTGTGATACCAGTGTCTGTAAGTGCGATCTGCGGGGGTTACATATAACCCCCTTCAGACAAATAAACAAGCGCAACTAACGGGGTTGAAGACATTAACTGGGGGGGGGGTGGAAACCACCCAACCCTCGGCAATTCCCACGCTATCACAACACAACACCATAATAACGGATATTTTTTTTAATTTTTGGGAGACAACACCCCCTGACCTCATTCGATCGCAGCAGCCAGAAATCATGCGGAGCGGACTTGCCATTGATAACTTGTGACTTGATCTGACACTTGACGACCGATACTTTATAGTCTTCAAAACAAACATATATTCAAAACACAGTAAACAACAAACAGGAACAGCAGAACGGAGTTAAAGGAAATTAAAGGTTAAAACCCCATAGAAGTTTGTAAATGCTCAGAATCACACCAGTTGACACCAAAAGTCAATGAAGGCATAACTGGAAGTCGGCTCAGGTGGTCAATTCTCACCTAGTGTGCGATCCCACAATCCGGCAACCGGGTTTCGACCTCCTCGGCAACGGCAACAGTGGTCTCTGCTGAACCGTTTTTTTTGCACGGAACAGGGACACTGCGGTGCCTGCAGAAGGAAATGGCGACTTACAGACACTGATCTGTGTCCTTGTGGCGAGACCCAGACGATGTCT
>Ga0209339_1000897_pt1 | contig 11747 bp, 4 predicted proteins | sample OlaalgELextract3_FD_187376 | JGI IMG/M metagenome (GOLD analysis project Ga0209339, IMG submission 187376) | Olavius algarvensis symbiont microbial communities from Tuscany, Italy - Type A ELBA extract 3 (SPAdes) (version 2) | ecosystem: Host-associated > Annelida > Digestive system >... | reverse complement strand
AAAACACGATTTAACCACAGACATAAATACAGCGGTGATTAACGTATTATGTGGACGACTAAACTTGTCTACGGTTTCCGTTATTTAAGCTGTACGGAACCTTTGAAGCATCTCGGTCTAAGCACACTACAAAATAGAAGACTTCGTGGTGATATGACTGAAACCTACAAAATGTTAACCCTTTAGTGGGCACACTAAAACTGCAGAGCAACGGACCATTATACACCAATACAATGATTGGCACACTGGCCGTTTATGGGTGGGCTGTTACATTTGTTACAGCGAGGAAAGGCGTGGGCGGGCTGCGGCATCGTCCAGTCCCCTCCTCGCTGTATCAAATATAACAGCCCACCCATCAACGGCCAGTGTACCAACTTCATATTATTTAGTGTGGCACTACACTGTGTTCAGAAAAATAACATCCACTTTTGTTTCCTTCCATAACTCTTAGAAAAAGTAACCAATTTTAATGAAAATTTCAGATAAAATAGCTAATGAAAATGCTGATTCTAATAGCATAAAAATAATTTGTATTCTTCTTACACATTCTTTGCTAGCAGTGATGTAAACCGGACGTCAGTAAAAGTGTCGTTACAGCAATGAGATTTACCATTGACGATGAACATCTCGTTAAATTCATGTGAGTGAAAAAATTACGCAGAAAAACGCTTGCTCAAGATGTTTTTGACAGAAGATAAGTCTTGATGGGGTAACGACACTGATCAAAATATTAGTGTGAGATTTTTAACTTTGTTGATCTTTGCAGTGGGGTGGGCATTGTATGGTCGACCACAACCCGAACACGAGTCAGTGATGCCACCGCTATCACTTTCTCCGTTAACTGTTTTAACCCATTAAAACTCTATCCTCTTTCAGTAAGCGTCTTCAGAAAGTGATTTGCTTTGTTCTTTATTTTCACAGCATTTAATAATAATGTGATCCCAACGGTAAATCTGATTGCTGTAACGACACTTTTACTGACGTCCGGTTTACATCGCTGCTAGCAAAACACATTTAAGAAGAATACAAACTGTTTTAAGCTGTTAGAGTCAACATTTCATTATCTATTTTGTCTGAAATTTTCATTCAAATTGGTTACTTTTTCCAAGAGTTATGCAAAAAAAAACAAAAGTGGATGTTTTTTAGAACACAGTGTATAATTGCCAATGCCTATTAAAGGGTTTACAGTATGCTGCTCAGCTCAGCAAAGTACAAGTGAGTATAACAACAAGAAACTGACATAGAAACCGACTAACGTATATATGGGCTACTTTACACTAACCTTGCTGTTCGTAGCTGTGCCGTCGTATAACGGAGTTTCATAAAGCAAAGTCGCACTGTCACCTTTCTCACCCTGCCAACATGAAACAATCAGCTCTGCTATTGCTAACAGGTTGGCCTACTGATTGCAGTTGTGCAGGCAATTCTCTGCGTTACGAAGGGAGTGAGTTCCCAGCTGTTAGTCCATGCACCACAAGTCATCCACGAGCTACAATTTAAGATAATCAGTTTCGGTTTAGCAGGAAACTTAGCTATCGCTAACAGATCGCGCGTAAGCAGCGTACACGAAGTAACATTAGTAAAATTATAAAGGGGTGGGGTGGGGGATCATTAACATGATATGCTCGGGGAGGAAACATATGGGACACCAGTGTTGGCAGGCTCTGCCACGAGCATAAATTTCACGAAGGGGACAGTTTTTCACAGGGGGGAAATATATGGGACACTGTTGTTGGGCGCCTGCTCGCATAAATTTTACGGAAGGGTTTCACCGGGGAAGAAACATCTGTGATGGTGGTCCCTTGGCAGTGGCCGCTATGCGGCCGCGGCGACAGAGGCGGCCGCCAACATAAATTTCACGAGGGGGATAGTTTTTCATGGGGGTATAGTTTTTTGACGGGGAGGAAACATTTGTGAGTTGTGACACCCTTGGTTGCGGCCGCTGCGGCTGCGACGGCCGCTACGCGGAAGATATGACAGAAAATCGCGAAATTTATATACCCCACGTGTATTCAACCCCCTCCAGTAGGGAGTGAACCCGTCCGAATTTTGCAGTTTAGTACTAGTAAAACTAGAATGATTGTGCCGCTGAAGAAAGTGTGATGACACGCTAAGCCGTTTCGACACAAGATCGGAACGTGACAGACGGACAGTCGTCTCATTAAAATTGCAACTGCTAAACGCAAGTAGGCTTAACGACTAACGTCAAAAGTTTTAAGCAGTTTGAGTTATAACTTATAGTGCTAGATACTACTTTGATATCATTTACTAATATTATTGGCCTACCTTCTGGCCGTCCATTCCGATTGGACCCTACCACACACATGCACACAAGTCTCAACTACATCGACATAAATGTAGAATTGTGCACATTCAAAAATCAAACTAAATAATTGGAATTTTATAGCAAATACACGTGTATTTAATAATATATATTAGAATAACAGAACATATGAAACACTACAAAGTACTCAGAGACTTCAAACCTTTGCTACTGAAGAGTAATCAGGCTATCAGAAATTAAGAAAGAATAACAAGGGCAATAATATCACCTCCTCGGTGAATGTAATTAATTCGTATGTGTTTACAATATAAAAAACTGTCAAAATATCATGCTTCCTTCTCACAAGGCAGTCGAGCAAAAACCTGCAGGCCTAATAGTAAACTTTATAGGCCTACTCGTAATATGTGATTGGTTACATTCACTGTCTCAAAAAAAACGTGCCAACTTTGGCAAGCTGTAGCTTTGACAAGCATGGACTAATTTTGATAATTTTCGGTCAACATCATCAGCACACTTTCAGAAATGATATGATATGCATATTTAACTTTCCTTGTACCTTTACTTTTACTTACTTTATTCGCTTTTAAATAGCTGCGATTGAAATGACGCTAAACAACGTGTATGCTTGCCTATGTGTCAATGAGGCGCTGCTTCGAGCGGCTGGTATCGCGGACAGATGTTTGTACAATGTACACACGTTCCCGCGGACACAGATCTGGAGAGAAAGTCCGGTGTTTCCTGTTAAAGGAGCTGGACTGTTTCGCGAGCATAGAGGAACGTGAGAACGCGTCATTTCCGTCGCAGTTATTTAAAAGCAAATAAAGTAAAAGTGAAGGGACAAGGAAAGTTGAACATGCATATCATTTGTAAAAGCGTGCTGATACTGTTTACCAAAAATTATCAAAATTAGTCCATGCTTGTCGAAACTACAGCTTGCCAAAGTTGGCGCGTTTTTTGAGACACAGTGTATAAGCTTATGTGAGTTTATAAATAATTTGAACAATTAACTCATCAATAAGTGCAGACATTACGTTAATTGCGTGAATTGGCGTATAACGCATGCAACAAAGTCCAATACCGGTACACAAACAAACGCAATGTCTGTCAGTTTCATGCCTCCACAGCCTATGCTGCAATGCCTATGATGCTATGTTTTTCCTTAACTATATAACTCGTTCCCGGCATCTGTCCCGTGTCATTGGTATTTTTTCGCTTCGCAAAAAAATAATGAACATATTTCAATGACAATTGTGAGATGTAATCACTACCATCAACAAATTAAAATTAAATGATTATATATTTTTTGGCAAAAGTGGAACAGGGACAAGAGCAGGACACGACACAAAAAATTCGAATCGACGTCGATCGGTGTTGCCGCGATGTCATTGTCAAACTGATGCTGCCGCCTAGCGTTGATTCCCAATTTCAGAGTATACACTCAGGCAGATGCGATAACGGACATAATTTCACGTTAATTTAAAGATTTCGTTTACAAATTTCAAATGCAAATATTACGATTTTAAAGCAATTTTATTTTCACTCATAGGACAATTATACAATAGTTTTCAACAGCCGACATAGACACCTTCATTCGTCCGCTCGTTCACTGCGCGCTTTACGAGCGTGATTTACTTGCCATGGGAACGTCGGTACGGAAAGCGTTAATTCACAACCGATGTCGGGCAAATGCAGCGCAGCGGCGGAGGCATCATATGACCGCGCGCGGTCAGTGTTAGTAACAGGTGACAAGACGACGGCAACATGTCGACGGTTAAAATAGCGGTTAGTGACAGTGAATCAACGTGAAAATATTTTGAAGATAAACATGAGCAAGCAACAGAAACACGTGCAAATGTGCATTAACCCTTTAATCGCCACATTAAAACCGCAGAGCAACGGACCAATACAGCGATTGGTACAGCTGGCCGTTGATGGGTGGGCTGTTAGTAACAGCGATGAGGGGACTAAACAGGGCCGCAGCCCGCCAAGGTCCCTCCACGCTGTACCAAACGTAACAGTCCACCCATCAACAGCCAGTGTACCAACTATGTATTATTCGATGTAGCACTATAACTGCCTTTGGAGTCTAAAGGGTTAATAGAGATGAGGCTCACTACTGAAACGTTGTCATTCTTAAAGGAAAAAAACAACTCGATATCACAGTAGTAAACATGCGTAGTTTTGCCGTACGCCCAGTGTCAATTTTAATGTCGAATATTAGCAGGTTATTTTAACGCATCAAACAAGCAGAGAAGTTTAAAGAACGGGAGCACAGAACCCGAATACAACAACAGGGAGTATACAAAACCAAAAAAAACTTTATGACCAAGTATTAAGACAACACGGTGTAAAGCAGGTTAGGACACCGACTGCAACTGCTGTACACATTTCACGATCGAAGGAGTTAATCAATTCGTTAATGACGGTACGTCGGGTACACGCGGCTGTACTGTTTTAAAATCTCAGTTAGAGCACAGCATCCTAATAAATGAACAGAATACTTTCATATACTGAAAGGACCACCGACCGGAAATCCAGGAAATCCACGAGCCCCTTTCTGTCCCTGGAAAGCATATACATCAAGATTCAGGAATATGTCTGTCCCTCATATAAACAGACTAATAGATTGTCGAAAAATTACTAAACGGAATATGACTATCCAAATTTGTATAGATTTTCTACGATTTAAACAGCACTGTAATGGTCACGGACTTATTAGAAAGTGAATAGAGAGGTGACTCACGGGTGGTCCCGAAGGGCCGATCGTTATTTCGGTGAATTCAGGGTGATCGCTTAGCGTTTCATTCACTTCTTTCTACAATCATTCCAACATATCGCAGTCGTAAGTCGAAAAGTTAACTGCACTTTGTTACAACGACGACTGCTTCATTTATCTGATTATTACAAAAGGCAACTTCCAAGCCTACCACTCCAAAAGTTGTTTTTATCCGAGTGATTTAATTTGAAAAAAAAATAAATTTCGAATTTAAATCTAGATTAAAACTGCTGTTTTCTTACGACGTAAATGGACACCGTATTTCGGGAACATTTTAAGAATTTTGGGTATAAGACGGCAGAATACGACGGTATAATTTATTTACAATTTACAATTTAAGTTAAGACAACAGAGTAAATACTATTGCAGAGACTTTCTGCCAGCCGAGCTGCCGAGCATGCTTCCTGTGACAGAAGTCAGGTATCAAAGATGACGTGACATGGGGGTCAGATGGTATAGACACAGTTCTCTGACATATGTATACTCTGAGCCGGAGCCAGACAACGGTACAGCGGCTAATCAATCAGTGTTATTAAGCAAATCGCTGCCGGCGCCGGCTACAGAATACGTGTGCAGCCTACGGCGAAACGTCGCATCACATAACAGTCGCCAACGCGCCCGTTTGACATACCTGTACACGATTCATTCTTCCACTGCGATCCTGCGTCACACGCATTAAAATACAGGTGAAATTCGCGCAAGATTTGCAATGTTAATTTCCAACTGAAATAACATTATCTTTCAATGCTACGTTTCGTTACCTGTAAGTTTATGACACTTCGTTGTATTTTTTGTTTCATTTGGTATAATTTTACCAAACTTTCACAGTGAAAAAAAGATCTACTTCTTTCATAATTACTCTGATAGCAATTCCATCTGCTGTCTATCTGTTGATTTCGGTTAAACCGAGTGTTGTGACTAAAAGGCTAAAACTTCTCAAAGCGGCTTTCAATAGGCCTACTTATAATCTTAGAAACTCGGAAACAAGTTACAATCCGCGGTACCATGAAAAGATGACACTTTTTGATTTGAGGTCCATCAAATCTTAACCAATTTGAATAATATTTTACCGATTTGTACCTCACCTTAAATGCGTGGTTTAGGCGAATTATCAACGCTTTCAATTTGCAAGCATTCGGGCTAGTGTCATACAGGGATCTGGTCTGGGCCCAGCGTCATCGGCTGATCTACGGCCAGTGCACGAAGGCAATTGCATTGTTAAATATGCTGACAACACGTATCTGATCGTACCAGCTGAGAATTGTGGTACGTGTACCGCAGAATTCGACCACATCATGCACTGGGCGGAGAAAAACAACCTACGGCTGAACTGTGCTAAGATAAAAGAGATAGTTATTCGGCCAAAAGGGAAACGTGGTAGCACGCGCAAATCCCGGCGCCCTGTGACAGTAGTAGGGAGAGATACTGAGAGTATCGAGCGCGTTTCAAGTTTCAACACTCACAATCCTCGGCGTCGTTCTCAACGAATCTGTACAGCTGCCGACCACGTCAGCCATTTGTTGACGTCGTGCTCGCGGCTGCTTTATGCGCTACGAGTAGCCTTGACTGCGTAACCACGGAATCACAGCGGAATCTATGGCTGACGTCTTCAGCTCTACAGTAATGGCTAAACTGATGCACAGTGCACCAGCGTGGTCGGGCTTTACCTCAGCAGGAGACAGAGCGAGACCGGATGCGTTTCTGAGCTGATGTCAGAGACTGGGTTACTGTAGCCGAGAAACACCAACAACCGTGTCTGAACTGTTTAGCGACACTGATGACACACTGTTTAGTCGTGTTCTAGCGAACAAGGATCACGTACTACAACCGTACTTGCCAGACCGGCCATCCACGCAATATAACCTCAGAGCCAAGACGCACAACAAAGAACTAATTGTGAAAACACCACACCTAACAGTGATAGAGACTATAATCGTGCGGATGCTGTATAAGAACATTTATTAACTTCGTCTGATATCAACCTTCTTATTTATTCTAGTATTATTCATTTTATTGTGCACTCTGTACAAGTTGCGTCTGACAACTTCTTATATACGAATATATGATGATGATAGTTTCTGCGCCGATGTCAGAGATTAATTACTGTAGGCTAGCCGAGAAACGCCCACAACCGTGACTGAGCTGTTTAGCGACACTGATGACACACCTTTAGTGACCTTTTAGTCGCGTTCTCTAGCGTGTATATTTCGTTAAGCTTCTAGCGCACGATCACTGTGGGCCCGAAGTCTCTGATTAATGGCGCGTATGTGCAGAAACGTACTGGTAATTTGTACTTAAGTTTGCAAGTATTATATCTGTAAATAATGAAGTAAAGTAATAATACAACTATTGTCATTTTATTGCAAATTTGAGCAAATAAAGATTGATTGATTGATTGATTGAAACAAGGGTTGGCTGGAAATACACTGTGTCTCAAAAACACGCGTCAACTTTAGCAAGCTGTAGTTTCGCCAAGCATGGGCTAATTTTGATAATTTTTGGTAAACAGCATCAGCAAACTTTTACCAATCTATACGTAACCAAGCAGAAAGCAGGTACTTTAGTTAAGTTGTTTAAATTTTTATTTAATTTGTCAATTTTTTCTTTGTTGTGCTACCATATATGATGAATAAAGATGTACACTGTATATATACTGTCCGAAGCGGATAGGTCATGAGATCAAATGTCGAAGTTTAATTAACATTAGCGTACACGTTTTCATTGCAGTCAACACAGAACGTAATGCTTTGTTTACAAGCTGCCGGCACAAACGAGCAGCAACATCACCAACTGAGGCGGATGGAACATGGAAGATGAGAGATGCGGCAGGAAGTCCGTGGGTCAGTTGCTGCCGCAGGCGACGTCTAACTCGACAAAGGCAATGACATGAACTAGCAGAAATAGTTTACTTTCTGAGCAGAAACTCGCAGCGACCTCGCCATGCTGGAATTCCGTTCTCGTGACGTGATCCGCAGCCGTCAGTAATCAGGACCGTCAGATCGGCAATATCAAGGTTATATAGGCACACATTCGAGAGAATATGTCATCAGCAACCTCGGCGATCACATCCGAATATTGACAACGCGTGTGGTGTGATGAAAAAAAGTCAACACCGGCTAAGTGCAGAGTCTAGAGTGAGAGCATAGAGGGAAGTACGTTCCTTATTTCGGTGGACCGAGGTCCCCTTCTAACGTAAGTAGACATAAGTAGTCTAAGTCAGAAGTAAGTCGATTTGAAACTGACGCGCAGAAAACGGTAGAATAAGAGCCAAACAACTGACGAATGACACTTGTATTGTGATCACGAGAAATCCGACTCGAGCATATGTAAACATTCTTGAGAATGACACAGTGACGTTACGCCAAGTGTATCGCAATACGCACTTCTTTACAGATAGTGAGTGACTGTGAGGTGCATAAAAATATACAAACACCATTAATGGACTGACATAAGTAAGTACAGCAATTATTATCTAGTTTAGTTACTTTGTCCAGACATCTCTAAAATCCACCACTGAAACCAGTTATCGAATTGCCAATCGTGAGATACCGGGTGGTTAAAAAACGTCCCCAAATTTGCAATGATGTTGTAGTGCTCAGCAATAGAATTCAAGCAAAACGAAATAAAATATTTAAAGAGCAATCATTGCTGAACAGTATGAAAACTTATGAAGTTATGACGTTATTCGCTTTTGCTTTATTTAACAGTGAAATACGCAAACGAGTATGAGTATCCGAAACGTGCAAAATAACCAATACGTTCGACACGTCTCACTACTGCATGAGATCAATGTCCACTCACATCGATTACCGGTAAACGTGCTGCAGGGGACAGGATTCGACAATGTGGGACATTGTCTGGGTCTCGCCACAAGGACACAGATCAACAGATCATGTCTGTAAGTCGCCATTTCCTTCTGCAGGCACCGCAGTGTCCCTGTTAATCGGAACCAAAGATAAGTGCTATCGGAACCATTTTCTTAGGCGTCGATCCCGTGAGGGCTTGGTGGTCTGGGGGAGCACTCAAGCTCCCCCAGTGGGTTCGGGCGGAGCCTGGCCGCCAAACGGTTTTTGGCGAATTTTAGGCTAAAATTCGCGCCTGCAGCAGCAATGGACTTGGAGGTTTACAGGAAATGCCAGTACACGATCGGGCAAAAAGGCAATACCCGTACATTACCTTGTACGTCTATCACATCATACCATCTATTGCGGAATGGGACCCAAGACGCCACCTGTCAATCAACTGTATGACACACCTCCACGCGATTCTCGTATGGTGCTCGTATCGAACTCGTATGCGAGCGCACGGAAAACCTCGTAGCGTGTTGTAGCATGCTGTGCTCGAATCGTACTCAAATACACATTTGTAAAGTGCACACAGTGTCTTAACAATTTCAAATCCACACGTTTTCTTCCGACTGCTGAAAAAATCAGCGGGCCGCTGTTATTCTAACAATTTCTGTAGCTTCAAATTGGTGTGAACTTTGTGAAGTGGAATTTCCTCAAAATATTCGTTATCCAGAAACGACACATGCAAGTCTGCGAAAAAGTTAACCCGATTTTCTTTCCTTTTTTATTATCAGAGGGACAGAATAAAAATGAGAATATTAGAACAGCAGCTTCATGAAAATTAACAGCGATACACCTAGAATGCGCGTGCGGCGACATCTGGCGAGCATGAGTGTAGCGGCGTCACCACACTGCACACTCAGACCGAGACGCGAATGAACCACCAAGCGAGACGCCGAGAAGTTCCAATAACTGAGACGAAACAGTGAAAGAAGTTCTCTGTCCTGTTGTTGATGGAGGCTTGACAGTTTTTAACACGCCACTGCAGCTAAGCTGCAAACGTGGCCTATGCCGTCACGCGCTGTCTGTCCGTCCGTCTGTCTGTCCGTCACGTTCGTGTAAGCTACTGTGTCAAAACGAGTGTAAGCCCTAATCATACCCTCAAACTTTTTTCACCATCTGGTAGCCACGCCATTCTAATTTTTCCATACCAAACGTCCGACGGGGACCCCCTAATGGGGACGTAGACTGCACATGGATATGCAAAAATCACGATTTTCGAGCAATATCACGTTTTATCTCGGAAATGATACAAGATAGAGCCATAGATACTATCGACTATCGAATGCGAACAGAAACTCGTACGCGATCTATTGAATGGTGCAATTTCCAACGACTTTGAGCGAGCCCTAATCCAGATTTCAAGTTTACGATATTTTCAGCTTTAAATATTCCGACAACAGTACTGTACAATATATACGTTTCAAATATGGTAGGCCTATACTTATAGACACTAGCAAATACTAGCCACGCAAAAACATTTAACCCAGAAAGGGGCGTCGTTTGAGTAACATGACCCCCCTTTTAAATTTGAGCACTAATAATAGGCCTACGATGGACAACTGACTGGATGACTGGTGGAATGTCCAGCAAATTTCGACCGTCGAGTAAGTTTGTAACACCAAGCGTACACCTGCGTTTATAGCGGCAGATGGTCACGCCGAAACGCAACGTATCATGAATCTACACGAGTCGCGTAGTGTTGTAAACAACTTCTCAGATCAGATCAGATATTTTATTTGCCAACAGTAATAAACAGTAGTAATAAATTGAAATAAAATGAATGCCACGGTCGCTGATAAAATGATAACAGCAAGCGTCGACGTCGTTTGTATCAGTCGACGGATACGCCGAAGAGAACAGAACAGAAAGCGTATAAAAGAGAATAAAACCATGCAACAAAAAGTAGACAAAGAAATACTGCGACTTACTGGAATTACTCTGCTGCCGCCTCTTCGACCTCGTCGCCTCTTTCTACCAGGCACTCCGGGTGGGCCAGGTGGACCTGGCGGACCTTCACACACATACACAGACCCGCTATACTTGCTTGTTGCTTCATCCGTTCCAATTGCTTAGTAATTCGTCAGTCATAATAGACCGCACATTAAACGATATAGGCCTATAGACAGTGCCGCTCAGCGTTAGATTGTCAAACAGTATCCATATATTTTACGAGGGAATTTGATTGTTGTTGGCACGAAAATGTTTCGTGTCTTCTGTTTTATTGTAAATCTTTGCCTGCGTCTCATGTGGTTGAGCAAAGTAAAATTTTGTTCTTAAAGAAAGCGTTGAATTGCGACAACAAGGCTATTCATACTCCTGCCACTATTACTAGATGCAATATTGGCCTATAAGCTTATCTATTAACATAAGTGTGACATTAAAAACCGTACGTGGAAAAGTTTTGTTTACGTTTCATACGATAACGGCAGAATACTTTACTGCTCACTAAATCTGAGAATGTTGCGGTCAGCTCTGAAAGTGTTAGGAGAGGCACAACACTTTTGAAATGTTAACTTCAACACTTTTTAGCGTTGACCGCTACACTTAAAAGTGTATAGCGCTAAACAGTCTTTTAAGTGTAGCGGTCAACGCTGAAAAGTGTTGAAGTTAACACTGCAAAAGTGTTGTGCCTCTCCTAACACTTTCAAAATTGACTGCAACACTTTCATATTTAGTGTTTTTAAGCGCCTCACTTTACTTTAGTAAAAGAGGGGGAAGGTAATCTGCGTCCCCGTCGCCCTCCCCGCGAGTACCTTGGCGAATACACCAGCTGAGGGAAACCAAAGATTCCACCTGCGGACCGAATCCTTATGGATCCCGGTCACAAAGCCAGGAA
>Ga0209339_1000896_pt1 | contig 11754 bp, 6 predicted proteins | sample OlaalgELextract3_FD_187376 | JGI IMG/M metagenome (GOLD analysis project Ga0209339, IMG submission 187376) | Olavius algarvensis symbiont microbial communities from Tuscany, Italy - Type A ELBA extract 3 (SPAdes) (version 2) | ecosystem: Host-associated > Annelida > Digestive system >... | reverse complement strand
CCCAGCGGGGTCCGGGGTCTGGGGCAAAGCCCCAGCCGAAATCGAATTTGGTGCATTTTTACCTTAAAATCTGACATCTGGTGGCATAAATTTTAATGATTTTCCTGAGAATCAACTGACCAAATTTAGTGTTCAGTGTTACTACATTTGATGCTGTCATTCGTAAACGGATTTATGCTTTGTGGCGTAGGCCTAGCTGTCGTAATAGTTCCAATTTTGTTCATAACTTGTTTACCACAGACATTTTCTTTCAGTCGAAGTTGTTTAAACGCCGGCGACAACTACTGTAGTAACTTTGTATTGTATCAACTCTTGTATTTTTTTACTGCGCGAGGCTTTGCTAAGCGCAATATTTGCTCATTTCGCTGACGCAATTCCGTCTGTTCGTCTGTCACAGTCATAGACTGAGCAAAATATTGGCTTAATATGTCATCACGGTTTCTTCACTGTGATAGCCCCATTATTATAGGCCTATTCTACTAGATTGCAAACAGTTTTTTTCTGGAATTGTGATGTGTGATCATCCCCATCGGGGGTGCTAAATAGGCATGGGAATTATGGAAATGGAAATCCAGATTTTTAATGCAGTTTGCTCTTTAACCTGGAGATTGAAGCACTAAACCCGAAGATCGGAGATCAAAGGCCGAAACCCGGAGAATCTGATTGTCAAACCTGGAGAGTTGGCAACCTTAACAACAGCTGTTGATAAAACTCTGAAAACCTTCATAAATGAATGTAAAAGCGTTAAAATTCACGAAAAATCACAAATTTAACGGAATTTCACAGATTTCACGGAAATGGGCGTTTTTCATGGAAGAAGGCCAATTTCACTGAAAATGTCACGGCCGTGAAATCGTGAATTAGGATGGTCACTCCCTACATACCGTCAGCCGGGTTTCTAACATTCGAGAATGCGAATCCTGGCTGCCGGGATTCTGTTTCACACTAGTTCTACTACCGGCAGCCGGGATGCTATCTACGACGTTTTTTAAAAGTGTTGATTGTTCAAAGGTAGTTGAGACCATTGTTTTGTGTAGTGGTTTAATAAAACAGTTTATAAGAAGGTTAGTGATAGGACAAGATCAGCGATCTAGCGCTAAGAAACAAAATATTACTAGCGCAAGCACTAACAAAAGTTGATATAGGAAGATCGGCGATCTAGTATTGACAAAATTTGCTAGGGTAGATAGGACAAGATCGGCGATCTAGCGCTAACAACAGTTGATATAGCAAGATCGACGATCTAGTAGTAGCAAAATTTGCTATAACTGGCACTAACCCTTCCTGTACCTTAACTGACCCACGAGGCGGTATAAAGTTAGTCTACTGAATGGCACTTTTATGATGGTTTATGCTATAACTGGCACTAACTCATAGATCGCCGACCTTGCTATATCAACTTTTGTTTGTGCAAGATCGCTGACCTTGTGCTTGTGGTAGTAATATTGTGTTTCTTAGCGCTAGATCGCCGATCTTGTCCTATAATTATCGTTATAAGAAACATTGTAATAGGTAGAATTAGGCTAATTGTTAGGGTTAGGGTCACTCGGTGTTGCCGCGCCGGCACTGCCCTGGCTGCGGTCTAGTCTAAAAACCGGACGGGCCCTGCCGGAGCATGTAAAAATTGCACTGCTGGGCTGTAGATACACTCTGCTGTCTGCACGCTGCTCTCTGCATTTGACATCTGTGTGGCTGCATCCCAATCGGATGGTACTTATCTATTTCGGCTGCATTTGACTTTAAATGACGCTAGGGTCACTTATACGGTTATGGTTAGGATTACGGATTTACGGTTACATAGTGACTATGCCCCGAAAATATTCGTGGGCGATGTTCGTTGTTCGCCGTTTAGCTGTGCCCCCCGCATTGTGCATCCATGCACGAGTACACTATAACTTGCTACAGCTTTATGGGCTTTAGACCACTTCCACTGACTTGATTCCTGGCACAGTGCAAAGACTATCGCCTGCTGCATTTTAGGTTCGTGGTTCAGTGCCACTGTCAGGTCATAATTTTTTTTTTAAATTTTGTTCTATTTCAATTCATTTTCTATGTAACTTTTCCATTGTAATATGCCACTTACTCAGTTTACCGTCAACTTCCATGTTGTGTATATTGATCAATATAATGTTCTGTTTTCATGCGAAAGATAATTCCGGGGAATATTGCTTTAGCTAATGACCACCCCCAAATTTTGGGGGTATAACACCGGTCTTACGGTTAATATAAGGGATAAGGATAAGTTTAGGGTTGGGGTTAGTTGAACTGTTTTTAGTTCATTGCATATACATAATGGGCATCAATGAGGCACTGCATGCACCAGTTGTGTCTCTAATTTTTAGGCACATCACTACGCATACGAGAAGAAGAAGAAGGCACATCGCTAACTATAACGTAGTTTAAGATATGCATGTTGGCAATGTCTGCATAACGTGGTCTGTGTTGGTGTGTGTGTGTGTGTGTCTGTCTGTTTGCAAAGCTAGCTTTTATTGAAGAAGTGTTTATTGGTAAGAAATAGTTACTTGTGTACTAGCTAATTGAACAGAACAGTACTCACTGCTTGCCCAGTCACGACAAGTTTTTGTTCCTGTATAGGATGTGATGTCTCCGGAGTTATAAGAACAGGTGTCTTGGAAGTTGGATCACTCACATGGTGATTATAATATGCAGAGAGCAGTGTGCAGACAGCAGAGTGTATCTACAGCCCAGGTAAAGATGTAAAAATATATTTATGGTTAAATTTATAGTCATGGACGATTCCCGAAATCGAAATCGAAAATGTAGATTTTTCCGAAAATCCAAAAAAATTGAAATCTAGATTTTTTCGGCATTAATAGATTACCTCAATAACTGTTTTCGACGTTTTCCATTGAACTAAACTACTGTGTCATCGAATAATGCAGTAATATTTTATATTTACCTTAACAGTAATAAATGAAAACCATGTTTTTGAAAATTCACTACTTCCAAGTGATGATTAATGCGGATTAGATTTCAATAGATTTTTGTTGCTGTTTGTCTTATTGACAAAGCAGGAAGTGGTATTTTGCACGTATAACATAACGTATTACGTAACGTGGATATTACGGGCGTAGGTTATAGAAACCGAGTATTATATAGCAAAAGGCGCACAACGGTCGACTACAGTGAGTAGGTTTGAAAGCATCACATTGTTTCATCCACGGGGAGCCATCAGCTGCGGCGTTGTTACACTTTGCCAATAATAATACTAGAATAGAATGACACCGACTGCGTGAGCTTTGATGACGACTGCCCTTGCCCATCTCTGCTCAGGCGATCGAGTACAGTGAGTAGGTATGAAAGCAGTACGTTTTTTGATCCACGATGAGCTATAAGCTAAGGCCTTGTTAGGCACTGCCAATAAATACTTGAGTAGAATGATGCAGACTGCATGCAGTTGATGACGGTGTAGATTTGCCCTACATCCACTGGCTTGGATTATTTTGAAGTAGCCGAATGATTTAACACATAGGCCTATACGTTTTACAGTGAGACTGAGCGAGTTAGTACGTCTGAATTTAATACATAACTTCGTGTTCCAGGTTGTAATGTATAACTATGGCTCTTTTTTCTATGTGGTTGCATACTGCCTGCTTCCAAATAGAACGTGCTGACAATATGCGAATTACTACCAGTACTACTTACTTATAATTTGTAGGCCTAAGTACTCCGCCATGATGAAATTAGTAGTGATTATGGAAGTTGTTTTTGTAAGTTGTTGTGTGAGTAGACATCGATCATTATTTGTTGTACAATTTTTTTCGTCTCAATACCATTGTATTTAGTGGTGCCGGGTTATATAGTCCCAAAGCGTACGGAATACGGATCACTCAATACTAAATAACACTCGTCAACGTGCGCCATGGACCACGGGCATGCGTCGCTAAAGTCTCATAAGCGGAAAAGTAAAAATCGAATCGATATTCGAAATCTAGATTTAAAAAAAAAATCGAATCGAAATCGAGCGTGTTTGGAAATTTCAAAATCGTCCGTCACTATAAAATTATTTTGTCTTAATGTTATGTTAGCTATCAAAGATATCGCATAAATATTTTGGCACATGTCTGTGATATATACAGTACCATCAAAATTTTTCAGCCATTGTTAGCACCAGCAGCTGTTGAGAGTTGTTGGTATAAGGGACATTTTGTGCAGTAAAAGCTGTTGAGAGTTGTTGGTATAAGGGACATTTTGTGCAGTAAAAGCTGTTGCAGCTAAAGTGTGAACAAGGTCTTGCTTTACAGTATGTTACTGTGACCGAAAATAAATCAAACAGTACAAAGGTTTTGATGTGAAATTTTTTTAGGCATGTGGAAATTGGCTGAGTGAAAACAATTAAATTATGGACACTGCAGAAAAGTCACAGCTAGAAATTGTTAACACTTTATAATTCTCTGTGGATTGTACAATGGTACTAACCATTGATTTTGACTATTAATAGTCATAATCAATGATACTAACAAATTAACAGTTTCTTAGTTATTGCATTGTAGTTTCAGGACAGAACTGTAGTTGATGGAGATATAATAGTCAATATCATTGGGTATAGCCCTTACACTTACAGGTAACGGCATTTTGAAAATCGGTGAGATCAGACGTTCTGTATCTTGCTAATTAAAGATGTTCTGTCTGTAATACAGAGTGCAAACCTCCGCCGATGCCAAAATTTTAAACAAAAATGACCCGGATTCAAATTCGGATTTTCATATTAATCTGGATTTGGATGTCCGTCGAACGTCTCTATCTCAAAAACTATTAAAAAGGCATATAAGCAGCGTACGGAAAAAGCTTTATCTCTCCCCTATCCTTAAAGCCATAAGGAGACAAAGGTGGTGCTATATCAATGATATGTTACAAGTCGGCCTCGATCAAGGTGACTCCAAGCCCTTCTGGAGGTATGTCAGAGAACAGAGGCAAGACACCTCGGGTATCTCCCCACTCTTACACCAGTGAGTGCTTCACACTGATAGTTTAAGAAAGGCTAAAATACTCAATAATCAGTTCATGTCAGTCTTCACTGTAGAAGACTCTTCAAATACCACGTATCTGTATGGTCTTGACTATCCACATATCGAGGATCTGACCATTTCCTGTGAAGGAGTTGAGAAACGTTTGAGAAACTTAAACATTACCAAGGCATCTGGGCCTGATTCCATACGTTGTCGTTCTTTGAAAGAGCTATCATTTGAGATACCAGTAGCACCTATTTTGTCTGCCATCTTTCAACAATAACTGAAAGATGATGTTGTTCCATCTGACTGGAAAATGGAGATGTGGCCCCAGCCTTTAAGAAGGGTGACAGGAATTTAGCTGAAAACTAACGCCCAATGTATGTTTCTTGCAGTGAGTCAGATTTTGTCAGCAGAATCTCATTAGCACAATGACAATATTTTATTATTATTATTATTATTATTATTAAGAATGAATGTCATAGCAACATTATAGTTAATAGATTTTAAGGTTGCAGCCACAGCAAAAAAAATGCAGGGAAAGTGAAAGTGAATCATGCAGCAGTAAAGTCGGTTGCGTCCACAGCATGAAATTAAAATTAAAAATTAAAAAAATTATCAGTTGTAAGAACGCTCGAACAGTTCAGTTTTCAGGCGGCATCGAAAAATGTCGAATGACTCAGAAGACTGCACTGCCGTTGGCGAACTGTTCCACACACGAGCTGCAGTTGAACTGAACGCATGGCCACTGATGGTCACACGTTCGGTGTGAGGAACATCGAGCCATGGCCGACGACGACGAGCGTAGATGCTGCCGGTAACCAGCGTTGCTCGCCTATTGGAGCTGGGTGGTGAGGTAGCGCGGGGCTATGTTGTGCTGACATTGGTAAGCAAGAACTGCTAACCGGAAGGTAATGCATTCGGGCACTCACAGCCAATGTAGTTCTTTGAGTAATGGTGACACATGGTTGAAGTTCCAACGTTGGTAAATTACTAATTAGCTGCGCTGTAATGTGGCACCATGTTGTGCTGACATCGGTAAGCTAGAACTGCCAACTGGAAGGTGATGCACTCGGGCACTCGCATCCAATGCAGTTCCTTGAGCAACTGCATTCAGCACCGACTGCAGCCTGTCAAGCTGAACGGCAGGCAGTCCTGCCTATGTGGCGCTGCCGTAGTGGAGCTTTGTCAGCACCAATGCCACGACAAGTTACTGCAGGACTGGATCTGACACAGACTGCCGGATGCTGTGAAGCTGTCTCAACACTGCAAAACAGCTAGAAAGAGTCTTTGCGACGTGCGTTTGCATCATCATATCGTAATCTAGGTAAATGCACAGATCGCAAACAACATGCACTGGAACAATAGTGTTGATACTATTGATGGTGCAGATATGAAAATTGGCAGGTGCATAGTTGGGACCAAAATAGGTCAAGTTTGAAGACAAGAATACTGTCATACACGCAGGTGGCGTTGCGGCTGGTGTGAGCCCATCACAGATGTATTTCCTTTTTTATTGTATTTCTTTTGGAAATTGGAAGTTGTTTATTTGGCTTTGAACTACTGACAACAGTAGTGTGGTGATATCAGACATGTAGCTCTGCTGTTGCAAGAGGCCGCGCGATGCTTCGTGTTTATCAGTAGTTAGCTTCAATAGTACAATATCTCGAGTGCAGTTTTTTTATTATTAGGCACAGTGCTATAAGCAGTCACGGTAGTCCGCTATAACCTAGACACAATGACCCGGCCAGCCTGGGCCTCGAACCTAAACTCGCCGATCACTGTAGCCAGGCAGCGCCACCGAGGCAGGCTGCTTGCATAGCATCGCGTGGCAAAAATTAGTATTGGAGCCAGAAAATTTATAAGTGAGCCGTGTTTTTGTGGAATTGGTCTGTGATTGCTGTTATAATGAAAATTAATTGTGTTGTCAGTTAGTTATACTCGAGGGTCTGAGCACAACTGACAGTGTTAACTGTTTAAACATTGCCTCAGCGTAACTGGTTGAATAGAGCAGACATCTTCCACTTTCTGAAAGAGCTTCTGTATTTCGTCTGGAGGTTTTATTTGCTACTCATACTGACAATGATGTTAATTGTTGGTTTATAAACTTTGTAGAATAATTGTTCACTAGAAAATACAATGGATGATAAGATGTTAGTGCTAGAGAAACCGGACGATGTCATGACAGCAAGGTCTGATGTTATATATCTGCTATTAGTGCACATCTTTTGTGTGTCGAGCTTATTTTTTTTTGTATTTTGAACATTGAGTTTAGAAAAGATTTGTGGTTAGCAAAGATGCGACTGGTGGCAGCTGGTAGTTTGTTAGCATGTCATTGGGCATAGAATTAATGAACAAAATATGTGAAACTGATTGCAGCATCAGCCATTAATCATTAATGTGAACTGATATTAATAACTTCCAGGTACCTGCTTTACTTATGTTTTAATATTCGTGGCAAATTGAAGCTGTGGAGTTTTATCTCTATCCGACTGTAAGTACCGCCTTAATCTACTTACTCAAACCCAAATCGAATAAGTGAGACCAGATCGAATACGGTGTACATTCAAACTGACTTATACTTAGGTGTATGGCAACCATCAGGCGTATTGTGGCATATAAAGTCTTTGTTAATAAACAAATAAAACATACAAATTTTACAATAAGGCTGGCACTGTATATATTCTACAATACAGTTCAATCTAAGCTAGACTCGAGTCATGCAATGTGTGCGAGCAATGTTTGGATCGAGTAGCTAGCAATGTTCATCTCACGAAGATGCGATCTGTTCCATTGATCCGCTGTCTTTCGAAGATGTCGCCGTCGTCATTGACTTTTCACAGATTGCCACCTGGAGGCGATCTTTAACATGAACACGTCACGACTTCAGCCACGCTCTCCGACCACTGTCAACGGGAAAGATCTTCGTCTGATCACCGATGTTTCTCACTAAACCCGGCTCAGCTCGATATTTTTCCGCACCGTCAATCACAACTGTCTGATTTAACTGTCAGACTTCATACAACGACTTCTTTGCAGTCTATATCACAGAAACGGTGACTTTATCACCATATATTCAAAATGGTCCATTTGACCAGTTCAACTTTATCAGTCAATCAATCAATGTCACGTGACCAATCGTTCTTCGTCCTTATTGGTCATATCGCCTTCAGCTGATATACCGTTATCAAAAATCATAAGTATGAAAATGTTCAGACATCAGTTGTTGATCCTCAGTAAAATCAGTAATGGATGATCAATGGTTGTGACTGCCCTTCAACGCAAAGCTAGCGTGCAACAAATAGGCTTTTCTATTAGTGCCAGCAATTGAAGGATCTGTATAGATTTATATACATTACTTTTAACCAGCCAGATCTAACTAAATTATACAGTGAAAATATTGGTGGGCATCGTTACACCTTTACAGCAGCAAATATATTTCTCTGTAAGTACACTACAGATTAACTGTGGCGTTAATTTATACTTAGTGAAAATTGCATTGCACCAATCATAATTAAGTAACAAGCATGCGCAATGAGAAGAAGTGGAGATTTAAGCATCACTCTAGTTTAAGTGATATTTAGCTGAGTGATAATTTCAGTAACGCGGGTGCAGTCGGCTCTCATGCTTGGAATTTTAAATTCTGCTTTGTCTCAGTTATGCACTTGCATATTTAGTGAGCGCTTGAGTTACCAATATTTTATCATTATCAGTGCAGTTCTTAACTTGTGAGTACTGATTAATCCAGATTGTGTGTTTTGAATATTTTGCATTTCCAGCCAGACAGCCATGAATGAGGCCACTGTCAGTGAACCTTTGGTTACTGCACCATGCATGATGGGTTCCAGTGCCCAATCTGTTGAACAGCACAAATCAAGGAATACTCGGACAGATTCAGCTGCCTCGGATAGCCGATGTGTTGAACCGCGGGAGCACCGGAGACCAAATCGACCTGGCATCATCTGGGCTACTGGCAGCAAACTGGAAGCAAAAGATTTTCTCAACAAATGGTAATACCGTGTTTTATATTTTTGTACATGGGCATCAATTCTGTGGGGGCCCGGGACCCTCCAGTCCACCTAGTATTTTAAATAGGAGAGCTTAGCTATTATCGTGCCCCTCCAACCCTCTGATAACTGTGGTGTGAAAAACAGCTAGATACAGTTCTGTCAGATATTTAACATTTACTTGCTTCGCAGTTGAGCCTGTTATTAAAACAGTGCATATAAGTGTAGTATAGTGTACTGCCAAACATTCCATTTTCTGACAAAAATTCAAACCTTTTCAGAAGATTTGGCCACAGATGCTCTTTAGACCCGTTCCCAAACTGGGAGGGTATACGTGTCCATGCCCCACCCATTTGTCCCCCCCCCCCCCTACTGGGAGGGTATACCCGTGCCGTGTCCATGCTGTGCTCATTTGTCCCCAATCTCCACAACTGTTTCACTGTTTTGATGTCGTGTCTGTTTGTATTATGGATTGATGCCACTAGTTTATAGATGTGTAGAACTTGTCATCATATCTTTGTTTCTCTCACTTTGTAGGCCGAGTTGTGAACGCCCATAGAGGGTCTTATTTCGTATTTTGAGTTTAGCCAATAGAAATGTTTTCCTATTAGCTATCTGTAGTAGTTAGAATGAGAAAGTATGGGTGAAGTAGGGACTCTGATTGGTGTCGTTCTTATCTCAGCAAATCAGTTTTGTAGTCAGAGATTTGTAAGTGAGCTATGTTGTATTGAAATTGGTCTGCGATTGCTGTTACGATGAAAATTTATTGTGTTGTTTGTTTGCTTTGCTCGAGGGTTTGAGTGCAGTGCAGTGTTAAGTCAACCAACTGACAATCTTAACTTATTACACATTGTTTTAGTGTAACTGATTGAATAGAGTAGACATCTTCCAGTTTCTGTATGGGCCGAGTTGTAAACACCCATATGGGGTTGGTTAGTTTTCTTACACACTTCTGCTGCTGCTTGTTATTTACTAATATGAGGATCTTTTTGTAGTTGACATAATTGCCTGTTTCCTTGCTGTTGTATGCTGCATTTTTATGCACAGCAGCATAGTGTGGCTGTGCAGAGTGTATACTAGTGATGAGCAAGGTGTCCGTCTGGTTGTCTGTCACATGCTGGTATTCATTCAAAACTTGTGAGCATAGAAACGTGCAGTTTTCATTGTTCGTAGCCCAGGGACTCTAGTTTTTTTAGACCAAATTTTGTGTGGTAGGTCACAGAGGAACACCCTTTGTGAGAGATTAACGGCAGAAACGTGCAGATTTCTGACCTCAACATCGGGTAGTAAGAGAGTCTAGTTTGTCACGCTAGAGATGTTATCAACCCGGTGTGACCATGGCATGTTGTCGATAATGCTTAGTGTCCGAGTTTGTTTACAACACCTGATGGTCACTGTCATAGATTGGGACGACTATAACGACAATTTCACAGACTGACATTGTCAACTGTCAGGAATTAACTAAAGACATTTTCAAATGTCACAATACTTTGTGCGGTTTCTCTTACATTTGGCGCAAGAATATTATGTGGATTTGTGTCGTTCACTAAATGCACATGTTGCTGCACATTTTGCTGCACATTTTGTCAGCCGCAGCCGTATCTCCGGTTTTAGTTTCTCTGGTTGCTAGGTACCCAGCAAAGATCATGGAAGTGGACGACCGCGACATGACCGTTCTCATTCACTTTGACGGTTGGAACCAGCGTTACGATGAGTGGGTGAAGATGACCAGTGACCAGTTAAGACCTCTTGCAGAAGCCAGTCGCCTGAAGAAGGAGATTCCTCGAACGAAATCGGTTTGTTCAGCATGTAACTGTACATATAACTACACATATTGTTATCTAATTAGTAAGTTCCCACTCGCAAATGCAGATGCTTTATTGTGCAGTGATGCTGTCCATCTGTTCGTCTGTTTTTATCATTCATCAGTTTGTCGCCTATGAAATTTGTTAGGTTATTTGCCACATGATAGCACCTGGCGGCTAGCGGGGCTTCTTGTATCATCTCTGATATGCGTGTTTGTATTGACAACAAGTTTTTAACGTTGGTGTCCTCCAACATCTCTTATGTACTGTTTATTTAATATTGTAATGTTGTACTTTATTGTTTAGTAATATGTGTTCGCTTTCAGGAGTACAAAGTAGGTGAGCACATCCTTGCTCGTTGGACGGATTGCAAGATGTATCCAGCAAAAGTTATTGCCATAAATGAGAATGGTATCTGCATTACTTCTTCTGATGACTTCTTTTACTGTCTGATTTAATAGTTTATACAATGTTGATGATAGTGAAACTTAGTATTGTGGTCAGACGGATGCACTCAGTCAGCAGTATGTTAGACTAACGTAGGACAGGTAATATAACTAGGGGTGTGCAAAATAGATGTTTTAATTTCAGTTCTGTTTAAGTTTGGTTTTTGAAAAAACTCTGATTCTGTTTGGAATGAGTTTGGTTCGGTTTGGTTTGAAAAAGTGCAGTTTTGTTAGGATATTATAGTTATTTGCTGCTTGTGTAATAGTTGAATAGTTAATTTACAGCAGATATTACACCGTTAGTGCTATGTTGAATGAACTGTGCATACTTTACTGATAGTGTAGTTAACAAGCTGTGCGGCTAGGTGGCCGCTACAATATGCCGATTATGCCCCCGCCCCGTGACCTTGACTTTTGACCTTTTGACCTTGAAGTTGGTGTGGGAGTCGCATGTGACCTGGGGTACCCCTGTGCAAAGTTTCGTCTTCCTAGGCCTTTTGGTTTTCGAGTTAGAGCCGATGTACGC
>Ga0209339_1000895_pt1 | contig 11757 bp, 16 predicted proteins | sample OlaalgELextract3_FD_187376 | JGI IMG/M metagenome (GOLD analysis project Ga0209339, IMG submission 187376) | Olavius algarvensis symbiont microbial communities from Tuscany, Italy - Type A ELBA extract 3 (SPAdes) (version 2) | ecosystem: Host-associated > Annelida > Digestive system >... | reverse complement strand
GGCTGTTCCAGACACGCGGTCCGGCGACGGCAAATGCTCTGTCTCCCAGTGACGTCGTCGTACGAGGGATGTCCAGCATCATACTGGCGGCTGACCATGAGCCAGGACGACCGCGGCCGGCAAGACAGAAGTCGTCGGCCAGATAGCCTGTTGGCTGCAAAGCGCCCTGCAGCATGCCATGAAGTGACGTGCTTTTAAATTGAGGGAGTGGGGTGATATGAGCCCCCAGTCAAGCAAAGCCCCAGCCGCCAAATGATTCTTATGGCTACATTGCGTACCACAGTGTACCTAATTTGAACTAAAGCTGAACGGTAAAACCTGCTTTATGCCTGAAAAAAGTGGGGGTCAAACAACACTGGGACTCAGTTAACCCTCTGACCCCATGCCTCAGCAGTCTACGGATGCTGCTGATTAAACAGTGACTAGCAGTGGCTGAGACTTAGCTACAAGTATAAAACTAGCAGACACCTACGCGTCTACAACGCATTGTAGCTCCAACGGAGTGATCCATCTCATGCCACACAGGTGCTTACTCGACTTGGAGTAAAGCGCATACAGCATAATAACGCAGTGTTCGGTACTTTCGGGGCTCAGGACGAGCTTGTCAAGCAGTGGCTGATACCACTGCATACAGATCAGACCGTCTTTCGGCTGCGTCAGGAAGCTGTCATCTGCAGCTTTTGCTGGAACTCCATCGACACTCGTCTGCTGAACCAGAAGCATGCTACCTAGAGTCAACATCACACTAAGTCAGTGACATTTATACTCAACCTGACATCCACAAGGCAGAAATTCTCTACTTTTCTTTGTTCCTCTTTTTTTCCGACAATGACGATGATGACGACGATGCCAACTGAAGATGAATAATTTATTTATTATGAATAATTGTACAATAAGTACAAGAAAAATAAAGTGCAAACAAAGTAAAAAAATTAAAATGCAAAATATAGACTCAAATCACACACGCTGTCATACACGAACTTGCTACCATCAGAAAAATTTTTCAGTGGCATCATGTAAATATTTATTATATAGAACTGGAAGCAGCTCACTTTCTTTCTTTCTTTCTCTTTTGGGGTGGCACATGCTCCCTTCACATGCCAGCACCGAGGCCTGCCTCACAGGCTGGCCCAATGTGCAACCCCAGGGAAGGACTAGTTTAGTGCTGTGCGACACCACCAGGCTAACCTGATGGAGTGTGTAGTGTGTAGTTGTTGTGTGACCTCTCCTTACACAGAGGTGTGTACAGCTAAGGGAGGGATTGGGAGTGGAGAGACCTTCTGCCATAATATTTACCTATAACCACTGTTTCTCTGGCGGCTAATACCTACTTCATGATGGATGGCCATAGCTCATGTGCACCGTGGGCCCCAGGGTCCAATTTAGCAGTGCGTGTGAACAGAGCCATTGATGACTGGCCAGCGCATACAGCAGGAGGCCATCTGTTATCAGTGGTTCAAGCAGCGACTAATACTGAGCGTCTCTAAACCCAGTATTAGCCAACGGTCACAGATTACAGAGGACAATGTCGAACCCTCTGTGCCTGCCCGAGAATTTAATCTCAAAGCATATGCCGCTATAACCTGACAATGATGCGGCAAGCCTGGGCCTCGAACCCAGACTCGCCGATCACCGTAGCCAGGCAGCGCGTACCGCGACGCTACCAACAGCGCCACTAGGGCCGGCAACTGGAAGCAGCATCTGGCACACAAAAATCCTGTTTCAAAAGTGTGTTTGCAGAATGTGGAGGACCAGCAGAACGTTCAATAACGATGGAAAACAAGTTACTGGTAGGTGAACAACAACAACCAAGACAACTAAGAAGTGGATAGAAATATCTGAGTAAGTAAGAAAACAAGACGTAACATTGTAAGACACTACACTACCGTCAGCAGCAGTCAGCAGGTTGCCGAGATATTCGACTGCAATCAACGGCACGGAGACGTCAGCAGGATGATCAAGGGCTGAGAGATTCAATGTCGCCGGAGGATGGACAGCAAGGCACGTCTTGGCGTACTCGGTGCAGTGTCTGGCCAGGTAGGCGTGCAGTCGACCAAGACGCATCATCATCGGAGCACAGAACGGAAATGATCGCAGCATCATCCGCAGACCAAGCTTCACCGTGTCGGACTTCTCAGCACTCGACGTGTCAGTGGCGCCCTCTGTTGAATCACTCCCAACAGTCAGTGCCGATGTGGTGCACAGCCGCTGCAGGACATTCTGATACTCTGCAATAAAAAGACAGTTTAAAATGTTCTGTATTCTCAAGCCGGAGAAAACTGAGATGCCTTGTAACCATGACCTTTGATTTCTTGACCTGAAACGTGGGCTGCAAGTTAGTCATGACATAAGCAAACCTGCTGTCAATTGCTGGAGCTTTTTACCACGCGACGCCTGTATTGATTCTATAGTTATACATATCCTCAAAGTTTTTTCACCATCGCATAGCCCCCATTTCTAGTTTTCCCATACCAAACGGGATGGCAATATTCCGGGGGCGTCAAATACAAGGGAGGTATGAAAAATTCACGATTTTCGACCAATATCGGGCTTTATCTCGGAATCAATGCAAGATAGAGCCATAGTTACTATGGAAGGCGAATAGGAAACTGCACCCAAACTTTCGAACGGTACCAGTTTGAATAACCTTGAGTGACCTCTAACCCAGATTTCAAGGTCACGCTATTATTCAACGTCAAATAACTCAAAAACGGTACAAGATAGAGCTATATTTACAACGGCGGACCAATAGAAAGTCGTATGTGATCTATCAAAAGGCACCATTTTCAATGACTTTGAACAACCCCTAACCCAGTTTTCAAGGTCACGCCATTCTTTGACGCTGCATATCCCATAAACGGTTAAATATACGGCAATACTTACTATGGAAGGCGAATAGGAAACCGCACTCAAGCTTTCGAATGATATCAGTGTGAATGACATTCAGTGACCTTTTCAAGGTCACGCATATTCAACTTGAAAATGGTACAACATACAGCTATACTTACAATGGCTGACCAATAGAAAGTCGTGTATGATCTATCGAACGGCGCCATTTTCAATGACCTTGAACGACCCATACCCCCAGTTTCAAGGTTACGCCATTCTTTGACGCTGAATATCTCATAAACGGTACAACTTACAGACATAGTTTCAATGAAATACCAATACTGTCATTTCGAATGACCTTGAGTGACTTAGCAAAACAGTCAACGACACGAAGCATCGCACGGTCTCTCTGCGACAGCTGAGCTTCTTGTTGTTCTTGACTTATGAGCAGCATGGAACAGACAGATGAACAGACAGACAGACAGACAAGGGACAATGCGTAATGCAGCCACATAATAATCATAACAGCAATTACAACATAACACCTTACAGGAAGCTGTGCTAGTTAGTGTAATTCAATCAATTCAGCTGTCATAGCTGAACAGTATGAGAAATTATGATGCTATACACTTTTGTTTCAACAGTGAAATACACAGGAGAATATTGGGTGTGCGAAACGTACAAAATAACCAATAACTTTAAATCGTCTAACTGCATAAGACTGATATCCAGTCACATTGATTAGGGAAAAATATGCTGAATTGTGCCTCCATTCTGCTTTCTAACCACACTCGGTCGTGTTTTCCATTGTGCAGTGGATTTTCGAACTGTTTCAATGGTGACCTTCGGCTTGCTTTGAATGCCTCTTTGAGTTCTTGTAGATTTGCAGGATATCCTAAATGCAGTAATCTAAATGATTAAGAGCTGGAGAATATGATGCCCATTCATCAGCAGCTATGAAGTCTAGAGTGTTGTGTCATAGAAACTGTTGCGTCCCTTTTGCGTGGCGTGACGGAACACTGTCTTGCGTGAAGACGAAGTCGTTGCCTGGATAGAGTCGACGACATTCACACAGCAAGGAAGTCTTCAAAGGATCAGTGTAACAGTTCTAGTGACAAGTGACAAGTAAGTGAAGTGCAAACAGTGCTCCATCCAACTGCCAAAGCAATTCTGCCTAGGCTTACTACGTGTCTTTTCTAAGGCAGAAAATTGGGGACATTTTTTATGAGCCACCTGGTATATCCAGAAATTCATAACTAAAGACAGTGGTAGCCTTTTTGCTACGTATATTTTGCTACGTATAATTTTACATCAACAGATTTTTGCGACAATGTCTTGACTGCATGCAATTGTACGTATATAACTCCACATTATTACAGAACAAAACAGCTACTGCTAGTGCATAGCAATTTTAATACTGTTAATATATATCTTCCAGTAGCATAAAAACTGATGCCATCAACGTTAACGTTAAAAATATGAAAACTCCAGTTCTTCCCGCAGCATGACAACATTACTGTTAGTAGGGATGTGCGGAATAGATTTTTTTTATTTCGGTTTCGGTTCAGTTTGGATTTGGTTTAGAATGAGTTTGGTTCGGTTCAGTTCAAAAAACGAGGTTCAGTTATTTACAACTCATTCAACAGCTGAGTAGTTGATTTAGAGCAAATATTACAGCAACAGTGGATGACATGACTTTGACATCACTGACGTCATTCACAACAACGACAACAAGTAAGTAATATAATTGCATTCTAAAATACATATGCTAAACTCGGTTTCAGTCATGTTTTAAAACGTTCTTTATCTGCAGATTTAATGCAAGTAAAGTTATTTTATTCACTTTTTATGTGAATAGCAGATTGCATGCAGTTTCTGTCGGAAAACCATCTGAACAGATGTCAGATTTTTAGATGGTTCAGTTTTTAAAAACTGAATCCAAACTGAATTTTGGTTTTCCGCACATCCCTAATTGTTAGCAATGTACTACCGAGAATTGTGAGCCAAGTAAGAGTTGTTGCAGATTCCCGCACTGTGTCCAGTTTACTTGCATAGAGGTCCTTGGTCTTGTGCTGATTGTCTGACTGCTCCGCTGACAACAAATTCAACAGCGCCACACTTCAAAGAACTTGGTAACAACGCATCATATCGTCATCATCGTTATCATCATTGTATTTTTAAATATGTATTTTATTTGCTGAAACATTCAAGTCTTTTGAGTTGGAGTTTTAACTCGTAAGATATGGTACAAACTGTCATAATGGAAACAAATACTGTGTGACAGCTAACACATTTTCTTTGCTCTGGTCATTGCTGTCAGATTCAGCTTTTAATTATTTTAATTATCAATGACACACCGTACTGCTGCTGCCTCTATAGTTACAAACTTAAGATCGTGACCTTGCGCTGCTGGTGCTGCTACTGTTACTGTTACTCTCACTTTTGCTTAAATGACTTATTTTTCCACATTATGCCGGGTCGCCAGATGTCTTTAACAGAAGTAGATTATTATAGGCTGACATGCATTATGAGGAACACCACTATAAGTATAACACTGAGGCTTCAAAATGGGTAGGTGGCCCAAATCCTTAAAATATATATATATATATATATATTACTACGTGGGAGATGTGAATATGATGAAACATTATCAAATGGACTTAGTACAGCAGAATGTTGCAAAATCAGCACTGAAGTAAACAAGTGGATGGAAAATTGCAAATTTCTAAAAGAATTAAATTTCACATTTGATCTGCTGTGTAGCTAGAAGTACCGTATGCTGTCTGACGGAAGAATACTATTACACCTATAGTCATTATTTGCATGCTGCAATACACACGTGCAGATACTGTTGATGTCGTTGGTCGGTTGGTGGTTGGTCAGGTGGATGTAAGGTTGTGGCAAAATGGCTCGAATGATCACACTGCCATTCGATATAGGGGTTGGCCTCAACTATCACACTGTCCCATATAGAGGGGAGTAGAAACCACACAAACATAAGACTACAGGCCAAAACTACATGCAAACATAACTGGCCTTTTAGTAAATGCTTGTACATAAAGTACTGTGGTACTGGCCTATTACACTGTGCTGTTACCTGGTGAATGTATTTTTGGTACTGGCCTATTACACTGTGCTGCCACCTGGTGAATATATTTACAACATGCACATTTTGCCAAATTTGTTTGGCCATCCCACTATTGCTGTTGTTATCATTACTAACCATGGCCGTAACCAGGATTTCCCCCTCTTCCCTCCCCTCTCATCCCTTCCCCTTCTGTCCCTCCCCTTTGCCTCCCACTCGCGCTCTTCCACCCCCTTTCTACTCCCTTCCCCCAAGATCCAGCTAGGAGGTCTGGGGGAGCGCTGTACACTCCCCCAGCGGGTCCGGGCAGAGCCTGGCCGACAAACGATTTTTTGGTGAATTTAAAGCACAAAATCAAGCATCTGAGAACAACCATTTTGGCTGAAATTTTAATCAATTAACTGTCAAAAGTTTGCATAAGCTTATCTATGTCGAACTGACAGAAGGACGGATCAAAATTTTTCCTCATAATTTCAGGTGTCTCAACTCATAACCTCCCCGCCGCAAATACGGCACTGTTACTAACTAAAACAGGCTCGTTAAACGAAAGCCGACGGCATACAATCACTAACCATCACTTGTCGGACGCTGTGTTCTGCCTACAGTCGACCTGGCACACAGATCAACAGCAATGAAATCTGGAATATCAGCCGCGGCGCTGCCGTTCACCGGATTCCGAACTGGGTCGCTGGTGGCAGCGAGGTGGATCCGAGCATTCTGTGCACTTCTGCATGCTGCTGCACAGCTGACTGCACACCATGCTAACTTCTCCTTTGCTGTCTTCGACTCATCAGTCTTCAGTTGCCATTACAACAATTTCCATTTTTATTTCTGTTATTATTATTATTATCAACTTTTTATTTATTTTCAGAATGAAAGGAGTAAAAGCAAAAACTCAGTTTTAAAATTATCCTTATAAACTATCACAAGACATTACACATATATTACTGCTGCAACAGCATTGTTAGCTATACATGCAATGATAAACACTTCCACAAAACTATAACTTTCTCCAACTTTGACTTTTTACGTTACGAGCCTGTATGGGACAGACAGACAAACGGACGGATGGACAGGCTTCCATGCATAGAGTCCTACAAGAGGGCCCTATATTGATCTACAGTTGTTCTGCAGTAGACTGATGCACACTCAGCAATGACCTAGTACTTGTACGTAAGTTGCACTTAGCATCGTTTGAGTTCCTGAACTTGGACTTAGGCAGAATTATCTTCACTTGTTTTTGGTACTTGACACATCTCTAATGAACACTTAATCATAAACAATTAAATAAGTTAAATATGTGTAGTTTAAACAGGCTTATGGTTTTAAAATTGTTTTATGTTGTTTACAGGGACAGACAAGAGTTATTGTGACTTCTCTGTCCTTTAGCAATCCACCTTAATTCCTCGTTTTTATCTCTACTTTTTTCATCTCCCGTTTGCTAGTAAATGATGTAATTATGTAAATGTTGACGCAAATATCACACGCAGCAAACAACATATCGACATAAACAACACTAATACTGAGCTCACTTCTGTTTTCGACATCTGAGATGAATTATCTTCGACAGCAAGTGGAAGCAGCGATCCGTACACCACGAGCTGCATCAGGTGACAGCTGCCGAAACAGACCAGAGCCAGCTCCATGTACGCCTTGCGAATCAGGCTGCACACATACCAACAACGACATCAATCATCATCACTACACTGCCATCTTTTGACCGACTTACACGGTGGCCCAAAAATGATGGCAGTCTGTTCGACTGTTCATGTCTATAAAATGCCCCAACTGATTTCTACAATATTTATGATTTGATACTTTGGTATAGTTTTGTTCGGAACAAAGTTGCCGACTTTATTTTCACCGACTGAGTGAAAGAAAATGTACCATTAAAGTGATGCCACCTCCTGACAAATGAGGATCACTCGAGACATCAATAATTAAAGATTTTAAGAAACTATAGCAAGAAACCATAAAATGAAGCAACTGGAGACAGAATCTCGCCACCTGTGATCCCTAATAGGAAGTCATATACCTCTTGAACGCTATGAGGTGCCCATAAACGTGCTGCACCTGTTTAACTCAAGCAAAGAAGAGAACATTGACAATAACCTGAGGTCATGCTCATTAGCCAGAGATACATTGATGGCACTCAGCAACGTCTGAGCTGCATCCCGTGCTGTACAGAGATCACGATGAAACATCTGCCTCTGTACCTGGCCTACAATCGCATCACCAACACTGTGTCATTCAGTAAGTAAGTAAGTAAGTATGTAAGTTTTTGTTGGTAGGTAGGTGGAACGTGGCTAGCCAACAAATCACAAATTGACCCTTAAAGGTGCATGTGAACCACTTTTTAAATTTGTAAATTCAAACTTAAATCTGTAAATACAAACAAAAATTTCAGATAATGGAATATGATATGATTACTCTATTATAGAATGAATAACATGTCAGTTAAACATGCTGTATGGAAGAGCTGTGCTTCACCCGTAGGCCTCACATTCCTCTTTGATATGATGTTCTTTTAGTGTTTTTTATTGTTTTATTGTGTGTATGTGTGTACTTATGTTTAATTTTGTGTCATATTTTGTGTGTGTAATTTTGTGTATTTTTGTGTTCTTATGTGATATTTTGCTGCCTTCTGGCGTAATAAACGATGATTATCATTCAATATGCCAAAGGCAGTCAAATACAACACACAAAATACAAGCAGACATACACAAGACTCAGAAACATGTGAGATACAACTACACACAGAAATATATAGAATATACACAATGAAACTGTATATACGTGCATCAATGGGTAGCAAAACCTGTCCCAGTGGCTTAGTGGTATCGGCCATGGGTGATAGTGCAGATGCTGGGCCCGAATGGCTGGCAGAATGGCATGAACCACAGTCTGACTCAATGGTCGGGGGTCCACTAAATGTTGGAGGTTAATGGCCAACTGCAGCAACCACACATATCTTTAAGTAGAGATTACCCATAGCGCTAACCAACGATAGATCTTAGGAATCCGTTGGTTCCATTTTGTCACAAATGCCTCAGTCACTAGCCAAACTGGTGAAGAAGGCTTAGCAATCCGGATTTGTCGGAGGCGACTCTCCATTTTTGGTCACGTTCGGCGACTACCGGAAGCGACACCAGCCCACTCCGCACTACGCCTGGCTATAGACACTCGTGCAGGCGGTAAACCGGACATCAGGCCGGAGTGGAAGCACCAGCGAGGACGACCCTGCCGAACGTGGGTGCAGCAGATCGAGGACTGTCTGATAACTGTTGTCTGCCCGCGACTACTGATTGTCGGCGATTCTGTCGTTTTCGTTTGCTTTTCTTTTTAATTTTGTACGGTGCGCCTGCAATGTCTTTGACGTGATAGTGTCACCTTAATCAGTACATTGTTACTTACTTACTTACTTACCTGAGTAACATTGGTGCAATCCGCCCTACACATTTGTCAGATTCATCACCAGCAGTGCTTTACAATCTCAGAAGTGGCAGCTGATTGGCATGAGCTAATGATACCACAGCAGCTTATGTGGCCATTCACTGCCTACACTAATGGACATGTGTCGCAGCAGCCAGCTGTATTATGATCACTTTGTCGGCCGGCTTCTCACTGATGATGCAGAAACACGGCGCCGCAGTATAGAAACTCGGCCTGCATCTCACCACTGCCCCAATCAGCCACACTAGGTAAGCTAAAACTGTTCAGTTACCGGTATGCTAAGAAAATATTAGTGCACGCATTTTCGACATGAAATCGTCATGGAAAGGACTTGTGATTGGAGAAGTGTCTAAGTACAAACCGTAGATAAAAAGGATTTCAGACTGCAAGTTGAGGTCCTTTGCTGCCAGCACTGTATTGAGTTCAATACATGTCTTAAGAATGCTGGCAGCTCGATGCCAAGTGCTGCGGCATTCATCTAAAGACAATCTGTACACAGCACAATCACACAAACTACAGCAAACCATGTCGGTTAGATGCAGTCTTTGGTGTCAACAGCACTTGATCCACTCCAGTCAAAGAAAAACAAACTGCTCATTGGAATGCCCTTGCAAACATCCAAATATTTTTAAAGCTTCATCATGCTTATCGACATTTATGTATGCTTTTTCCCGGAATTTTCTTTCATGGTTTTGCTTGGTGAAGTATTAACCTTTCATGGGCACATTACATCTGCACAGCAACGGACCATTATACAGCAATACGGTGATTGGTACAGTGGCTGTTGATGGGTGGGTTGTTAAATTTGGTATAACGAGGAGGGGCCTGAGCGAGCTGTGGCCCCGCCCAGTCCCCTCCTGGCTGTACCAAACGTAACAACCCACCCATCAACGGCCAGTGTACCGACTTCATGCTAATAGATGTCGCACTATAATTGCCTCTGAATTCTAAAGAGTTAAGCTGCTTACCCGTCAGCTACAGAGCACGTAAGCTGTCTTTATTGTTACCTTGATGCAGACAGTGCCAGTCCGTGTCCTATGCGCAGCTTGAGCTGGACGAGCAGAGACAACTGAGGTAGATAGATGTTCTTCATAGGACTAGCTACAGTCGTCGAAGCAGCATAGTGTACGTCGGCATAGGCCACCACCTTCTCACCACATAACTCCAGCTGCAGCAGCAGATATAACATCTTCAACAGGCGGCGTGATGCACACTGCATCAGAGGAATTTAGAGGAATAAAAATTGCAAAAATGGCCACAGAGACAACAGCTTTCTGGTATCCATTTTGGTAGAAAATCCCCAACTTTTCGTGCACAGATTTATATTTAAAATGCTCTAAGATCACTGGTGGGACGGACTCAGCTCTGGGTCCCGCGGGAGCTCACAATGCTCACCCACATCCATTCGTCAGCCGGTGGAGGGAAAGGGTGAAGTATGGGAGGGGGGAGAGAAAGAAAAGGAAGGACCCCAGACCTCGTAGTCAGCCAGGGGAGGGAAAGGGCGAAGTAGGGGGAGGGAAAGACAAAAAAGTGAAAAGACCCCAAGACTTTCTAGTCAACCAGGGGAAGAAAAATGTGGAGGGGCGGGGAAAGAGAAAATAAGGGAAGGACTCCCAGACCCCTTAGTCAGCTAGGGGAAGGGAAAGGTAATACAGGGTGACGGAAAAAGAAAAGGGGGGAAGGACAGAACAGAAATAAGGAGGTTTGCTTCATTGGGTTTAGGGGATAAACACCCAAACACCCCAAATACCGAGATCACACATCTCAGTTTCAAACGAAAACAATAAAAACTAGGGCTGTAAAATTAATGCATTAATGAACGCATTAATGTGTTAAAGAATTAATCACGATTAAAAAATTAATGCCTTTAAAAATTTTAATGCAGGAAAATAATTACGCAAAGCAGCAGTGCCAACAGTGAACATAAACATTCTGAAACTGAACGTTTCTCGACGTTAAACAAATGAGTCTACTTTCTGGGCGAAGCACCACTTCTTTGTCATTGTTGCAAAGCGACACTCCACCAAGCGACACTCCACCAGTAAGCAAGATATTGGCAAGAAATTGTGATTTTTACATACCCTACCTGCATTTGACGCCCCTCCCCCCATTAGGAAGGTTCTCGTCAGAACACTGCCATACAGTTTGGTACGGAAAAACTAAACCAATAATGAAAAAATCTAAGAATATGTTTACTTTTTTGACACAATACACAAATGTAACAGACAGACAGACAGACAGTCGGACACTGCATGATAGCATCGTATATAGGTCGTGTTTATGCAGGCATTGTGTGGTAAAACACTGAATCTGTTAAACATAAAATTACATGTCAACACATGACAAACATGTCATTCAATATCAGCTCTTGCCTGTTTGAGCAACGCGTT
>Ga0209339_1000894_pt1 | contig 11769 bp, 7 predicted proteins | sample OlaalgELextract3_FD_187376 | JGI IMG/M metagenome (GOLD analysis project Ga0209339, IMG submission 187376) | Olavius algarvensis symbiont microbial communities from Tuscany, Italy - Type A ELBA extract 3 (SPAdes) (version 2) | ecosystem: Host-associated > Annelida > Digestive system >... | reverse complement strand
ACTAAACAATATTACAGCAGCAGTAGCACAATCTGATAATACATCCCATTTTACCCCAACCACCAACAAAATTCCCCGACTTCCCATGACCTCCCCAATTCCCTGACATTCCAGGTTGCTGGAGACTGATACAGCAGATCGATGTTTTTTTCCAGTATCAGAACGATGCGCAGAAAACTGCAAACAAGCACTGCACAGTACTATCAAAGTACTTCAAAACACAGAAACTGACAGCAGCTGCTCAACATCATCCATTTTAAGGTGGCCAATTATTAAGCAGCCGCTCGCTACAGCGAGAGCGGCTTAGTGCATCAGAGATGTCCATCTGTTTGTCCGTCTGTTAGTTTGTCTGTCTGTCTGTCGCCAAAATGCAAAAAAAGCGATTTGCTCAAAAACTAAGCAATTTAGAGCTATGGTGTCTATTGACGACCTATCGGAAGTTATGCAAGCTTAACTGGGCTTTTCAAAGAACCCATTATTGGATCCCTACAATCCAAGATGGCTGAGATCCGCCATCTTGAAAATCGACATGACATCATTTTTTCCTGCCAAGGGTGGTCCGATTTGGATAAAATTTCGCAGACTGGTACATAATGACATGTCGACTGCGGTGACGTGTTGAAATGGAAACCATATGTAGAATTCCAATATGGTGGACGTTTGGGCGAATTCAGTGGCATGTCATCCCACAGCCACGTGTCACATTGCAAGGTGCTGCCACTTGGTGAATTCACTGTCACGATTCCAGAGAATTCCATCCAGCATATTGAAAATTGTTTTTTGCCATATTTTATTTTTTTTTATTTTTAATGCAGTTTAGGCTTTGACGAGCGGTGACTTTCATATCGTCTCCGATACACTTGTATATATCATGTTGCACAAGTCCAGACACCAACCTTTAGTCCTTCGAATGTCAAAGCTGACAGGTAGGTACTATTCAAATTCAGTTTGCGCAAACTCTTCATGGCTACAACATTTACAAGACACGTATTTCCATTCATTATTTAGCACTGTGACTGCAGTACTTCTAGAATGGACACTGTACAGACACACACACACAACCACTTTAATGGCAATTATTCAGGTTTACCTGGTGACGGTATAGTTGTGGAGCACTCTTGGGATCGCTCCCGAGATCAATCAATCAATCAACCCAAGGAGATTAAAGCGACCTAAGACCTACGTAAAAAATGTTACTGCAAGACCACTGGCCAACTACTACTGATGAAAAGACAGTTCAAATAAGGAAGTTTTCAAACAGTGCTGGAACGAGGGCAGAGTTGATGCTGAAACGACGTTTTCTGGCTGTGATTCTTTGGAGACGTATGTGAATAGCAGCAATCCCAAGCTATAAACAGTATGTACTCCAACGACTACTGTCTGCATCAAACAGTGATACAGACCAGCCAAGCAAGAAAGTCCTTTGTCTGTAACTGGAGTCTCACACAGATTCAATACTTGTAGTTTCGGCATGTGCTCGGACAGTAGTTGCAGACCAGTATCTCCAAACTACAGTCAACAAACACAACCATCGTTCCATGTATCATCATAATATAACTTTGGCTGGTCTATCAGTCTGCTGTCATCACACAAAAATGGCAAAACCAATCGCCACCAACTTCTGCAAGTAAACTCCACTGATGTGTCCGTACATGATGCATATATCAACTTTCAAAAGATACGACATAAATTTACATCTTAACATTTACAGTCAGCAGACTACATTAATGTTCCACCACACATGTGGAACCCTATACTGTCATTGTTGCTGCTCTAAAGGTGCCAGTGAACCTTAGCATATGCTGGGTCAGGCTCACAGTTGGGGTACATAAGCATAAAGACAGTCTGCTGATAATGCCCAGTATTCCGCCATTGCAAAAAGTACTGGTAAGGCATGACAGAAATGCAGCCTAAAGAGAATAAGTGTTTGGCCTCATATCACAGAATCTGTGATTTGATAGGTTTCTATACCAAGCATAATTCCTCTACTACAAACTATGTTCAAATTATATCAATTATATCTGCATGGACTGCCTTCATGATTACGGGACGGGACCAAACCGGGCCGGACTTATCATGCTTCTCGGTTTATTTTTTGTTCATCTTTTCTTTAATTTTTCTGTTTGTCCCATGACAAGTGTGGTGGACTAAGCTGGCTACATGTCAGCCCTTCTCGAACCATGCAGTAGCATGTTACAATACACAATATCATATCGTATTGTATCAAATTACTGGACCTCTGCTTGCCATACATCAAAATGATTATATACAAAAGTATACAAACCTACTTTACAGATGTCTATTTTTGATGTCATGTCCAGTTTATTGGCTCGACTCTAAAGTGAACTTTTAATGGAGCAATCAAGCAATTTTGGCTGGAGGCCCTTAAGTATCATACAAATAAAAACGAGAATTTTGCATTATGAAAACAAGCTGGCCCGCCTCTTGTTCAACTGTGGCATCATACCAGAGGTGTTGGTCATGCTCCATATCTTGCAAGTCTTCTCCACAACTACAGCCCTCCTCAAACCATGCATTCCTCCTCTGCTAAATTACTTACAGTTCCACGCCATAATCTTTCACTCGGCTCACGTGCTTTTTGCATTTTTGCTCCCACCACCTGGAACTCGCTGTCACAGATTGTCCGTGATTGTTCATCACTTGCTAGTTTTCGGAACCACCTCAAAACACACTATTTCAGTTCTGCCTTCTCCACCCTCTGACACCTAATCCACATGCGCCTCAATTCTAACTTGACTACAGCGCTTTATAAATCATTTACTTACTTACTTACTTACTTACTTACTTGTCAGTGCAATGTATGATGATGTCAACAACAGGTTACAATAATCGCATTCTGTTTTCAACACCTGCAGTGTGACGACTCTCAAGTTCCGTTGACAACAGCCGACACCTGATGCTAGGTCGAACGGCAGGCCGTATTAATATTTTGAACGTGTTTTTTATTTGAAACCAGAAAATCTCCCCAGAGGCAGCTGGGACAGGATATGAATGTGGCAACAGAATAAGTGGCGAAAACTTCCTATTAGTTGTTCCACAGTAACTATGAGTCTATCTTGCTTAGTTTGTGAGATATAACCATGGCACAAACAATGGATAGATGGATGATAAATGGATCAACATTGCGAAAGTGGGCCGGCAACAAACGACTCTCAAAAAGAGCAAACCTGAGTCGACCACAGATTCAGGTACCGCAACGATGGCAGTTTGACAATCTCACGAGCCGAAGCACTGGTCACGTGAGTGAACGCCAGGCTCAAGCATTCAAGATTGCCAAATGAGCCGGAGCTCAGAAGACGAGCCAAGTCAGCGTCAGTAGATCGCGATGGCAGCGTCAGTTTGCGTGGACCGCCTTTCTGTTGCTGATCACATTAAACACATCAAATAAGTTCGGTGAAAGCAGACACTGGAACTTTACCAAATCCACACCAAACACAGTATACATATATATTAGTGACCTGTGAAGCTTCGAGATTCAATTCGAATTTGAATCGGACATCCCGATTCGATTCGAAAGTGACGGGCTGATTCAACAATTTCGAATCGCCGCGCCTGCCACGTTTGCCGTCGTACCATAAACAACACTCACTGTTCAACGACAATTTCAATCGTTTCGGCATTGCTACTGGGATTTATAGTGAGTTTAATTAATTCATGTACTTGTAGTTAGAGCATTCACACTACTGTTAGTAGCCTAGTAGTGATCGCGCATATTTTTGACGAATCCGCACATCTGTCCTATATGGTAATCAACAAAAATTTAACATTGAAGCTGTAAACGACTATCCGCCGATTCTATTCGAGATGCGATTCGAATTCGAATCGTAGCCGCCAATTCGATTCGAGATTTGATTCAAACGGAAATTTCTGCTTCTCAGGTCTCTAATATATATATCTCATGACAGCACACCCATGTGTCCATCAGTCTGCATCTTCTGCAAAACATGGCAGAGCATATGGGTGTGCAATACATACCAGATATTCCAAATGCTGTTTTAAACAAATGCAAAAAATCCAAAAAGCTACACAAACTCTGTAAAATGTACTGTCCTAATTATAACATCAGCAACATGGCTAGCAATATACTGATGTCTGAAGGATTACAACATTAGTTCTTATGGCTGACATAAAGCACTGCCAAAAAGCTTTCTGTCATTTGTGTACAACGTAGCAAATTATGTACACTGTCTTCAAAAAACAGATCCCTGTTACATTTTGAAACAACAATTCTGACCCCTCATAAATAACTTTTGTATCAAGAATAATTGCTCTAATCTTCACTTAATTATACACAACTTTTCCACAAAAGATGATAAAAACAGGAACCAGTTAGATTATTACAACAGCAGTCATAGCCTGTGCTAACATGTTACTGAAGAAATGCATATAAGCACATAAGGTCACACTTTGACTAAACTTTATACTCTTAAAAGTTAAGTTCTCAATTACTTGCGAAGTTATAGTTACTGTTAGTGTCCTCTGAAGTGCAATGACCAAACTACATGCTGTCGTTGTCGTCGTTTCTGGCATGCAACTATAAGATTGTGTAGCGTCATACATCGACATCATCCTCCACATAGGGCGGTTCTGAGCCAAATCTGCTGCTTCTGGGAGCGTAAGGTGATGTTGTTTCAGATCCTGTTGGACGGTGCTGAGCCACGTGATGCGGGAACGACCTGGTTGTCTTCTCCAGTCTGCCGGAGGTGAAGCTAACAGGATCCTCTTTGCATCTGCGTTGTCGTCCATGCACATAATATGCCCAAATAGGGTAAGCCGGTGCGACTGGATTATAGCAGTGAGTTTGGGTTGCTTGGTTAGCCTCCATATATCATCGGTCTGGACAAATTGGTACCATTTGATGCCAGCAGCATACACAGACACCACTGGTCAAGTGCATCGATCCTACATGCATCCGTCTTTGTATATCGCCCAGCAGTCCAAACCATACAGGAATATTGGTAAGATGCACGTGTGGCTGACACTAAATCACATTATTTCTTCTAAGTCGTGAGAACACCATCCCTTAAGTTACTGTGCCTCTGTTCTCGCAGCCACGGCAAAAACCTCAGCTGGTTCTATGTCTTAAATATTCTGCAAAAAGTCAAGTGCCAGTAAGTGAAAATTAAAATGTTGACGCTGTGTACCATAAACAGTTGATGCTGGGCCAGATTTGTTGGTAGTTATTTTAAAACATAAAGGGGTCCAGTTTTTGAGACACACTGTATTTTTGCCATGGCTTATCAAAACATTAATATAAGAGAAAGTGTGACATACGAACCAGTTCACGTAGCTGAATCTGTCGCTCACACAGATCAGCATACATTCGTTTGCCACGTGATGTGCTCTGCAACGTCGTAATAATCTGCATTTTTACGTCATTGTTGTCGCAGATCTCGTACTCGAGTACTGCACACAGCGCCTGCAACCAATACAATCAGAGTGCTGTAATATCGTCGTCGTCATCGTTTCTGGCATGCAACTCTAACATTGCGTAGCACCATATCATACACGGAGGCGGTTCTGAGCCAAATCTGCTGCTTCGGGGACTGTAAGGTGGTGTTGTTTCAGATCCTGTTGGACGGTTCTAAGCTACGTGATGCGAGGACGACCTGGTTTTCTTCTCCTGTCCGCTGGAGGAGAGGCTAACAGGATCCTCTTGGCATTTGCATTGTCGTCCATGCGCATAATATGCCCAAACACGGTAAGTGGGCGCGACTGGATTATAGCAGTGAGTTTGGGTTCCTTCATTAGCCTCCGTACATCATCGTTCTGGACAAATTGGTACCATTTGATGCCAACAGCATACACAGACACCACTGGTCGAGTGCATCGATCCTACGTACGTCCATCTTTGATAGCCCAGCAGTCTAAACCAAGACTGGTAAGCTGCACGTGTTGTACAGCTTCAACTTTGTTGAGGTAGCAAGCTATGACCTCCAAATCTGATTTTCTAAGCTCTGCATGGCAGCACGAGTGATGGCACTTCGGCGGATGATGTCACAAGAGCTTCCGGTTGTTGAGTGGATAAGAGAGCCAAGGTAGACAAACTCCTCAACCACCATGACGTCCTGGCCCAGAACCTTAATGGTTAATGGCATATCCTCCATGCAACCCAAAGCTTGTATCTTTGTCTTCTGCCAATTCATCTCGAGCCCTAGGGATGCTTCCTCACTTGCCATTGTCTTCAATATGGGAACAAGAAGCTCTAGCTATTCAGCATGGAGAGAGACATTGTCAGCAAATCCAGATCAGATACGCAATATACATGAATTTAATAGTACACCTAGAGGCAATCACTAACACAGTCTTCACTTATTGTGCAGGCTGCCAGTTTGGCTTAGTGGTACAGCTTTGGTCTTGATCAACATAGTTGTTCTACGCCAGGCCCGGTTAGTGCCCGCATGGTTGACCATCTTAAGACGGGTAAACCACCTCAGTGCAGAAACAGGCACCCAGGTCTACTCAGCCTGAGCCATCCCTCTGTTAGGGTCTACTCAGCCTGAGCCATCCCTCTGTTAGGCACAATAAGTACCCAGCGAAATTAAAACTTAGAAAACGAATTCTGAGAGTCGTATGATATCGTGAATAGCATGTCACTACCAACACAATATAGAGTGCTACAAAAACAGTTAATAGTTGTTTCGAGAATTCAGCTACTTTCCCAGTAAATTACACAGATAGATCAGCAAACATAGTATGACACAGAATTTACACAATGACAACTTCACACAGCAGAATTAGTAGACAGTTTACGATCTACACCAGACTATACGTACAACGTGCTGCACACTGTGCATACAGATCACGGTAGTACTCACATCCATTGCAGTTTCGTTCTCTCTAAGTGCCAGCAACTGCCATGGTCCAATCATTTTAGCTGCGTTCTGAAAGAACTTTTTGCGACGGCAACAGCATGCGAGCAGAGACTTCAGCTGTTGTCAATATAAAAAAAACAACAATGAAGGTATCGACTTTGCAGTCATTTCACTGTTAGTTAAAACATTCCTATTTCATTGATCTTTTGTTCGTTAGCACCTACTAGTAATTCTTGTCGTAATTTTTATTGCATAGGGCACACTAAGGTATCAACTTTGCGGTCAATACTGGAAAGATAAGGAGATTAATTAATTATAATTTTTGTGACAAGATTTACGGAACCGGTAACCGCATTAGAAGTTAGTTTGATAGCTTTTGCAAATAGCAATCGCATTTGTATGTCAAGAACGGGCACAGAGATAACTGTCCGAGCCCGAATTTCATCAACGTCTACGTCGACTAAAAATCTTATAACTGTATAATTGAAGTAGGCTATAAAATGTATTAATTACCCAACCCCAGTTACTACCAGTGGACGGGTAGTGTTTTACAGTGCGTCATGCTGTGGTTATATGCTATAGTTAGTTGTCTCTTGGTCTGTATGTCTTTCTGTCTGTCTGTCCCCAAAATGGTTTTTGGCCGAAACTGTGCCACTATTTGTGCACAGCTCATATTATTCAACACCAAAACACATTTTTACCTCTTATTCTCTCCCCAATCTACAGAAATTTGGGTGCAATGGAGGGACTTTTTTAACGGTCACCTGGCAACAAGAATGAGGTGACCTAGTTTAATGGTTCGGTTGTACTGCAGCAGCACCGTGGCAGTCGCGGGTGGATATACCTGCTGTGCCTAGCATGGCATATTTTCTTGTTTCACTTTAAACGGTGATAATTTTGCAGTTGTGTTATTTACACTGACGCACCATGAAAAAATTTTTTTTATCACAAACACAACTGGTGCACTAAAGATATGACCACACAACATGAGCACAGAGTAGTACTGATATAACAAACAGTACTGCTATCACTCGTCGACAAATATTATGAAATTGTTAAACAGTCCAAAGACATACAAATAAGAGTCAAAAACATAAGACAAAGTGTGTACAGTTACTGCACAATGTCACGCAAATAAACAAATCATCAGACCCAACTGCAAGACTATGTATGCTTGAATGTTAGAACAACACAGTACAGCAGCTCAATACAAACCATAACACTGTACAGCTCTCCATCATCATCGCATGCGACACCTCCAGGGCAATACAGGTCAAACCAACCCTCTTTGCCTTCACGAATACCAAGCACCGTCTGGTGTACGTCACAGCGGGTATCGACACTAATGTTGCGCAGTGTTGGCTTCATGTGCCTGCAATGCAATCATTGCGATGCTGCTTCACTAAGACAGCAGGCCAACAGCCAACAGCAACAACATCGGAATAAAGTTATACAAACACTACTGCTCACATTCCATTTGAACTATCACCTATCAAACCATGCTGAGGATGTCATAAGGATTGTACTGGTTGGTGGTTTAGCTAAGTGGTACTGCGCTAGTCTCGATCAATGCAGTTACTCTGCGCTGAGCCCGGTTAGTACCTAGATGGGTGACCGTCATCTTCAGGCAGGTAAGCCACCCTGGCAGAGAACCAGGCACCCACGTCCACTCAACATGAGCCATCCCTTTGTGGGTAGGCATGATGAGTACCAGCATAGGCTGGGAAGGTAACTGTAGGTCTGGCGTCGCACTGGTCATGCGTCACAGACAATAGTGGTTTATCCACCTACAGGCTCAACGGCCTATAACAGGGAGATGAGCACCCCACCTATGCTCCTTTGGAGTATGGCCCTCCTTTACCTTTACCTTTTCTCCACATGATTGCACGTACACAGGGACAACATAAATACTAAATATTTACGTTTAAAGCCAGATATGAATGAGGCCACACAGGCACACTGTGTGAATATAGTAGTCATACCAAGCATACATCTGAAGTTACGACTGCACAGTGCTGTAGAAATCTGACTATTATTATTATTAGCAGTAGTAATAGTAGTATACCGCAATAACAACAATTACAATAACAACAATAAACTCATTTTACGATCTTGATTCCACAATTCGGGTCAGCTAGTATTAGATTCATCAGAAAAGTCAACCATCCACTGGTCACTGGCACTGCCACGGACTCTGCCACCAGCCCACACATTAACTCTGGCCATCCACCACAAAACTCAGTTCAAATCCCCATTAAGCCTTTAATCGACACATTAAAACCGCAGTGCAATGAACCATCATATAGCAATACAGTGATTGGTACACTGGCCCTTGACGGGTGGGCTGTTACATTTAGTACAGGGAGGAGGGGCCTGGTTGGGCCTACAGCCCACCCAGGCCCCTCCTCACTGTACCAAATGTAACAGCCCACCCATCAACGGCCAGTGTACCAACTTCATATTATTCGATGTTCGATGATTGCCTTTGGAGTCTAAAGGGTCAACTACTTATTTCCCCGTCACTGATAGCCACCTCTGGGCCTAACATTCTCCATTCCACAATCCACACATCCTTTCACACAATCTCCCTATCCTTTCGCATAACATGACCACCCTACTCCGCCCATCACGATGCGGCAGAGTCACAATATCCTTCATTCTCAGCCTCTACTCAATCCTAACTTTACACAGGATCCTAATTTTACACCAATCCAGCCAATCACATAATGTAGCACCACTCCATCCATTTTCCCAAACCAAACTACACAAACTAGAGTCCAAATCAGCACAACACTGAAATTCGTTACTTATGCTTTTCCACAGACAGTATATATTCTACGTATACTATGCTGTTATTCTACTACCATGCAGAAAGTTACTTACACTGTAAACAGCTCATGAGCCAATGCACTGCAAACACAAAACATGCAACTGTAACTGAATTCATTCTGAAACATATAAATTACTGACATCCAGTAAACAGTAACAATGAATGGGTATCTCCGTCTGAAATGATGTTCAAGTGATGTAAATGAACAAGTCAGCCACTCTGTGAAAGCAACAAATCTGATGGTCACACTGGCAATGAAATGTGTGAACAAATCCCCAAAATGATACAAATTCCAGAGTTTGGATAAGATTGCGGCAGTACCGTTATTCAAAACACTTACTTTTTAATGTCATGTACCACTGGCTCTTAACTCCATTCTAAAAGCTGTCTCGATCAGTTATGCCATTTCATTTATTTGAAAATCCAACAAAATTTAAATTTAAAGCCATCCTCTGGCTTTCGAGATTTTTTAAAGGTCATCAAAATTCTAACTTACCAACATCAGTCAATGAGAAACCAATCTTTCAACTCTGCCCCCTGTGACACCAATGACAGAAAAAGGGTGCAAAACCCCCAATTTTGGGGAGCCGACCCCCCCCCCCCACTAACGCAGTGTGAACTTGGTGCAGTCCAACTGCCATGCCAGTTGGCATCTTGATTTATCCAGCTATGTAGCAACTGCATGATCAACCAACCTACCACGGAGCTACATCTGCAGCAATACATGCATTTAGACTTACACAACCAAAAGGCTGTGTATGCAACTTTCAATTAAAGACATGCACAGCCGCTAGATTAGCTGCAAGCTGCTGCACTGATGCTCCCCTCCCACTTACCCAATGTCTCCCCCCCCCGCCACTCACTCTCTATTGTGCCCTGCCCTTTCAATATCTATTTAACACTCAGTTGCCTACTCATAAAGAAATGGTAGAGTCGGCACAACAACACCACAGGTTAACAACCTTTCCAAGGAAGACTGCAGTGGATGCAGCTCAGACTCGAACCTCTGAATAGTAAATGCAACATCACTCAGCCACCAGACCAATTATGAAACACAACCTAATACAAACCAAACACGACACATGATAAAATATAAAATGAGCTGTCATACTTACTCGTCCGGAAATGGAATTGGCTGAAGCAAGCTTGCCATACAAGGCTTCCAATCTTGAAATTCTGACCTGCACAGACAGAAACAACACAAAGTAGTAAAGTAAGTGGAAAAATAAACCAACAGTCGGTTTATCTAAACTGCTTGTTTGGAAGAAACAAAGGCTGGGAAAGAGGATACAAGTACTGCGCTCCGAGGTTTCATGCAACTTCAAAACAGATATTCCAGATGGGAAATATTCCAAGCCCATCTCAGATGTGACAATTACATTTTAGGCAGTCAGTTCCTCCTCACGACATCAACTCCTCTGTAGTGTGATGATGTTTGTGACTTTGTAACGATGCAACATTATGGAAAAACAGTTACAGCAATCATCGTCAAACTTCCAGAACAAACGGACAACGGCTGTAGGATCATGATATTAAATTCGCCGGGTGGCAGCACCGTGCAATGGGGTGTGGAGCGACAGTTGACGTGTCAGCATCACGTTCCTTTAGCTTCATAAAGCATGAAGTGCAAGCGAGGGCATTATACAATGGCGATGTCCTTCTGTTTGTCTGTTCGTTTGTTTGTTCGTCTGTCACATACGAAAATGCACTTTTCTCAAAAACCAAACAATTCAGAGCTGTGGTCACCAATTACGACCATTAGGAAGTCCTACATCTGCTCTACAATGAACGCATTCTTGGACCACTAGGATGACCTTGAGCAATGAGTTCAAGGTCAAATTTGTAAGGATTTGGCCTTTCTCAAAAACTACACTACTTAAAGGTAAACCATGCTATGCCATCAGATTACTGATGATGGCAGAGGCTTATCATGTTGACCCATCGAGAAGATACCCTTGTTTAAATATAAAAAAACAAATAATACAAAATAACACAAGTGCGTCAGTAGAACTGACACAAACCCGCCATTCGCATTCCAAACAGCTTTTCCAGGGGGGACAGATTTCAGTGTTTCTACAGGGAGGGTCAAAAAGCTTCATACGC
>Ga0209339_1000893_pt1 | contig 11774 bp, 9 predicted proteins | sample OlaalgELextract3_FD_187376 | JGI IMG/M metagenome (GOLD analysis project Ga0209339, IMG submission 187376) | Olavius algarvensis symbiont microbial communities from Tuscany, Italy - Type A ELBA extract 3 (SPAdes) (version 2) | ecosystem: Host-associated > Annelida > Digestive system >... | reverse complement strand
TGACACGGAAAAGGAAGGGTGTAACCCGCTTGACAATTCACCAATGTTGGCAGTCTGTCGTAATCGAAGTGGACCCCTTTTATTCACCGTGGCAACGATTTCATGACGTCATTAAACGACGTCATACGCTGCAAAGCTGCTGGCCCAACTCGACATCACAACCAAAAAACGAGTGAAGATTGCGTTAAAACTCATTTTAAAAGTTTCAAATTGATGTGTTAACAAGCTCTACACACCTTTCTTGCTCGACATGGTGCTTGATCAGACTTTTCGCAAAGAAAAGTTGTAAAATTTGATCAAAATCGACAAAAATTTCTCCGTACAGACTAACTCGACCAAACGCCGCTGACTGACTGACTAGCACCATGACAACGCGTCTCTGACGTCACTTACACGTCATGTCGATACGTAGAAGTAAATAAGTAAGGTTATTACACTCTACGCGAAAGAATAATAGAATACAAACAAGTGTATCGGGGACGATACGAAAGGCGCCTCTTGCCGAAGCCCAAATTACACGAGGAAAACAAAAAAAAATTCGTTCTAATGCCGGTATCTGTCCCATTACCGATATTCTGTGAAAAACCGCTCCCCCACGTAAATTTACACTGAAATCGGACAATCGGCTGCTGAATTATGGCCAACAACGATTTTTAAAACGGCGGCCGTCCGCCATCTTGACTTTTTAAAAATTTCGTATTTGGTCACGTGATGACTGTCACCGAGTTCTAAATCTGCATCAGTGTACCAATTTTCATAAAAGTCGGATTTCACGATTTTCAAGATGGCGGATCTCCGCCATCTTGAATTTTAGGGTCCAATAATAGGTTCTTTCAAAACCACATGTGGAACTTCCTATAGCTCGTCAATACAGGCCATATCTCTAAATTGCTTACTTTTTGAGAAAATCGCATTTTTTGTTGGCAACAGACAAACAGTAACACAGAAAACAGACGAACAGATGAACAAAACCAATGCGTAAAAAGCGCCATCGCTGTCGCGAGCAGCGCCTTAACAAGCACGCCACTAAAAGAAAGCAAAAGAAGAAAACATCTAAGCCATTATATTATCAAACAATATACGAACTATGTAGGCCTCGATCCTAATTGGGCCATTTCACTTTTAAGGCGTATCGTCTTTGAGTTCGATACACTTGTTTAAATCATCAGCGAGATAAACGGACTGCGGAAGTCCAAGCAGTCATATTGTCATTGTGACATGGGACTATTTATTTATTTACGATCGCCGTTGCCACGTGTGTGGTCCGTTGCGAGTGATAAGCTTATACTGGTTGTGTTAATTGTTGTAGAACGTCAACACGCTGATCGCTTGGACGACAGTGAGTAGCAGACTTGTTGCCTTGCCTCACGTACAGTCTAACCACGATTAATAGCAATGATTGACTGCGGTTGCGACTGCGATGGGCTGTGTCTGGGGCCTACAGTTATACGAACTAAACACCACTGCGGAGTCTTCATTTGCAAACAAACGCTGGAGTTTTGTTATATTAGGATCACTAAACAGTAACATATAATAACGTAGGCCTACAACTCCGCCAAGTTCGTTCTGTCATTCTGTCTGTGAACAGGATAATTCACGAACGGATGTCGACCAAACATGGAAGGCGTGGACTACAAGGGTTGACCATATAGAAGTGATTTTTTGGTGTTGATCCGGATATATGGAACGTCGCGCGGTTTCTCTGTTACAACTGAGTTTCTTGTTTTACTTTAGTTTTAAAGCTCTCCTTGTAGTTTGTCAGTGCGCATTTTTGTAAATTAAAAAAAATACGTGTAGTTTTTTTGAGTAAAAGCTACTGAAATCCGGAATATGGATTTAACTATTTTAAGTGTAATTTTAATGTTAATAAGAAAACTACGATGCAATCCAATATTCGTTTATTAAAAAGATGACAAAACGCATATAAGAACACCATTTTAACTCCTGATGTGACATTCGCCATAGTCGATGCATTTGCGAAATTTAAAGAGCGTAGCTTCATCCCAAAAACGATCACGTGACCCAGACCATGCCCCTTTCGGGGGAATTTTTTACCCTTGGGGTGGGACTTGCCGTAGTCGATCCATTTGCCAAATTTAATGAGCGCAGCTTCATCCATTCCAGGATGTTTAAGGGGGTTTAAAATTTCAAAAACCAGTCACGTGGCCCAGACCACACCCGTTTCGCAGGGGATTTTTCCCTTGGTGTTGGACTTGCTGTAGTCAACGCGTTTACTAAATTTATTAAAGAGCGTAGCTTCATCCATTCCAGAAATATTGAAGGGGTTTAAAATTTTAAAAGGGGTCATGTGACCCAGACCACGCAACTTTCGGGGAGGGGGATTTTACCCCATGGGTGAGACTGGGTGGGACTTGCTGTAGTTGATCCACTTGTCAAATCAAAGACCGCAGCTTCATCCATACTCGACCCATTTGCCATAGGCCTATTTGAAGAGCGTAGATTCATCCATTCCAGAAATGGTCAAGGAGTTAAAAAAATTTGCCCACTTTGCGGCGTGGCAGGTAATAACAAGAGTTAGTTTGTTTCCTTATGCTGTTTTTCGAGTCAGTTTTCTATTGTGCGGCCTCGTATGAATCATTTGTCACTGAATTCATCCGTTACTCCTTTAATCTGATGCATCATAGTGTCGTTTTATTAATATGGTGACGAGGCGTTGTTCGCTGGCTAATATGTCATGGTAGTCGAAGTAATGACAGCCGTTGGTCGAGAGTGCGTTGCCTGCAGACAGTGTCCTGCTAGTCGGCCGTCCGTCCGTCCGTCCGTCCGTCGTTTCGTTACTGTTAATCATTATGTCACCAGCAGCGCGTCCGCGTGCAGGATTATCACGTAGTCGACGGAAATTGATTGATATCAGCCATGCAGTAATGCAGTTCGTAGCGCTGATGGGACGCGTAAATTATTAGTCAACACGACCACGGGGGTCGGCTGCATCAGACGTCAACGACACTAAATTATCCCGATAGCCAGTGAGAGTTACGATATCGCATTGCTGTTGCACTAATCGAAAATACTGCAGTGATAACTGATTGAGTACATTTTTTGTCACTTCAGTGTTCTGTCTCACATGCATAACAAGTGTATCGGAGACGGAAAGCCGCCGCTCGTCAAAGCCCAAACTGCATTTTAAAAAACAAAAAATAGAATATAGCGAAAAACGAATTATCAGTATGGCGGATAGAATTACTACACCCTGCAATGTGGCATGTGGCTCTGGAATCATGACAGTGAATTTACCAAGTGGCAGCACCTGCAATGTGATACGTGGCTCTAGGATGACATGCCATGGAATTCGCCCAAACGTCCGCCATATTGGCATTCTACATCTGGTTTCAATTTTGACCATATCACCGCAGTCGACATGTCATTCTGCATGCGAAATTTTATCCAAATCGGACCACCCTCAGCAGAAAAAATATGTCATGTCGATTTTCAAGATGGCGGATCTCAGCCATCTTGGATTTTAATGGTCCAATAATGGGTTTTTGAAAAGCCCATGTACGACTTCCTATAGGTAGTCAATAGCGACCATAGCTCTAAATTGCTTAGTCTTTGACAAAATAGCGTTGTTTGCGTTTTGGCGACAGACAGACAGACGACAGACAGACAGACTAACAAACAAACGGATGGACAGCATCGATGCACTAAGCCGCTCTGGCTGTCGCGAGCGGTGGCTTAATAAGTTTATTCACTCTAATGGTCCTACAGTCTTCTACAGGGTGCGCAATTTTGTATGAATTAGCCAGTGCGATTCAGAATGTGTGAGATTCAGTTTTGTTCGGTACGCTTTATAGTTTTTGTAGCAACAAAACAGCTGGTGGTGAACAACTCTGTATTCTGTGGTTGTGTTCGCGTTGGTAGGCGGCGTTCATTTAAGTCTTGCGCATCACTACAGAGGTTCTAAGATGGCTCTGTGGCTGGAACTGATCCCCAAGCTGCACAAGTCCGACCACCTGGACGCTCGGTATCACCAGCTTGATGACTGGGACAACGTGACGTCGTTCGAGGCGGAAGGGACGCGCCACACAGCACGCAGCGACCTGCTGACGACGACGACGAGTCGACAACCAGCGTTGACGCTGTCGAGCACACCCGGCGTCACGACGTCGTCGCCCACAACATCCACAACGACGACAGCGTCGACGACGACTACCACCGCTGGCGGCGCAGAGTCGCCGGCGTCGTCAGGGTCGACGTTCGTCAGACAGCAGCAGTCGGCTGACGAGTCACTGACGTCAGATGTCAGCACCGTCTCACTCAGCGTCACCGTCGCCGTTGGCAGCTTCTTGCTCTTCGTCAACATCCTCGTCTTCGTCGCCGTCTACTACCAGAAAGATCGCATTCGACGCGAACGACGACGTCACAAGGCCGAGCTGCGTGCAACAGCGTCGCAACAGCTGCACTACCGGCACGATGACGTCGACGGCATGATTCCGCGCACCGACTCGCTGTCCAGTGACGTCAGAAGCAACCTCAGTCTGCCGTACGGCTACACATCGACCGACGCCGTCGACTACCCGCCTGCCACGGCGCCAGCGACGAGGAGCGCTCGGTCCAACGCTCATCATCAGCCTCAGTACCCGGGCGGCATGACGCTGCCGCGGCTGTCGTCACCGCCAGCCGTGGTCGACGCGCCGGCCTACGGCACCGTGCGCAGCCGCGCAGTGCCGAGATGGTCAGCTACAAGTGACCAAGTTGAGATGGCAACGACGACCGCGACAACTGCTGGTGGTCTACACACGTACTCGGAGTGCGTCGGTCACAACGGCGGACTGGTACATAAGTGTCCGATGACCATAGCATCTGCGCCTACTGTACCTCCTCCTAGCAATAGTGATGTTAATACTCCACTGAGTGCCAGCGCCGGTCTAACGTTATGCGACTCGCGCAAACCGTCAACCATTGTATGAGTACATGTATATGCCTATTGTAAACCTAGTGTCCGGTTGTACTTTACGGACCCGTGTGGAACCTTCACCGTCAAGCCTACGTGTGGGCCAGGCATGATGCAAATTTGGGGCCCATTCTTGCGCCTCTTTTTCTAGGTATTCGTAGAAACAGAAACATATTGCAGTTCATACTCGAGAGGGAATGTTTTGTCAACACTTAGGCACTTAGGCACATCGAGAAAATGAGAGTATTGTGGGAATAAGTTCAGGGGTCTAAGGACAGAACCCTAAGTGGGCACGTGAATAGGCCTAAAGTCCTCGTATGGTCTGGGATGACGTGCCCCACAAACTTTAGTTAAAGGGGCGTTAGAAGTTTGTGGAAAGCTGCTTCCAAAAAATTGATTTTCGTGACAGAAACGAAATTGTTGCATCAATGGGGCGTCACAACGCCTGTGGCTGTCCCCTGCTTAGTGGGCCAATACATACACTGTGTCCGGATAAAAGTAGACCCCTGTGGCTACTTTTTCCTGACACAGTATATATGTCTATCTTTCTCAGTAATTTCTGTAATTCCAATTGAATAACACTGGATTTTAATGAACATCTCAGACACAATTTCGAGAAATATAAAAAAATCTTGTATATAATATGTACGTTATTGTATACAGTTTGCTAGTAACTGTAAACAGTTGACCGAGCGAGAACTGTGTGTATTATAAGCCTATTAGACATGCACAAACAGTTGCTAAAGATAACGAAATTTGTCAGTTTGTAGAGTTTGTTTTTGCAAATGACTCCCCAGAATTTCCCCTGAATATCTGATATGAAAATAGAATGATGGGCTAGTAGATGGCGACAAAGTTTGATGATTGAGCAGTATTGTTTAATGTTTTCAATAATGCGATTAACAGAAACAGACAGACAGACAGACAGCCGGTCTCAGGCGGACAGAATGGCCACTGCATTTTCACATTTTGCGTAGCGTTGCACAGTAAAAATAACGTAAACCCTAAACGAAACAAAATGTTATCAATATTATGTGATCAATTGTGCACTTTCTGGTTACTGTAGTGATGCTTTGTTTCTATGTAACAAAAGTAAAACTTTTTCGATCATCTCGGCTAACAAAAAATGCGGGAAATTAATTTCCTGTCACCAGTTTGTGAATTTTACCCGTATCATTATGATGTGAGAGCATAAAACAACAGTATGTACTATGAACAGGAAAGAAGCAAAATGTAAGTGCAAATCATCTCCTCTGTTTTCTTGCATAACTGCTAGAATAACTAGCGAATTTGAACAATAATTTCAGCCAATATATTTAAGAAAATAGGTATTCTACATGTAGAAAAATAGTGTGTCTCTTTGTTAAATGTTCTTTTTGTTAACAGCGATGTAAAGCGGACATCGGTAAAAAGTGTTGTTACAACATGGGATTTGCCATTGAAGATAAACATGCCATCAAATGGTTGTGAGCGAGCAAACGTACGGAGCAAAGCACTTCCGCAAGATGTTTCATGATAGAAAATGAAGTCCTAATGGGCTAAAGACACTTTTAATAAAATTAGTGTGATATCTTTATTGTCGATATTCACATTCCATAGTTGAGCGGGTAATGTGTGGTCGACCACTACGCAGATCTCGTGCATGGGCCAACACTGCAACTGATCTCATTCCTCCAAACAGTGTTTTAACTTGTCAAAAAATCCATCCTCAGTCGATAGACATCTTAATCAGACATTTTGCTTCACACTTCTCACTCATTGACAACCATTTAATGAAATGTTTAATATTGTTTATCTTCAACGGTAAATCCCGTTGTTGCAACAGCACTGTTACTGACGTTCAGCTTACATTGCAACTTAACAAAGCACATTTACCACGTAGAAAACTTGTTGATAGATTTATAGAATCAGCATTCTGTCCGCCATAACGGCTGAAAGTTTCGTTTACATTTGTTAACTTTTCTAAAAGTAATGCAACAAAACAACAAGAACTTAGCTATCGCAAACAGATAGCGCGTCAGCTGTGCACACAATACGTCGAGGGCATCTATAGCAACGAAGTGACCTTCAAATCTATCGTAGGGATCACTCAAGGTCATTGAAGACGGTACCATTCGAAAGCTTGGGTGCGGTTTCCTATTCGCCTTCCATAGCGCCAACACGGTTGGCGCTATCTTGTATCGTTTGCGTGATATAGCGACTTATTGGTTGAAAATCGCAAAATTTTAGACCCCACCTGCATTTAGTGCCCCGTCGGAATTTCTGAAAGTGTTTGATATTCATAAAACCAGAATGATTGGGCTACCGTGTGGTGAAAAAAACTATAACAATATCTTAAGCTGTTTTCATACAATACCGGGACACAACTGACGGACAGACGAACAGATTTGCTATATCAATATCGCGCGTCAGCAGATTGACGCGCGATAACAAGAAACTCAGCTGTCGCAGAGAGGCCGCACGATGCTTGGTGGCAGTGAATATTTCACTAAGCCGCTGAAGGTCACTGAAAATGGTACCATTCGAAACCTTGGTACGGTTTTTCATTCGCGTTGCATAGCAACTATGGCCGTATCTTTAGCCGTTTCGACACAATACACGAACGTGACAGACGGACAGACACCGCACGACGGCATAGCTAGGCCGCGCTTATGCACAGCATCGCGCAGCCAAAAAATGTAATTGTCCGTCCACGTGGACGGACATTCAGTGCGTACTGACGCTATTTTCCGTCCATCAGGGACTGACAGTAGAGATCTACGCTATTTTCCGTCCATACGCTATGTAACATTAACCAGAGGGCGCAAACAGTACGCACCATCCCGTATGGTGTGGGAAAAGTAGAATGGTGAAAAAAGTTAAGTCATGTATAATCGTTTAGACACAATACGGGCGTGTGACAGACGGACCGACGGACGGACGGATGGGCGGACAGGTGGACATCTTTCCACGGTATAGTCCGCGCTATGCATACGCGGTAAAAAATCTGCAGTCGAGTCGACCCCACCGGCTCAGCCATTCTGCGTAAACCAGGCAGTGGGAGAACTGCCACAGCGTCTGCATGCGCAGTTTGTCGTGTATGTAAGACAATTTTCCCATTGGTCGGCCCTACTAAGCTTTAAAACAATGTCAGTAAAACGTTAATGGTAAATAAACGCATTAATATGCGTATCACGTGACCGTAGCTCAGCGTATCACGTGACCATACCTCAAATGTCCGTGACGTCATTTATCGATTTTGGACATAGCTGCAAACTTTCTGTGAACGCCGCGAAGGAAAGTGAAAACAACTGTTTTTCGGCGACAAAATTCCAGATTTAGAAAGCGATTTTTGGAAATTGGGCTGCATTCCACAGTGTTGCGGTCCCTCATTAGAATACTGCGTGCGAGTTTGGTGCAAATTGATACGGAAATGACCAAGAAATACTCCAGTCAGCGTTACGCGGTGCATATGTTTTTATGGGCCTTGCTGCCTGATTTAAAATAAATGATATGCTGTAAGCACCAGTCCAATATAGCCCAATATAGGTCGCAAATCGTGATTTTTTTCATACACCCTTGCATTCGGCGCCCCCGTTAGAGGGGTCCCCGTCGGAATATCGCTATCCCGTTTGGCAAGGAAAAACTAGAATGGCTTGACTACCCGATGGTGAAAAATTTCGAAGATATCTTTATTCTTTTTTACGCAACTCACGAACTTACGAATATGAGCTTCTTGCGAGTTATTTGACGTTGAATGATATCATGACCCTGAAATCTAGGTTAGAGGTCACTCAAGATCATTCAAAATGGTACCATTCGAAAGCTTGGGTGCGGTTTCCTATTCGCCTTCCATAGTAACTATGGCTCTATCTTGCATCAGTTCCGAAATATAGCCCGATATCGGTCGCTCGTGATTTTTTCATACCCCCTTGCATTCGGCGCCCCCGTTAGCGGGGTTCCCGTCGGAATATCTCCATCCCGTTTGGCATGGAAAAACTAGAATGGCTTGGCTACCCGATGGTGAAAAAAAATCGAAGATATCTTTATTCGTTTTCACGCAACTCACGAACGTGACGGACAGACACACAGACACCGCATGCCGACGTAGGCCGCGCTTATGCATCGCATCGCGCGGCAAAAAGGGATGTTTTGTGACACGGTGTTAATAATGATCAGTCGGAAAACGGAAGAGATCGTGTTGCATGTAGTAAACGTAGTAAGTGGCGGCAATTTGACTGATGAACAAGCTGACTTCTTTGAACTTCGACAGTGAAGCAGATGTGTACGTGCGAAGCGTCGTGTCTGGTGAAAAACGTCTTGGAATGCGTTCGCGCTCGGATAGCCACGTACGTACACCACAGTGTATCGTTGTGAGGTCAATGAGGACAGAGCTGTAAATTCCTGGGCAAGCTGCAAGCTGTCCTTCATTGCCTCGACCGCGCTGTTCTTTCTCTCAGCTACCTGTTTATTGTTTGAATGTATATGTGGTCAGCAGACACTATTATACATACACGTACACACACATGCCTGCCGTGGTCCAGACACCGTTAGATGTCCACTGCCAGTCCCGCTCCATCTGCCTCATGCTCGTCCTGTTTTCCGTGCACTTTGTGTGCAGGCTTCGACCGCCATCAAACTGTCCGTCTGTAAGTGGCGTAGACATAGGCCTACAAGGTGCGTACGGTGCGTAGGCCTACGCACCCTACGCACCTTGTATGTACAAGCTGCGTAGGGTGCCTAGGCCTACGCACCCCCTCTGTGAGAAAAATACATAATGTTTTACACACGATTTCTCAGTGACCTGTAGGCCTACGTAAAACCTATAATTACTAAACATTTTAATTTTTGCTGTTTTAGAGCTTTGGCTTATACAACTTTAGATAGACTGTGTGCAGTTTTTCTATATAATAGTAATATGTTATATAGTCAAGCAATACGAAGTGACCAAAAGCGTCACTGTCACTGGCCTTGTTTTACGTTTTTCAAATCATAACGTTTTAGGTGGATCACAGCTTCTATAGGCATGCGAACAATCCCCGAAAGAGCTTACAGTGGGGAAGGAAATTGAAGGCTAACGGCAGATGCTAATGTTTGGATCAAGAAATCGGCGTATACTAAATCGAGAAAAGAACGCAATATACGCACCCCGTCTCGCAAATTCCTGGCTACGCCACTGCCGTCTGTCTCTGTATCCATCAGTGTCGCGGTTCTGATAGACGCAGTGTGTTATGCCTCCGCAGGCGGCTGTGCGCAGCGGACGCTATTATGCCCCGATGTCTTTATGTCCCCTGCCAACATAATGGACTTGTTCACATGCTGCGACAGAGGCGCCATTATGACCGCGCGCGGTATCAAGCTATCTAGTTTTATATTAAAACCTGAATGCAACGCGGATTTTTTAATATTAATTCATAATTCAATTATTCGCAATTCGTATACATGCACAGGGTGCGACAAAATAGTGCCTTTTTAAAATGTGTAGCTCTCGTATAGGAAGGTGATTCATGTATAATATTGTTCAGGAATTTATTTGAAGTAGGACTGGTGCGTTGCATGTCACTCATCACATTAAAAAATTTTCTGTACAAATTTATTGAAACAAGCAGTGTGGCCGCCGGGTTCGGCCGACACGATATGCCCCCGCACGCCTCTAACCCTGACGAGGGCCTGATCTTTGACCGTTTGGCCTTAAAACTGGTGTGCGAGTCGCATCCAAGGTAGGGAACCTTCCTTCCGTATTTGGGCACGTTAGGCCTTTGGGTTCTCGACGGACAGACGGACGGACTGACGGCCAAAAGCAACGCTTTTTGCCCCCTTCTCTGCGGTCAGGGCATAACAATGCTAAGCGAAAAATAATAATTTAAAAACGACGTTCAAGTTTTGTATCATAGGTTTCACTCAAAATTCACAATCAACGCTGATTGTAAACATCTGTCATTGAGACGGAAGTCACCGTGGGTGGCCAATCATTTTGGCAGTTGGTTATTGGCAGCGATTCTGACGAACCTTGTCCTCGCGGTCTAACAGAACACGCTTCAGATGATAAACGTCTCGGGATCTTTTGATCTTTCTCACTAGATCGAGCTGCAAAATCGATCTCATAGTAACAATTAGTCAGTAGTCAATAGCACTGAGGTGCGGACTACTCGATCACCGGTGATTTAGTTCGATGAACTGCCATCTGTCAATGTCATCGCATGCAATGATGCAAGGAAGCGACCGTGTGATGTGTATGCATGCACTGGCGACCCGTCCAGCGATCCGTGTTGGTTATGACGTCGAAACTTGCAACTTCCCAGTTTCCGTGTAGCCAGGGTCTAAATTATACATCGTGTATAATGTGTAATATTGTGAGTAAGGCAGAGGGTGAACATGTAGAATTCCGTCTCGACTTATACACAAAAGGGAGGAAAACATGTCCGGGACCGACGTGTACATATACCATCGTGCAAAATTTCACGCCGATCGGTGCCGCCGTCGCCGAGATCTCAGATAGGCCTATCTGTAATCGGACAGAGAAAAAACAGCAACCAATATACGCTTCCATACAGTACTAACGTATGACGGGTAATAATTGTGACATGTAACGCACTAGTCTTACTCCAGATAGGCCTAAAGAACTACGTCATCATGAGTTGCACACTTTTTTGCCCACCGTGTACATCGTAAAATTTATAAACCGGCATAGGCGTAATGTAGTCGTGATTCCTATGAATGCATATTACGTGCTCTATAACACTGTTTCAAACTGCACTCGACAAATGACGATTTTAAATAGAGACCTGCGAATCGGAAATTACCGTTCGAATCGAATATCGAATCGAATCGGCCAGTGGCGGCGCCAGCTGTGGGGCTAAGGGGCTCAAGCCCCCCCCAGATT
>Ga0209339_1000892_pt1 | contig 11776 bp, 7 predicted proteins | sample OlaalgELextract3_FD_187376 | JGI IMG/M metagenome (GOLD analysis project Ga0209339, IMG submission 187376) | Olavius algarvensis symbiont microbial communities from Tuscany, Italy - Type A ELBA extract 3 (SPAdes) (version 2) | ecosystem: Host-associated > Annelida > Digestive system >... | reverse complement strand
CGCTGCGACCGGCTAGGTGTTATCAACACGGTGCCGCCGGACCGTGGCAAGTTGTGACACTTATCGCTGGTAGTAAGCGGCGGAGTTTGTTGATAGCGAGAGACGACGACGAAATGTTTATAACAAGAAGTCTCAACGACGAACGTTACGCCAAAGACAACAGAACAGCATTTAATTGTACGCAGTGATAAATCTGTAACCTACGTAACTAACAATAAAAAAAAACTGCGCTCGACGTTTTGTACTATTGAAGCTAACTGCTGATAAACACGCAGCATCGCGCGGCCTCTTTGCGATAGCAGAGCTACTTGTTCTCTTCGGCATTCTTTGCATGGAATAACCTATTTGCTTATAAATATGTATAGGCCTACTGTATTGACCGCAGAATGCAACAGTGAGTCTGAAGGCCCGTTTATAGCGACACAACTCAGCTCAACTCGACGTCGAGTTAAGTTCAGTTGAGTTGTGTCGCTATAGACAGGCCTTGATGCATAGTTGTTCCAGACACGTACGGAATAAAATACGCGCATACACGCGAATTTACCTCGTTACGTTTAATACGTATGGACCAACTATAAGGTCTGATACAACTGGAAAGATAAGTAATTATATCTTTCCGTGCACGTTAAAAACATTTCAAACACGTAAGAAAATCAACGGAGTTTTTTCTTAAAATGTTAGCTTTATTCGGTTCGAATCCAGTCAAACAAATCGCGACGTTCCCGTTCACGATACTTTGAAGGCAGTTACCGACCAAATTCTCCCAAGACAAGCCCCCTATATAAGCTCCCTTTTACTGCCATACATCGGTCGGTTAGGGTCAGGAGTACGGCCGGGTTAGTGCCAGTTTTCAACAAAATTTCCCTACCGGGTTCTATCCCATGGTAGCAAAAGGAGGGCTGGGTTACGAACTTACGACCTAAGAGAGTTTTGTCCGGGGGAGGGATTCGACCTCTTAGCTGAGCAGGGAAATGCTTGGTCAGCCGTCGGTTCGTAATCGCTGGTGTTTACACAGATGTGTGAGTGCTTCTGCGTAGTGCCAGCTGTTCATGTAAGCCGAGATTCGACGGTAATTTGTGTTCACGTGTGGCAGGCACATTGATAAAGATCAACAGATTTCACCGGCGTACTCGTGTCGTGTCGTACAACCGGCCTACTGGAGAAGTGTTATTATCACGGACGAGAACGGAAACAAAAACGTTTCCATATTTACGTTTCTGTCGCGCTCAGCTATGCTAGGGCGCGATCTAGCTATAGGCGGCGTGTCCGTCCGTCCGTCCGTCTGTCACACGCTGGTATTCCCTCAAAACTAATGACCGTAGGATCTTGCGGTGTTCAGTTCAGGTAGCCAAAGGACTCTAGTTTTATGACACCAACTTTCATACCATAATTTCTAGGGGGAAGCTTCTTTGCGAGGGTTTAAAATGGGACTGGAGTGGATAAAAGCGGCGAAAAAACGCAGATTTTCAACCAACAAGTCGTTATATCTCGGAAACGATAGAAGATAGGCATATAGTTATAATGGCAAACTAATAGAAAGTCGCATACGGCTTTGGATTGGTACCAATTTCGATGACCTTGAATGAACTTGAAGGCGTGAACATAAAATATATTATACATACATGTATAGCTTTTTCCGGGGTTGGCTGTGTAGAAGTCAATGAAGATGGACCCATACTGTCAGCGGCCTCTCTGTACATTTCAGTGTCGTACTAATAAATTCGCAGTGCCATGCAGTGACCCCCTAACGTACAAGTACTAGCCTCGTATCCATATCTGGCAGCGGGCTACAGAAATGGAGATCACTGTGAGATACGGGTATGCGGCTAGTATTGGCAGTTTAGTGCAGGCCTTAACCAAGGGGGCAAGTGACCGGGAGGGGGCATTTGACTGGGGTAGGTGACGGGGGACACTTGACCGGGGGTAAATAACCTACCTTCGGCGTGGCGTGGCGTAATGGTACTGCGTCGGACTATAGCGATCGAGCGGCATTTCTACTGATGTCTTTTTAAACTGCTGCTAGCAAAGAACATTTAACCAAAAGTCAAATTGTTTTCAGGTTTGCAAACTCAGCATTCCCTCAGCTATATTGTCTGCAATTTTCGTGTAAATTAACCGTATATTATAATAATAATAATAATAATAATAATAATCAGTACATTTATAAACAGCGCCACAGTCACGCAATGTCACAACGGCGCTGGCTGGCGACAGCGGTTATCTTCCGCCCATCAGATATGTCTTTAGGTTTCGCCGACTAAGTGACTAAGTTATGCTAGTGGTCCCGTAATTATGCCTCACTGTGTAGATCCAATTTTTCGTAAAATAGCGTATGGCCGTGTTGTCTACGATACGTATACCGTCGAATCGAATAGAAAATCGTATATGTTAGCTAGAATTTTAAAACTTAAAAAACTTCAACTGAATCAACTCGTAACCGACTTGAGGTTACAGGCATGTCACGTATACGCTCAGCAAATGTTAATATCTCAGAAACGATGCAAGATAGAACACAGTTACTGCAGAACACCAGTACGAGGTGACAATGGCCTGCCGAATTGCAGCAACAGCAACAAACTGTTTATTGCAGTTTGGACGTAGGTTCAGTGTTTACGCAATATCTACATCATCGCCTGCACCCGCACTATCAGCTGGAGCTGCAGAGGTCAAACGTAATACGCTGCAACCCCGCTTAGTGGTCAGCGGGCATGTACGGCATTTAATAAGATTGAACAATATGACGAACGGCGTCCAATATGCGCATGAATTAGTTATAGAACTACAGAAATCGTGCTGACTTATCTTAGCAGTAATTTCCGACTCACTTTGACGTTGTAATGTATATTTTTCAAGTCTGCAAAGTTGAACAACTGTAGAATTATAACTGTAAATTTAATTGCACAGCGTGTACTAAAGTTTTTTTTTACAAAACTGCACAATTATGAAGTAGTATGCAACGTTAGAACACTGGTGACAAGAAGCTCCGTTGTCGCAGCCGCGCAGGGAGATTGCGCGTGCATCATATTATTGAATTTTTCGCTAGGTCACTCAAGGCCACTCATAGTCATTGAAAATGGTGCCATTTGAAAGCTTGGGCACTGTTATCTGTTCGCATTCGATGGCCCTGTCTTGTATCATTTCCGAGATAAAGCGAGATATTGGTGAAAAATCGCGATTTTTTCATGCCCCTGTATTCGACGCCCCAGTTAGGGGGTCCCGTCGAAATATTGCCATAACGTTTGATGTAGACTAGAAAAACTAGACTAGAATGATGTTGCTATCTGACGGTGAAGAAGTTTGATATGTTTAGGCGATTCGACACAATACCGGCGTGTGACGGACAGACAGACGGACGGACAGACAGACAGGCAGGCGTCTTGCCAGAGCATAGTCCGCGAATGCATAACATTGCGCGGGAAAAATGAACGAATTTGCTTCTTGCGTAGGCCTATACACGTGTAGCAGTAAATATACATGTTGTACAGTTGCACGCGTGAATCTACTTTTGGCTGAGCGAGTCAGACTCAACTTTCGAAACTTGAAAGCCGAATGGTAGTTTTCTTGTTGTAAATTGTAGTCTATATATTATTGTTTTCATGTTCAGATCTGTACTGCGATGTCATCGGAACAATGAAGACTGTTGCTTGGTCATATCGCGGCCAAAAGATCGCAGGCACGGGAGGTGCGATATTTTTGTTTTTATCGCGCGTCAGCATACTGACGCGCGATATTGATAGCATTTTGTCCATTTGTCTGTCCGTGCACGTTCCGGTATTCCATGGAAACGGCTTAACATATTGTCGTATTTTCTTCACCGTACGGTAGCCCAATCATTCTAGTTTTATGAGAATCAAGCATCTTCACGAAATTCTGACAGGGTCACCCCTTACGGGGACGCTAAATACAGGTGGGTATAAAAATTTCGCGATTCACGACCAATAACTCGCTATATATCGCAAACGATACAAGATAGCGCCGTAGTTACTATGGAACTCTAATAGAAACTCGTATGCGATCTATCAAATGGTGCCATTTTCAATGACCTTGAGTGACCTCTAACCCACATTTCAAGGTCACGATAGTATTCAACGTCAAATAACTCGACTAATATAGTAAATCGTGTATGATCTATACCATGATTCCATTTCCAGTGACGTTGAGTGACCCTTAACCTAGATTTCAAGGTCATGGGGTTATTGTAAATGCCCTCGACGTATGTGCGCAGCTGCCGCGCAATCTCTTTGCGATAGCTAATTTTTTGTTTACATATAAACTCTGCATGCGCGACAGAAAACATTCTTCAGATCACTAGGCGAACTCAGCCTTTCATCCTTTTGGGGTAGATAAATGAGTAGTAGGCTGCAATTAGATGTCCGCAACCTCAGTCTGGGGAGGCGCCATCTGGTGAATGCTTACGAGGTAAAGGCAGGCATTGGTGTAACTGCAGGTAACACTGTGTGATCCACGCTGAGCGCCTTGAGTGTGAGGTACTACAAAAAGTGCGCTATATAAATACACTTACATACCTACCTACCTAGTTATAATCTATATGTGTCTTTTCTGCTTCATTACTACCTACGCCGACCAGGCGGAGGTTATGTGATCGTTCTGTCGTTCCGTCTGTCCGTTTCCTCGTTCGTCTGTTATCCTGTATATAGAATGACAGGTGGGATTCGAATCGGATTTTTGGATTAATCCGGATTCGGATGTCTGTCGGATCTGTTGATTCTGTTCCGAAACGTTGTGGATGCATTATCTTGTCGGCATCAGTTATTTCGCCAAATCGGCAGTTGAGTGTATGAGACATGCTAACAATTGTCCAAAAATACCTATTCCGCAATGGTGAAGAAAATGAAAAAGTGATCCGGAATCCACACGCCGATCCGGATCACCACCAAAAGTTAATTGCTTCTACACTGTGAGTCCAAAAAAACTGTATCCTTTTTCATTTGAGAATAACTTTTGCAAATACCGTCCGATTTTAATAATTCTTTCACCGTTGCAGACAGAAATTATCTACCCACAAATTTGTAATTCAATCTGCCACTTTACCTATAGTTTGTTGCTGCATTACGTTGAGAAATGCAATCACGTACAGTTCTTCACCGAAACTGTTAAATAAATCTGCAATGCATGCGGCAATTTCATTGTTGTTACAAAGCAGGAAATTCTGGTGATATATTTTAGTGTCTTTTTCGATGCTGCTTCACGACATCATAATGACGTCATACTGACGTCATTCAGTGTTTACCTGTTTACAGTGACTGTTAATTTATTTCAGTCTACGTAAAATTATGTGGTTTAGCGACAAAGATAAGCTTCTGTATCAAAAACTTGCATGATTCAAAAAGGTACCGGGGGTACGGCGCCAAATTATCTAACGAAAGAGTTTCCTGAAAACGTTGGAGCAAAAAAGAAACTGTCATGCAGCGTCATGTCTACCAGAGACACATCCATAGTGTAGATGAATTGAAACGGCAGCTCATCGATGTCTGGTACAGGTTCGAACCGTTGATTTTTGACGAGGCTACTGACCAGTGGCGAAGACTTTGAGCGCGTGTCCGTGCTAGAGTAGGAGCTTGTGAACTGGCAATGTTGATTTTGTCCATATCTGTTACATTCAGTGTGAATCGTTTGACTGCAGCATCTTTAATTACGAAATTATGCCACAGCAGTGTTGGCCAATACATTCTTGTTCATTTTAAAAGGTAGTGCAGCAGCAGATTTGGGGTTTGGTGATATATTTTAGGGTACACTTGTTCGCAGTTAATTTCTGTCTGCAACAGTGAAAAAAATTATTAAAATCGGACAGTATTTGCCAAAATTATGCTCAAATGAAAAATGGTCCCGTTTTTATGACTCACGGTGTTCATCCCTTGCCTACGTCTCCAAGTTTGGTCGACATCCGTTTCCGCGTTCGTCAGCTATCCTGTTTTACAGAATGCAGACGGGATATTCGGATCCGGATTTTCGAATTAATCCGTATCCGCATCCGGATATCTGTCGTATCTGTCCGAAAATGTTGTGGATTAAGCCGAAAATCCGGAATCGAATCTCGGATCGCTTTCGGTTGAATGTTTGGCGTCGGCGGAGGTTTGAGCTCTCTGAGTGTTCTTGTTTATTATTATATACTATGGTAGAGATCATTTGTTGCGTAATGTTTCTCGTTGTGGCATGTAGGACACAGTGGGACCAGCGGCCAGCTCAGGGCCATGATTAAGCTAGCTGGTGGGCAACGAACCCGGATTCAAATCCCGCTGAGACACAGACAAGGTATCCGGCCGAAATTGCTACTACAGTATTCAGGAACAAGAAACTCATCAGTGGATCAGATAGGCGAACGTTACTCACAAATTCCAATTACCGCCTGAACCACGCCATCATGGTTAAACTTTATCACCCCTATACTCAATTTCCCCGTAACGTTCGCCCCCACATCCCACCCTCCTCGGCGCCTAAGGCGCCTAGAGCTTTGACCCCCATTTTGAAATCCTGCGTACGCCTATGATTCAGAGGTCAAGGTCGACGAGGTCAACGTATCGTATACCCCGCAACTGCAGTGGCGTAGCTAACGGGCAATCCCACGAACCTAAGTTTCGGTGAATATGTCAAGCCATCAAAATGTCAAGAGATCGCAAACGGTTGTACGCAGTCTTGAAATTACAGCGAGCGCCATATATACCGCGTCGGCTTTCTCATGTAGGCCTACACTGTGAGCCATAAAACGTGCCATGCACTTGATATTCGTTCATAACTTTGGCCGATTTTGAAAATGTTGGACTTAGCAGTAAATTTGCAACAAGGTTTATGTCCTACCGTACTTTAAATGTGTTACTACACTACCTTGTGAAATATAAAGCATCAACAATATAGTAATTCTCTTGATGTATTTAACATAGATTTGCTTCTAAACGTTAGCATTGTGTGCTCTTGGATCATATTAAATGCTCAAAATGTCCTCCTTTGACATGAACACATGCTTAGAGACGTTTGTGCCACTCATCTATTGTGTATCATCGACTACACTTTGTCCTAAGCCATGCCAAACCTTCGTCAGACGCTGCTTCTGTTCATCGACGTCATGAACTTGATGAGTGTCTCAAATGTTTCCATGCTACATAACGGAGTACATTTCAGCATTTGATGTGACTCAAGAGTACACAAACAAATAAGTTTATTTGGTTAATTTTGTCAACAGCAAGGCAAAACGGTGATATTGTGTTAGATACGCCAGAATTTTGCTATTTTTGATATTACTTGAAAACGTTCATTAGGTTGGTAGTTTAAATACTAAAATAATATTCTTTGACACAACCTGTAATTTATACCTAAATTAGTTGCGACGTTTCGCTCGCCAACGGCGAGCTTCATCAGGCTTGTGGCTTGCACGGCATCAGGCTTGCACGAGCCTCCTGGCAAATGGTCACGTGCTCAACATCAACATCACGTGACCACAAGCCTGATGAAGCTCGCCGTTGGCGAGCGAAACGTCGCAACTAATTTAGATATAAATTACAGGTTGTGTCAAAGAATATTATTTTAGTATTTTTGATATTGTTTTTTTATAAAGTAGTGTAGCGACGCGCTGCAGGTGTGATGGGAAATATGACATGCACGAGCCTCCTGGCAAATTTATTATTTATGAGTCCAACAGTGAAAAAATTTCGTAAATCGGTCAACATTTTATCAAAGTTATGAACGAATATCAAGCGGCACGTTTTTTATGGCTCACGGTGTAGCCTATATTCTTGTGCGTTCTATAACAGTGGAATTGGCTGCGGCGGATGTGAGTCGATACAGTTACACAATAGCGACACACTACGACGCCGGACAGTACTACTCAGCATGGCTCGACTTCCGGTTGCGCATCCACAACGCGACTCAGCACGACTCCGGCATCTACAGGTATGTGTTGCACGAAGGTATTTGTAGCATCATATTTCCTATTACAGACGCATGCATTCAGCAAATTTCCGATACCGCATTATGTAATTAAGCTTCGGTTTTAAACTTAAACTTTACAAGAAGCTTAGCTGTCGCAGACAGACCGCGCGATGCTTCGTGTCATTGAATATTTCGCTTAAATCACTCAACGTCACAAGATCATTCGAAATGACACCCTTGAGTAGGGCGTGTGTAAGTCTCTATTAGTACTGCATTGTAAAAATGTATCTTGTAGCGTTTCTGAGGTATTCAGCAGTGAAAACTGGGTTACGGGTCGTTCAAGGTCATTGAAAATGATACCATTCGAAAGCTTGAGTACGGTTTCCTATTCGCATTCCATAGTAACTATGGTTCTATTTTGTATAATTTCCTAGATTAAGCGAGATTTTGGCCTAAAATCGCGAATTTTTTCATACGCCCCTGCTTTCGACCCCCCGTTAGGGGCTCCCCGTCGAGTATTGCCATGTCCTTTGGTGTAGAAAAAAACTAGAATGGTGTGGCTACCTGAGTGTGAAAAAGTTTGATGTATATTTGGCCGTTTCGATAGAATACCGGCGTGTGACAGACGGACAGACGCTTGCGATAACATAATACGCGCTATGCGTAGCATCGCGCGGTAAAAGCTTAAGTTTAAGCGAAAGATAAATGGCCGAATGTATACAGTTGTGAAGTTCACATTTTTACATTCTATGTGTAACGATATTTTTGACGCGCGGCATAACACAAGTAGGCTATGCATGGCACCTATTAGTATGTCCGTCTGTCTGTCTGTCTGTCCGTCCGTCACACGCTGGTCGAGACAAATGAATATAGGATCATGCGGTTTTCGCCACCAGCTAGCCCAGGTAGTCTAGTTTTTATGCCTCCGCAGCAAGCTATGCGCAGCGGAGGCTATCACGTTTACATTGTGTCTGTCCCGGTATCTGTCCAGATGTCCCGTGACAATGGCGGAGGTATAAAGTAAAGTCGTGGATTTGTATAGCGCATCGTCGTGAAACACCACCTGTAATGCGCTACCGTTTCCCGTAAGTCGGCGCTGATCTCCGCAAGCCAGCCCGACAGCCAGGCATCAGCGAACACTGCGAGACCACGTGATACGGGTTGGTGCACCACGCGGTATGCCTGTTTACTTCCAAGCTTTCGCTGGTACCAAATTATACTGCTTGGTGACAGAGGCAGTAGGGTGTAAACAACTTGCCTATGGTTGTTGCGCAGCAGCGTCGCGGCCGGGCCTCGAACCCGCGACTCTTATAGATCGCAAGTCCGACGCCCTACCACAAAGCCACCACGCCACCCCGTATTCAAATGACCACGCGCGGTCTGTAGTTCTCTAGCTTGAGACAGAGTTTCTTACGGTATATCGTACTGTATAGCATGCTATTATGTTTGACTGATTGATTGACAGCTGATTGACAGCTGATTGAATTGAACATCGTTGCTGTAGGTTCCGCGTTACCAGTCCAACGGGCGACGCCGATCACCGTCTTGTTTACGTGGATATATCGGCCCCGCCTCCTCCATCTACAGCCATGCCCACCATGATTGTTACTTCCAGTTCTGGTATTGAAGACCCGGAAGTAGGTCCGACAGAGCCTGGTCGGCGGAAAGAGTGGGGCAAGGCGGCGCGTCGGCGGCGACTGAAGAAGCGACGACGACGACGTAGAAAGTTGGAACGACGACAGCGTCGAGGTCGTCCATCCAGCACGTCAACTGTGGAAGACTTGGAATGAACGGATAATAGGGACGGCGGAAAAAAACTGATGTTATGGTTGGATAAGAAACCTAAGGAAATATGGAAAATGAGCTGAGGTGTGCAGAATGATAAGCTTGCACCTTTTGCACCTTGAAACAAGAAGCTCACCTGTCGCAGAGAGACCACGCGATGCTTCGTGTCACTGAATATTTCACTAAGTCAGTTGAGTAGGGCGTCTGTAGGTCCCTATAAGTATCTCGTACGGTTTCTGACACATTCAGCGTCAAATCGCGATCTTGAAATCTGGATTAGAGGTCACTCAGGTCATTGAAGACGGTACCATTCGAAAGCTTCGGTACGGTTTGTTTCATATTCGCCTTCCATAGTAACTATGGCATGATTTGTATCATTTCTCAGATAAAGCGAGATATTGGTCGAAAATCGCGATTTTTTTCATAACCGTTGCATTCGACGCCCGATCCCCGTCGGAATATTGTCATAACGTTTAGTATGGAAAAACTGGTTCGCCTACCCGACGGTATGAAAAAAGTTAGAGGACACGTTGAGGACACGTTAGCCTTTTTGAGACAATACGGCGTGTGACGGACGGATGGACAGACATCTTGCGACAGCGTATCCGCGGTATGCGTAGCATCTCGCGGTATTATGCTTATTCTTCCGAAATGCCGAACGCGCAATGCGGTGCATACAATCGCGTCCTTTGCCGCCTGGATAGTTTTGCCGTTTTCATTGATAAATGTTGTCGGATGGAAGTTGCAGGACCAATCGGCTGTCAGTAATAAGGTCCCACTCGATTCGTCATTTTGGAGACAGGTATACGCAAGACTGTATTTTCAGTTCCACTTTATATTTTTTCCTCAATCAACATTCTTCCAATCACTGTCCACTGGCACTATTTTTCTTGGACGCCATTTTTCGGTGGCATTGAAGGTAGATGCTTGCGTCGTATACCGTCGTAATTTAGTCAGAAAGCCGACAACAAGTTCAGCTGCTGCATAGAAACTGCGCGACGCTGTGTATTACTTAGAAATGTTAGTATACGCATAAAAGCCATCAAGAGTTACCCAAATGTCACTGTACAACTGCAAACAATTGTCTTTATACATTTCCTATAACACTTTCTCGTTCTTTCCTATATTAACAGTGAATAACTTTGAAGAAACGTTGAATATGACAAAGGCTCTGTGTGAATTTCGACTGATAGGCCTATACAGTAACGTTTTACATAGTTTTCTTAATGCTAGCATGATATAATTTTGTAAATATGGAATCGAGAAACGTATATCGACAGTGACGCACAACGATACATCGTCGTACGTAGGCCTACGTACATGTGACTATGTGCTAGAGGTCTGTAGTAGCCTTGTCTCTACTGTATCGTGCACTGTTTTCGAGATTTTACTGTTTGCTTTTGTTTTTTAACGTACGTGACTGCCCGTGATCTTGGACAGTTACTGTAAAATGATAGCCAAATACTAGTACACAGTGGCGAACTGACCACCTCGCGTGGTCCTTAAGGCCCGTTTATAGCGACACAACTCAACTCGACGTCGAGTTGAGTTGAGCTGAGTTGCGATATATAGACAACCTCACCGACGCAACTCAACTGTCGCCGACGATCGGCAATGCAACTGACCCAGTTGCAGCGTACAGCCAATCAGCGCGAAGTAGGTCATTTCACTCATTTGAGTTGAGTTGAGCTATGTCGCTGTAAACGGGCCTTTACACGTCCCCGTACATCGTGCACCTCACCTCCCACAAAAGTCGGCACCTTCACAGCCACTTCACTGGTTTGCACGCAACTTCAGCCCAATGCACAGCGGAAAACTGAACTGAACTGAGCTGAACTGTTCAATTCAGTTGAGTTTCCCGCTGTGCATTGAACCGACGCGACGACCTGCGACGAAACTGGCGGTCGTCACAGGTTCGTTCGTCACAATCAGGGCATGCACAGTCTCGTGAATCGGCCAATCAACGCGCACGTCTGTCGCTAAACGAAAACCGGCGACGAGCTGCGACGACCGGTGATGGCCGTCGCTAGTTCTTGACTATCAAGAACCGACGATGGCTGTCGGTCGTCGCAATAGGGACCGTATGCGAGATCAGCACAGTATTTTA
>Ga0209339_1000891_pt1 | contig 11780 bp, 11 predicted proteins | sample OlaalgELextract3_FD_187376 | JGI IMG/M metagenome (GOLD analysis project Ga0209339, IMG submission 187376) | Olavius algarvensis symbiont microbial communities from Tuscany, Italy - Type A ELBA extract 3 (SPAdes) (version 2) | ecosystem: Host-associated > Annelida > Digestive system >... | reverse complement strand
GATTAGGCTAATTTACAGTTTTGTTCGACTGGCCTATTTTTCTAAAGTTACTCCTAGAAGAAGCTAAAAATATAATGAAAAACCACAACAGTTCATATGAACTGTTTTGTTTAAAGGTTAACGGGTCCTGAAGCAACTGGTCTTTGTGGAGACTAACTCCTCGACATAGGCATCATTTGGACACGGTCCGGCTGGCCAATTACTTGGCAAAGTTGTCCGAACAAACCAAATCTAAGACAACATAAGAAAAACCAACACACTCAAAAAACACAATTGAAAAAACAAGCTCCCCTGGTTGACCCGGCCAGTAAGTGGAGTGGCCTACTCTATAAAGGCTCCAGGACCACACGGGCCAGGCTAGTGGCTAGCAGGTTCGCCAGTTTCCTGTCGCCAACTCGAGGCCGACGCCAGTACCGTATCTCATACAGCGGAATCTTCAAGGATTGCTGAAAAACAGGTCACATAATATAAAATCTTATATTTAATATCATGATGACTCGTATGACTACAACACAGCTGGTGAAACTGAGATGAACAGGGTGGCAAAGTGTAGTTTGCAGTTTATTGTTGCCGTCCATGTTTTTGCCGACTGTTGTGAAGCGTTATTGACAATAGTAAACATTTACTGATAACTACAGATTTAGACGGGCGATTTGCTTTTACGTTTGGGAAACGTGAGTGAGCAGAATTTAACGTTCCACTCGACAGATGATAGCTCATTTCAGGGAGCAATCTTTCCATACAGTAAACCACACTCAACCAAGAGAAAATACCCAAAAACACAAAATACACAAAAAACTAACCGTAACGCAAAAAAACTGGTGCTAGTTCAGAAAAAAGATGCAAAACACACAAAAATTAAACATATACGAATGATCATCTGTAAGAACTGCTCCTATGTGTGTGTATGTGTGTGTGTGCATGGAAACATCAGAGGCTGACACTTTAACACCAGACAACATCTTACAACAACACGTGTCATCTTCTGCCAACTACAGGTGTGAGAGTGAGTCAACAGTGTTGCTATGTTAGCAACGGAAACAGCACAAAACCATTTTTGCATGTAACACATGAAAGCAAAACCGGTTTCAAAATTGGTTTCAGTTGGGTGCTGCACAACTTACTATGCCATAAAGTTCGACATCTGCTCAGACGACTGTACACAGAGAAACATCAAGTGACACACTGACAGAAATAATTCTGCCTTTCTCAGAGCTCTGTTCGAAAACATCTAAGTTTGCTGAAAAATATAATTCAGACGACTAGAACAGCTTAACGAAAAATCTGACCCACAAACTACTTAGTGCAATTAAATGAGAACATGAGAACAAGTCCAACACATCACATACATTATCATATGACTACAGAACTACAGCACTAGGCAATGTGACAAATTAAAACTTCAACACCACTCAACATCTACGATGACACATTATACAGTATATCTATGCAATATCTGAAACAAATACCCTGAATGTATCCCATTTGTAACTACACATCATTCAAATACAGCAGTAGTGCTACACTGTGTACGTGACTAACTGGACTAACAAAACTAACATTAGCAATAAAAGATACAACAAAGACTATGCCGAGATGAACAACGAACGACGGCTCGCTGGTGTTTCAACAGGTGATATCGTACCTGCAGCACAAAGATGATGACGCAGTTACAATGCAGTTGCATCAACTTCAAAAATCCTTTTCAGTTGGGTCTCTTCTCTTCTCTTCAGGGCAGACAGCCGTTAGACTGTCTGGCGCTGAGGCCGCCAATTGGGCCCAATGCGCTGCCCCTGTTCAGTTGGGTCATTTTATGACAACAATCATGTCGACTATGATACTGAAGCAACTGCTTGCACACCAACTGTCATTATAACATCGTTGAAGTACAGAACATATTTTTGAGTATTTCCTACTTTCAACTGCAAAATATGCAAAACAAACCATGGTGCAAAGCACACAATACATCCACTGGCTGATACTAGTCACCACTACTTCGTGGCATCAAATGCACTTTATCAAAGCTCATTGGTTTAGCAACATTCGCCATGTGTCACTACAGACGAGCAATTTGCCATCATCAGTCTGCCATCGGTTTTGTTTGGCCCAGCATGTAGATTTTGGTTCGATTTGTACCAAAATCGATAATTGTAATCTGTAATGCAGTTCCGATCCACTCTGAAAGTTAACCCTTTAAGGGCACATTAAAACTGCAGAGCAACGAACCATTATACAACAATATGGTCATTGGTACATTGGCCGTTGATAGGTAGGCTGTTACATTTGGTACAGCGAAAAAGGGCCTGGGTGGGCTGCGGCTCCATCCAGTCCCCTCCTCGCTGTACCAAATGTAACAGCCCATCCATCAATGGCCAGTGTACCAACTTCATATTATTCTATGTGGCACTATAATTGCCTCTGCACCCGAAAGGGTTAAACGACAATAGCTGTAACTGTTTCCTCATAATCTTGCCAACAAAGTTAGAAAGTTGTAAACAAACAAAGTTACAAACTCAAACAACCAAAAACAAGCATCTCAGTGGCTGTCGCCGGGGCATCGTCACAATACTGGTAGTCGTACTTATGCTTATCCACTGAGATTACTTAAGTTTACCGCAAATGTACAGACATCAAAAGCACTCTCAGATTTCTTGTGTTTTAACGAAGCTGTACAACACGACACACTACAGAAGTGTCAAAGAATTAAACATAACACAAGTTGGTCAGAACGAGACTGACACAGTATCTGACCCATGGTAGTAATGCAACTGCACTGCCATCTAGTGAACAATTACAAAATAATGGCTGCCAAAGAAAACAATTGTCAAATACTGACAACCGAAGAAAACAACCTTATTGGCTCCCATGGCAGGACTCTTTGGGCAATTGCCAACAAAATGCGAGAAGCAGTGTCATGGAGAGACCTTGGTCCCTGTGGAAAATTACAGTCAAATACGTTCAGCAGTTTCCGAGGTAATGCGACCCAAACAGAAAGATACATATACAGGGTGTTCCAGAAAAAAATTACACAAAGTTTACGGCACCACAATTCTGCAACTGTATGTCATAAACTCGTGCGGTTTTCAACAAAATGTTCAGAAAAAAATTGCTTACATGACAGAAACCAGTGTCTGGATATGACAATTAAATATTCTTTGTTTTGCAGCTGGCAAGTAAACTATACGAAAACAAAATTAACCACATCTTAAAGGCAAATTCGTGATAGAAACAATTTTCACACCAAGATCATAGTCCAGGTATATTTTATGTTACTTGCACACATATGCAGTGAACATGGTGGTGTCACCAGTTACTGCAAATCATAACTACTAGTTTGAAATCTAAGTGCAGCAGCACAAACAATCAGCAAACTGAGACAGTAAGAGAAACTTAATGCATCGGGTAACTTTATCTTTTTGCTTAAAACTAAGTTTTGAACTTACGATTTAAACCAAAACTCAGTTTAAAACCTAATTACGCAATGCTGAAGTTTGGCTTTAAACTCAGTTTAGAAAACGATTCCTCTAAAACTGAGTTCAAAATCAAAGTTCAGACTAAACTTCGGTTTTAAACAGAACTATAGCAATGCATTTAGACAGGCTCTGGTGCTAAAACTCTAAGTCTTTAACTTCAGTTTAAAACAGAAACGACTTTATCTTTCGCTTAGCGAAAAACCGGACGACTGTTTTATGTTTATGGCATCAGCATCGCTGCTGCATCTGGCGTTTTTGTTTTTTATTTTAAGCAACTGATAATTATTGTGTAATCGGCATTTGTATTTTCATTATAATGGATACATGTTAACTGGTCGGTCTAAGTTTTAAACTCAGTTTCAAACTGCACTTAAACCAAGGTCAAAACTACAGTTATGTCAACAATGGTTATAAACCAGATTTTAGGATCAAGATGAAGCTTTGGCTTAAAACTTAAATTTAAGCGAAAGATAAAGCTGTGCATTATAAGTGAATGATCACGTAAATATATGACATCAAACATAGCGCCTGGAAACAAAGAATGTCACTGTCAATAACGAGAAAGTCAATAGCTCTAAAGAACAAGAACTTAGCTATCGCAAACAGATCGCGCATCAGCTGCGCACACAATACGTCGAGAGCATATCCGTGACTTTGAAATCTGAGTTAAGGGTCACTCAAGGTCACTGGAAACGGAACCAGTGGGTAGATCATATACAACTCACTATCAGTCGAGTTATTTGATGTTGAATATTATCGTGACCTTGAAATGTGGGTCAGAGGTCACTCAAGATCATTGAAAATGGTACGGTTTGATAGACCATGTATGACTTTCTATGGGTTTGCCATTGTAACGATGTAAATATAGCTCTATCTTGTACCATTTTTGAGTTATTTGATGTTGAATAATACCATGACCTTGAAATCTGGCTTAGACGTCACTCAAGGTCATTGAAAATGGTGCTGTTCGATAGATCATGTATGACTTTCTATTAGTCTGCCTTTGTAACTATAGCTCTATCTTGTACCATTTTCGAGTTATTTAATGTTGAATAATACTGCGACCTTAAAATCTGGGTTAGAGATCACTCAAAGTCATTGAAACTGGTGCCATTCAAAAGCTTGGGTGTGGTTTCCTATTCGCCTTCTATAGTAACTATGGTGCTATCTTGTATCATCTGCGAGATATAGCCACTTATTGGTAGAAAATCGGAAATTATTATACCCCACCTGTATTTATCGCCCCCGCAGGGAGTGATCCCATCGGAATTTTGTGAAAATGTCTGAAGCCGGTAAACTAGAGAGATTGGGCGATCGTATGGTGAAAAAACTAACAATATGTTACGCCATTTTCATCTGATACCGGAGCATTACGGACAGACAGACGGACAGACAGATAGACGGATGGACAAACAGATGGACAGAATTGCTATATCAGCATCGCATCAGTGCTGATGCGCGATAAAAAAGATGTTGCATATGATGATAATGACACATATGCACAAAACACCGTTGTCATTGAAATATCATTATACACATCAGTAACGACATTAAATACAACAAGATAAATACGCACTAATAACCAATACTCGGAATGAGATTTCAGACACAGAATCTGACATACAGGCTGAACCTTAGTGTAAGCCTCACCCTTTAACTTTCGCAAAAAGCTGCGGGATATAACCTGCAAAATAAAGCAACAGACGTGGAGGTACGCATATGCTAAAAATTCCCACAAAAATATGACACTAAATGACTATGTACAGTATAATGTACAGCATCTGATGTACAACATAAAGCCTAGTTTCCAAACTGAAGTGCTGAGCAATTGGCGACGGCATCATTCTCACTGCCAGAACTGACAAAGCTGTAGGAACTGCTTCCTGGCACTGCAGCAAACACTGCCATCGTTGCATACCCCGCAAACATTGCAATAATCTTTGCAAACGATGTTCGATGAGTTATTTGTCCCTCCAGAATCTCACAGAACGTGACGTAGATGAAGCAGCCAGACGACAATGCCTGGAACATGCCGTTGGCGAGGTCAATGCTTGGACTGGTACGAACTGATTCAAAAATGGCCGTCGTGAGAAAGAGTCCAATAGGGTTCATCAAGGCATACGCCACTGCAGCAATCACGACCGGCTTGTAACTGTTGTGGACGCGGACAAGTTGAAGGCCGAGGCAAAATGCAATGACTGTCTCGTGGACAAGGTTTCCAATAAAAATTGCCCAAACCTGCAACACGTAAACGTAATCAGCATTATTATTCTATAAATTTTAATGACTAAATATTGCTGTTTCCAACATGGCACTTCAGCTGGTAGCATAAACGGAGAACAATTTATTGCTATAAAATCGATCAACTTCAGGTTCAAATAATTGTAATTTTACAGTAGTATTGTCACATCTATAACAAACTCATAGCGCTGTTATGGTGCCGTTATTTCCGTTTCTGGTTTGGTTTCAGTTGGGTTTTGTCTAAAAACCGCGGTATCGGTTTTTCACGGTTTCGTTTTTTTCATATAAAAAAATGTCTGTCGCACTACACATAACGTTTGTTGAAAACGATCAAACCTATTACTTTGCGTCGAACCATACACCAGATGGACAACATTGTTATGTTCGCTTATAAACTAGCAGTTTATGTAATGCAATTATTGCACACTAAGACAGATGATGTTTTGTCTAAGTCTCTACTCTGACTAACTACATGTAATGATGTGATAAAATGTGCTGATAAACATGCTCTCGTCATTGTTATTACGCCTACCCCAGTTAGGCTGCAACTTCAAATCTTGCCTGTTGTCAGGACATAAAAAAGCTGTTCATCTGGTGCCAAAAAACTGCGGTTTCGGTTTTCATCGGTTTGGGGAAAAATTGCGGTTTCGGTTTTAAAAACCGTAACAACCCTACAAATTAATGTACAAAATATTGTAAAATTTGCAAAAGTGTACAAGAGATACAGGCAATTTAATGCGGCAACTCTGATAGGTCAAGTTATGAAAGAAACAGTGCAAAAATATTCCAAACGGTTTTTCGCCGGGGGTTATGTAGAAGAGGTATAAAAAAATTACAATTGCACCGTGGCACTAAACAGTGGTAGAAAGTTAATGAGATACAAGTTTTTATTCACTTAGTGGCAAAATAGTAGGTCCCAAAATCCACACTGATGAAAACAGCACCAATGAACATTTTTGCCATGCGATGCTATGCAAGCAAGGTTATGCCATCATGCGGTGTCCATCTGTCTGTCTGTCTGTCCATCCATTTGTGAATTCTGTCACAACGAATAAATGTATCTTCAAAATTTTAACCATCGGGTAGCACCACCATTCTAGTTTTTGCATACCAAACCTTATGGTGATATTCAGACAAGGACCCTCAAACGGCATCACATGCAGGTATGGTAGGCAGAAATCGTGATTCTGAGCCAATATCTGGCTCCACCGCGTGCTGTCAATGCTTGGAGTGGCAAGTACAATATACTCCGCTGTGACAGACCATGGCGAGTTGATGACACTTGTCGCTTGTAACATCGTCAAGACAATTAAACTACCAAAATCACTGACATGTATGTTCTATGGGATATCAACGGCTAAAATAAACATGCTAAGAAGGAAAAAAAAGGCAATTTCAACTATCACTATCTTAGTCAGCAGTCACAACAACAAACAAACAATGATTTTACGGAAATACAGACACATAAAATGTAATCAGTCAAGAAATAAAATTCTAAAGAAAATACAACAGTGTTACGCACTAACGTGCTACACTGTGATAAACTGACTAATATTTGTAACCAACAATTTGTTTACCAGTAACTTGTCACTAGTTTTGCAGCTAAGTAAAGCAGTTCACAAAGAGTAAACATTCTGACCATGCTCACCTCAATCATTGTAGTCTTTAGTCCAGTCGTTATGCCTTCGAGCACGGAATCGAGCGACAATGCCAGCATCATGACAACACTTCGCACAGTCGAGTCCTGCTTAGCTACATCTGTTATTGACGAACGTCGTGGCAAAGGATAAGGATTGTTAGCGTGCACTGGGCAGGCATCTTCCAAGTCATCTGGATCAATATCAACGCATGTAACATCATCTTCAACAAGCCCCACTGCTGTGTCTGATTTAATCGCTGAATGTATGCTGCCATTTGCATTTTCCTTTTTGTTTGGTTCATGCTGACAATCGCCAGCTCCTTTATTAGGCAATGCTGTCAACTCCTTCGGCTGTTTCAGCCGCTTACTTCGCCGCTTTGAAACTTTACTCATTGTTATAACAGTACGGTTTACAACGAGGAGAATAAAGAAGCCAACACCAATTAGCATGTCAGGAAGTGGATACTCAATACCACTCGGCCGCATCAGATTATCAAGTAACAACTGGCGAACCGACGGTGCCATAAATATGAGATAAGCCGCCAGGAAAACGCCGCCGGCAAAACATCCCATCAAATCAAGTAAGTACTGTCCTTTGTCACCTCGACGACGAAAGAATCCAGTAAGTTTGATTGGCAGCAAGAAACAAATGAGAATTGTTACAAACATTGCAACGCCAGAGATGACTTTTGCATGCCATCGTTCCATGGTCACTCAAGCTCTATGAAAGCACTTCCTAGTGTAACTTACGATCTGAAACAATGAAAATACACATCAAATTCTACATTCATATCAGCGCCTCTGTAGCTCTGCCTATGGTGCTTTACAAATATGTTTATGATATGATATGATATGCACACAGATCAATATATCAACTTTTTGTAATACCACAAGTAATAAAAAATATATGATCTATTCAGATGGCCTTAAGAATTTATCGACCGTAAAAGGTCATGTTTTCTTGTTGAGATTGCCTGAGGGCTGATTCTAGAGGAAAGCCTCTCTATACTGTTCTAAGGCAGGTGGTATTGGCATGTGATGCAGTGGTAGTGGGTGGTCTCTGTATGCTTTGATGTAGGTCAGGTGGGTGACAAGTACAGCATCTGAGAAACTCTCAGGTGACAACTTTTCAGATTTTTTTCCGAAGCAAAGTAGCTACTGATGATCATAACCTCCTTCTTTCCATTCTTGCAAACTGTTTCTCCATCCAGAGCTCGTCTCTGGACTGGTTCTGATACACAAACGTTCACTCTGCCTGGTAAACGACTGTTTCCCTGCCGGAAGACTGCTCTGTATCACAAAGCTCAGTTCTAGGTCCATTCGGTTCATCGCCTACACTGAGGACACTGGATATAAGTGGACACTAAACCAACAATGATAAAATGATGATGATGATCATGAACTTTTAATTTGTGAAATCAAATGTAAAGATACACAATTAACACCTACACTAAAACGTATTGTGTAATTGTACATATAGGCTGTTAATATCATCATCATCATTTATTCGCTCAAAATGATATACAAGTTGACAGCAACAGTGAAAGTGAGCACCTGGCACAAAAAGGCACAAAGTGCTCTAGCATCTAGCAACAGTATGCTAAGAAAAATGGCAAACAGAAAATCATAAACATAAAGGAGGGAGTCCCTGCAATTACCGGTATACTAAAGATGACTAAAGATGACTAAAGACGGCTAAAGACAGCTAAAGATGACTACGGTAAAGATGACTAATTGTCTAATGGCAGCCAAAAAACAGCAATAATTCACTGTTGGAAAGGAAGGTCAGTTGCAGTGCATGACATGTGATGCAATAAATGCTGACTCTTTGCAAATTTGGCACAGGGTTAGAAACGAATAAAGTTCAGCTGCAGAGTTCACAGTTCACTTCACAGTTTATTTTACCCAGACAGATGTCAGCCATGGACACAGCCAACCATTATGTCGTTACGGGTGAGCAGGGCAGTAAAGTCAGTGGATGTCTGATGTGACAGTGGACTGTAAAGTCTGTTGCAACGTCTTCAACTCTCATCAACACGCTGTTCAATGCGATCAGTGTCAACGATGGATTCATCATCTTTGCAGTACTGACTGGGATTACTGTATAGATATGACAAAAGCCCATCTATATTTTCATTTTCATATGCTAACATAAAGTTACATCTGGTGTAGTTAAGTCATATAATGTTGTGTGTAGCTCCTTAATTGCTGACACTGATAAGAGACCTCATAGTCGCGTTCTAGAATTGCATTAAAGGACAATTACTATATGATCACCATCCGTTCGTCATTAATATAGTAAAATACTGAACGATGGACATGTAATGGCTACCTTGGTGGTCGTGAGAGACGTCTGACCAATCAGTGTCAATGTTGATTGATGATGTCCTAGCGTTATCCAATGTCAAGAGAGTTGATAATAGGACGTTAAGATTGAACGTTGTTTTCTCAAGAATTGAGAACGTTTGGTGACAAAGTCACTGTTTTTGTGAAGTTAAGCCCGGTACACACTGGCGACAAAGTTGAATTCAACACGGTGGACTTTGTTGAAAGTCGACTGTTGGCGAAACTGGCAACAATCGGCAACAAAGTCGACTGTTGCCGATATGGTCAACTTTGTTGCCGGTTTTGGCAACAAATCGGCAACAACTTGAATTCGACAGCTTGTCACGGTGGACTTTGTTGCCGGTACAGTCAACTTTCTTGCCGATACAGTCGACTTTCAACAAAGTCGACTGTGTTGAATTCAACTTTGTCGCCAGTGTGTACCTGGCTTTAGACTTCAATGAAGTCAGTAATAACAGTTCTGGTAGTTAGATCAGACTGGCAGAACGACAGAGAAGAGTGAAGTCATGCTGATCCGGGCTCAAACGTGAAGCTGCCAGTGAATCAGACGAGCGACACTGATACATCAACGGTTGAAGATCATACAGTCGTGCTGCGACTTTTATCCACATGTAGGATCAACTCCGGGTGACGAACTCTGGGCCTAAGAGGGTCAACGACGATGAGTTCTTTGTAAAGTTTGCGTGAGTCAACAACACAAAGCACATCGTTCGTGAGACAAGCCCAACTGCATGCTTGCCGAAACAGTATGCTAGCTTGCTTAGCGAAGCTCGAGCTATAATCTAGAGGAACCATATTTATAGAACATAATACGAGCCTCCTTGTACTAACAAATGTTTTTTGTAATAAACATTTGTACGAAACGATTCGCCTATCATTGCCAGCATGCTATTAACTAGCTCTCAGGTTGAATACCAATCAAATCTGACACCGTCCTACTTCTGATGTTTTGGGTCTATCACAGTGGATTAAGGTTGTAATTACAGTTGCCTCTACAATTATGGTTGCTGGAACTTGTTGACTGCCTGTACAAAGTGGTGGACATGCAGATGGCCAACCTTCAATGTGCCATTTACAGCCAAGGCAATTATAGATACGCCACTGCATCTAGTCGCTTTGTGGTCACCATCGACAAGTGGAATGAGATGATGGCTGATGAGAAGGACAATCATTTCAAGGCTTTCCTCACATTCTGTCCGCGTCAGCAGCAGCCTGTCATCGGCAAGACGGTGACGTCAACCAATGGCGTCCTCACTGTCGCTGCGTCACCACGCATCACGCGCAAGCCAGGACAGCGGAAGTGGCTGACAATGGAACATGCTAAGCAGTGACACATTTGAGTGCTGTCAGATTTGAGATGGTGGCAGTCAGATACTATGGCTTCGGCGGAATGACAGTTTTGCACCTTCTGGAGACATTCAAAAGTTTTAGAAGTTGGGTGCAATTCTGTTTTTCGTTCTTTTGTAATGCATGTCTGTAGTCATGAAGCAAATGATCTTTTGGACATTATACTGTCACTATGAACTAACACTGCTTTAGGAGTTCCAAATGTTTGCTGATGATGTGGATGACTGAATGGCTGGTGAAGATGCACCACAATAAAACATCCGTGTTGTCTGCTGATTTACACTAACTTACAGGTCTCATTCAGCCACAGCACTTAACGTGTAGCCTACTTTCATACTGCAATGTAAATTTGTAGGTTATGGTGAAGTTTTATTGTATTCTTCTTAACACGTATTTGGCCGTCTTTAGTCGTCTTCAGTAGTTGTCTTTAGCTGTCTTTAGTCGTCTTTAGTGTAACTGCACTGACCGTACAGGAGGAACACAAAAAAATCCAAATAATACAAAGCAACACAGTACAGTAAACGAGTGAACCTAGGTCTACGCAGATGCTTGGATGATTCAACCAAGTAATGATGATTATGATGGTGATGATAAGCAAAAAGCACGTGCTTCAACATTTTTGCGATATTACTCGCCTGTTCTTTTCCCAGTTACACCGAACATATACAATTTGACTACAAAATTGTCGAAGAAATCACCGTAACTATGACGGTACACGTCATATAATAATACGC
>Ga0209339_1000890_pt1 | contig 11781 bp, 10 predicted proteins | sample OlaalgELextract3_FD_187376 | JGI IMG/M metagenome (GOLD analysis project Ga0209339, IMG submission 187376) | Olavius algarvensis symbiont microbial communities from Tuscany, Italy - Type A ELBA extract 3 (SPAdes) (version 2) | ecosystem: Host-associated > Annelida > Digestive system >... | reverse complement strand
AAGACAGCGTACGGTCTAGAGTCACCCCAAGATAGGTTGGGTGGCACTCATGCCGAAGGCGCAGGCCATCCAGATAAACTGACAGTTCACGGGTAGCGCTGGTATTATGCAGGTGGAACACACTGCCTGTCGCAAATCAGGCACCACGACACGTCATATAAGTTTTGCCACCGACACATCACTAATCAACCATTTACAATATTTACACTAATGCATGACAGCACTCATATACGCCTACGGTAAACGGTAAAATGGGACCTTTATATTTTATTGTATAACTCCTAGAAAAATTAACCAGTTCAAACGAAAATTCCACACAATACCGCTGAGGAAATATTGATACCAAGTATCTGAAAATAATTAGTCTATTTGTTAAATATTCTCTGCTATCAGCAACGTAAAGATGTAGAAACACTGTTGCAGCAGTGGTTCACCGTTAAAGAAAAAAAAACATCTCATCAACATGTTGCGACTGATAACAGTAATTTTCATTTAAACTGGTGACTTTTTCTAGGAGCAGTGCAAGAAAACAAAAGGGTTCCTTTTTCCATTCAACGTGTAGTTTGCTGTACGTGCTAACAACTAGGTGGATATGCATAAAACTTTACAAGCCACGAATTCATCACCATGACACACAGACATATCACATCACACCAAGAAATCATTTTACAATGTATATAGCAAACGAACAATCTGCACAACACTCCGGTGAAACTCCAGTTTGTGACGATGGGAATGAAAATCATTGGAGCAAAATACAATGAACACTATTGTCACTCACACACATATACATTGAGTGCTGTGAAAGAAAGAGGGACAAATACATTAATAAGTAAAACTAAAAAACACCACAAAAAGCACTGAAACCACAATGGTGGTTTTAAGTCTGTTTGGCCGTCGAATGCACTACTCAATGCACTACTCCGTCAACGATAACGGGTATAAATCAGCCTCAAAAATAAAGCAAAAAATAGAACGCATCAGCAGTAGCGAATACCACTGTTCACAATGACAACATACATATGTATGCATACTGTGCCATCTCCTATCTCTGCTGAATTCTTCCACACTGTGTCCCAAAAAACCAGACTGCTACGATTACTGATATAATTGACACTCCTGAAACGGCGGAGATTGTCGCAACAAACCGGACCCCTACAACATTTTGACAAAATGTGGGATCATGACGCTACTGCTGTCAATGAAACCACACAGCTGGTTCTCAGCCAGTTCAAAAAATTGACAATGTCTCTGTCTTCCACAAAAAAATTAGTAAATGTGAAATGGTGAGATTACGTCATACGTCATACAAATCTGCTGCTGCTGCTGCTGCTACTGCTACTGCTACTGCTACTGCTACTACTACTACTACTACATATGTTCATTTTATACTGCTGCCTCGTACCTAAGAACTTCGGGGTGGTTTACTGAGTTTATTGGTCCAGTTTTTTGAGACACAATGCATTAAATAAAAATAATAATACAACAATATATAAGCCGTCACTAAAACAGCGCAGAAGTAACGGCATACAGTCGGACGTTGACGTTGGTTAAGCAGCTCAGCTAAGAGGCACAAATGGCTTGTTTTGGCCACAAGGCAGTAAAGTCCTACTGACTATCAAAATGCTAAAAATTGCAAAAGCAGAGTTTCTCGGTAAATCACACAAGAAGCTCAGCTATCGCAGAGAGGCTGCGCGATGCTTTGTGCTTCTCTGTGGTTAGCTTCAGCAGTACAGTACCTCGAGCGCAGTCTTTTATCATTAGTTACTTCCGCTTCAGATTTACCAATGCGTACAGTTCTGTGCTCTTCGGCGTACTCGTCGACTGATAAAAATGACGTCGACACTTGCTGTCATTAACATACTTCGACCATCGCAGCTTGTTTACAACACTACAAGACTCACGTGAAGATTCACTGCTGTGCTGCATTTCGGCGAGACAGTCTGCCGCTAAAAACGGAGGCCAATGCTTGGTGTTATAAACTTACTTCACGGTCAAAATCATTAACACTCAACACTCCACCAGTCATCGATCCCAAAGCACATATTGGTGAAATTGCCATTTTTGTTCCAGTCAGGGGGTCCCCGTCAGAACATTGCAATAACGTTTGGTTTGGAAAACAAGAATGGTGGGTCTATAGATGGTGAAAAAAGTCCGAAAAAATGTTTACTTGTTTCGACACAATATACGAACATGATGGACGAACAGACAGACACCATACGATGGCAAAGGCCATGCTTGCAGCCTTGCTAGGCTGCTGCAGTCATGAGGCAAAAATTGGTCGACATATATTTGTACGAGGTAAAGAAGCTCAAAACTGCATAAGCCGTCGTTATACAACGCAAAGGAATTTAAAGGCAAAGTGCAGTACAATAAGTATGTAAGAATCAGCTGCTTATTGTTTATTTTGCATTACTTACATATGTATATCCTTTTTTGCTTGAAATAATAAAATAATAATAATAATTATGCAACGATTTATAACACGTCATACCATGGCCAGACTCACAACAATGGTGCCATACAATTTCCACTACTCACACTCAGCAACACAGTTACTTATGCATAATAAGACAATGAAACAAATACGTCTTGAGTTGGTTTCTGATTGCCTGACTGTGTTATTTTTGCAATCAATCTTAAAATGGCAAAAGCACGAAAAAGCGTCAGTTTTGGGGGAGAACGTAAATATTGCATCCAGGACTAAAAATCACAATCACGATATCCTGGAAGATATAAATACTAAACCGCTAATTTTTTGGCACAAAATCATTAATAATAATAATCCTGTTTTACTTATCTGCTTGCAACTAATGTCACTGTTATTCCAATAAGAACGTATTCTTACGCTACAGTTGCACTGACACTTGAAAGCAGTCAACATACCGAGTTATTTTTTTACCTGCATCTGTACATCCACGATAAAACTCCGCCATACAACAACATATCCCATAATGCCTTGCCTCACTGTGAACCGAAGCACTGTTGCAGCGTCCACAATGTCCGTTATGTTCTATACACTGTGTTGAGACATGCACAAAGCATGTGATAAACACATTTAAGCACTAACAGTCGGTAAAAACTCCACTTAAGTGTGAAGTAAAAGTGAACGTACACTTAACTCAATCAAACAAACAACTGAACTAGCACAAACACATTAACAACGTCGCCGAAATGACTAGGGATGTGACGGAGCCAGATGAAATCCGCTTCCGACGGATACGGATTTCACATTTAACATCCGCATGGATTCAAATATGGATTTAGTCGAATGGGCTGAGCCTAGCTGATTGGCTGAGCGGATTGGAAGAGACTGCCAGCCAGTCTCTTCCAGTCCTGGACGTCGCAACTTCCGTTCGGTTGAACGTGGTGACCTTGTTGTCCCACCGACAAGAACAGCCCATTACGGTCCGCACAGTTTTGCCGTGGCAGGCCCGACCGCGTGTAACTCATTGCCTGCGTCGCTCCATTATAAGCAGTTATCTGTCACCTCATTCCGGCGTCTCCTGAAAACATACCTGTTCCGCAGAGCAGACGTCGGCACACCATGAGCACGCTCGTGACTGTTGCCAGTTAGAGCGAGCAAACATAAACTTCTCAATTTAGATTTAGATCGGCATACAGTGTTAAACTGCTGATCTCATTTGGCGGACCAACAAACAAGCCGATCAGCTCCGCTCAGCCGACTCACGTTTCAACCTACCCATCATTGCCGATTATACCAAGTGCTTAGCCTTGTGTCCGATGCAGTGGGTGTAGCTGTGTTTATTGTATACCATTCCGCACTAGTCTGCAGGCCAAGCACTCAAAACAATCTACTACCGCTTAATGCAAAAGCAAATTCGAATTCCACCGATGGATTCGGATGTGGGAAAATTGTGGGATTTCGACCATCGTTAGATTCAAATTCGAACTCCGTCACATCACTAGAAATCTCTACAGTTAAAACAGAGGACAAAACGCCGAGACGAAGCTGAACTCACAACACTGTAAACTGAGCCGTGTATTAAAGCTAGATGTCTGATAACAGACGCTGTTGGTCGGAATGTCTATAGCAGAGCTTCCAAGTCATGCAGCCGACGGCCAAACGTGTCACAACGCAACGTGTCCGCATTGGTTACGTCAACACGCCACTTCTAAGTCTCTATCTTGTGGACAACCTGCAACATTTCAAAGGAAACTGTCACAAAATTTGAGAGACACGAGCTGTGTATATAAAACTGCCATCATCATAATCACTGCTGCTGTTATAACTGTAACCATGCCTGCCATGTGACAGGGTAGAATAACGGCTAGCGTCAACTGTCATGATGCGTGACGGGACATCACAGGTTCAAATCCCGGACGTGACATCAATTTTGGTGCTTCCAATTCAGTTGTGGTATCAAGACATTGTAGACGATGGGTGCAGCGGTCCAGTTGGTAGAGTATCGGACACGTAACCAAGAGATTGCAGGTTCGAATCACACTCGGTCCACTGCAAGCAACCTTGAGCAAGTTGCTAACGTACTGAGTGCTCAGGCCAACTCAGCCTCCTACCCTCAGCGGGACGGGAAATGAGTAGTAGCTACGGCTACGGAGTGAAGGCCTAGTGTGGCTGACTGGGGCGATGGTGTGTTTGCTAGCTGCACTGTGCGTCCAACTGTCCGCTAGCACGGGCAGTGAATGGCCACATAATGTGCTGCGGCACCATTGGCTAATGCCAATCAGCTGCCACTTCCGATATTGTAAAGCGCTGCTGGTCACGAGTCTGACTCATGTAAGTGGCACTATAGCAAGTGTCCAGACCTTTACCTTTACTTTATCTTTCACTGAGACAAACATCTTAGACAATGATGTGAGCCGAGACGTAAATATGAACTGCTAAAAACTGGTTTTAGACCAAGTTAAGATTAGGGTCTAGTCTACAAGAAGCTCAGCTATCGCAAAGAGGCCGCACGAGTTGTTGAGTATTTTGGTTAGTCGCTGAAGGCTGCTCTAAGTAGAAGGATTAATATAGTGACTTTTGAAATCTAGGCTCCATCCATCTGCCAAGTTTGAAGTTCGTAGGCCTTCGCGTTCTAAAGATACGGCGAATTTACTGTGTCAGCTGTCTATCTTCAACAGTTTCCCAGTTATTCGAACCGCAAGTGCAAAAAATCGCCGTTTTCACGTACCGCAGCCCACATTTTTGGACTTATGCATTGACTTAAGCATTGTATAACTCGGAAACTATTGAAGATAGATAGGTACATGCTGCGAGGGGTTTGGCAAGCACTGAATTGTCTTTCCATCCATGCAACACATTGCGTGATAGTCGCAGGGGCGTCTCCAGGGTAATAGTTTCCGAGTTATACGATGCTTAATTCAATGCGTAAGTCCAAAAATCGCTATTTTTACCACATTTTTGTTTCCCCTGGGGACGCCCCTGAGGCAATCACGCTAAATGTTATATGGATCGAAAGAAAATTCGATGCTTACAAATTGTCTCGCTGCATGTGCCCATCTAACTATAACCGTTTCTGAGATAGAGCGAGATATTTGTGAAAAAATCGTCATTTTATCATACCCCTTGCATTCGATGCCCCCGTTAGGGGGGGTCCCGACGGAATATCAGCACCCCCTTTGGAACGGAAAAACTATAATGGTGTCGCTACCCGACAGTGAAAAAATTTCGAAGATATGTCTATTCGTTTTGACCTGATCCACGAATGTGACGGACAGACGGATGGACGGACGGACGGACGGACACTGCATGACAGCAAAGACCGCGCTTATGCATCGCATCGCGCGGTAATAAAACTAAACTGGAACATAAAGTGGTTTTGTTTAAGTCCAAAGTCTTAGCTGTAAGCAATTAATGCTGTTTGCCTGTCTAAATGCATTGCAATCGATCGGTCTCAGACCGAACTGCTTTGGTCTTAGACTTTGGGTCTTAGCACAAAGTTTGGTCTGTGACTTTGGTTTAAGATCAAAACTTAGCATCACTTCAGTTTTTGCATTAATTAGGTCTCAGACATAAGTTAAGGTAAAGGTAAAGGTAAAGTGGATTTATATAGCGCCTAGTCATGAAACCTGTAAGGCACTCGGGCACAGATCACGCAGTTTTACCTGCAAATTACATCATGGCTGCATTTACCTCATAAGCGTTCACCAGATGGCGCTACCACTGACTTAAGCAGCAACAGAATCTACTCATTCCTACTCTGCTGGTCTGCGCGCTCGGACTGCTATTGGTCAGCGCAGCTTCGCCATCAGTGGACCACGAACATGGAACAGTCAGCCAGCTGATCTTAGAACACCAGATACGACTCTGTGCTCATTCAAGCGTCATCTCAAGGCCCACCTGTTTCAGCAGTAGTCTACGCTGCTGCTGACTGGTGGCTCAGCACCGTTCGTCCGGCGCCGCTGTGACTGTTTAGCGAATTCGGCGCCGTTTACAAATACTCAGACTTACTTACTTACTTACTTACTGATTACAATTTGACTGGCAGGTACCTGAGTGAGTGGCCGAAGCTCAGGACTTGAGGCTGATGAGGTACTGCAGAACGTCAGACTGTGTGACCACGCCAGTCACTAGCTCAGTGGACTCGTCAACGACGATCAGCTGATTTGACTGGACGACAGCACACAAAATATCATTCACACAGAGAAAACAGAAATAGCTAGACACTGCACTAACCTAATTTACAGCGCAGAATCAATTTACGGATGGGGAGAAAATGGTTGACATCTGAAAGACGGGCTGCTACTGGGTGGAGCAATAAGTTACGTTAGGCTTTTTGGCATGCCACGTCACAGCTATGTCACAGCTACTGCATGAGGTAAACAAGTTCCTGCTTGCATACATCATATTGTTTAAACGTGTTAATTCTCGGCAACATTAAAGAATATTGAGCAAAAGAATATTTAATTGCTGCAATGTATTGTGTGATCAAGCAGGTATGTCAGACAGGAGTAATTCCACCTGATTGGAAGAAGGGAATTATTCTCCCTATTTACAAGGGAAAGGGTAGTCCTGAAGACTGCAAAAAACTACAGGGGCTTATCACTCCTATCAACACCTGGGAAGGTGTTTGCTACGGTTCTGCTGGATAAGGTTTGTGACCAGCTTCTGGCACACCGTAGAGTGGAGCAAAGTGGGTTCACACCCGGACGATCAACGACAGATCGAATCTTCACTTTGAACACTATCACCCAAAGTAGGACAGAGTTTCAGAAGCCAATATGGATTGCTTTCGTTGACCTGAAGGCTGCAATTGATTCAGTAGACCATATGGCTCTATGGAAACTGCTACATTTGTTATGAGCACCCATGCTATTGGAGCGATGCAGTTCTCACATTTCAACTGATGAAAACAGCTTATGTTACAACAAATTCTATCAATAGCTGTATCTACAGATACCAACCAGTAAGTAATATGAAAAGCTATTGACCTGCGTAGTGACAAGTTTGTCGATGGTTGACTTAATGCTGTCGGACCATAGACATGTATGTAGTGTTTCAAATCGCTAACCACACAACCAACCAACACATACAATACATCAGTTTGACAATCTCATCAGCACCAATGACTGCTCTACTCACCAGCAGTTCTGTCAGTGTGATGGTGCTCTTGATTCGGAGACATGAAAGGCAAAAAAAGACTCCGCATATACATCAAGGTCAAGTTCTGTTGCATGGGAATTCAGCCCGTTTGAGCCAGTGAGGTGTAAGGTATAGTAGGGTTTAACGTCCCATTTCGGGGATGATTTTATGGGTCGTATAACCGAACCAACAGTGTCATAGCACTGAAGGACGATGGTTAGTCAACTACGTCGAGGGCCAATCCCATCAGGCTCAGTTCACTAAAAGGTAAAGAGAAGGATGTAACAAAAATTGTTAAAATATATATAGCACTATGAAGACCGAAGATACAGAGGTCTGGTTAGAAGATAGAGAGCTAAACCAAGCAAGCTCAAAGCTGGATACAGTCAACCGACCTGTAGAAACTGCTCGCAAGTAAGTAAGTAAGTAAAAAGTCGATTTATATAGTGCATCGTCGTGAAACAATGCGCTCGTACCTTTGTGCACCATTATAACAGTAGGCTACACAATACTGTAGCACAGAGACAGTTCTGTTGACATTCCCCTTCCACAAGACCAACATCTTATCTCAGCTGTGGCCACGTGGAGGTAAGGGAACATAATAGTCAAACAGCAGGGTGCAAAACACCAAGTTTTTATGAGAAACTGTAAATAATCAAGACATGTACCTGGCTAGTGACAGTAGTCAGTGTGTCTCCGATGGTCGTGTCAAGATCACAGTAAGTAGAGCTCACTGCCAGATTCTACCGATGTACACACCACAGCAGATGTTGCACACAGATGTACACACAGTAGGTATACATTGCTGTACACACAGTGGATGTACACAGCTGCACACACAGTATATGTACACTGGTGTACACACAGTAGATGTACACAGGTGTACACACAGTAGATGTACACATGTACACACATTAGGTGTACACACACTAGGTGTACACACAGTATATATAATATATACACAAGTGTACACAGTAGACATACACATATGTACACACAGTAGATGTACACAGGTGTAACACACAGTTGCAGTAAGACTGCGTAACATGAACTGCATACTACTGAGAACAAGAGTACTCACAGAGTGCAATCTCTGCCAAGGCTGCTGCAGAGTCACCCTCTGGTGAGTATGCATATATTGTATACAATGCCCATCTCCCAATGTTAAGGATAGCGAAAAACTGATCCCTGATCCACATCCGGCTGCAGATCAACACCAAAATTTAATCATTTCTAGAGGGTCACCCCTTGCCTACTGTTAGCACATTTGGTTAACACACTCATATATACTGACCCCAACAAGATGACAGACTGAGTCGGCCTGGTTAGCTGACCTATAGCAGACAGTTTACTCACAGAAGTAGTGGGTGGAGTGGACTAGTGGTAGAGTATCAGACTCGTAACTGAGAGGTTGCGGGTTCAACTCACACCCGGTCCACTGCAAGCAACCTTGAGCAAGTTGCTAACCTACTGTGTGCTCAGGCAAACTCAGCCTCCTACCCTCAGCGGAACGGGAAACGAGTAGTAGCTACGGCTACGGGGTGAAGGCTTAGTGTGGCTGATTGGGGCGATGGTGTGTCTGCTAGCTGCACCCTGGGTCCAATTGTCCATTAGCGCAGGCAACAGATGGCCACATAATGTGCTGCGGCACCATTGGCTCATGCCAATCAGCTGTCACTTCCGAGATTGTAAAGCGCTGCTGGTCACGAGTCTGACTCATGTAAGTGGTACTGTAGCAACTGCCCAGACCTTTATCTTTACCTTGACCTTTACCCATCATCAGCTGTAGGTCGAGCACAGGACAGGGAAAGTTCACCGGTCAAAGACCAGCGTTTTACCACTGTACTACGCAACCAGGTGTACTACTGCCAGGTGAGGTTACAAGACACAATGACCTGTACAGTCATAACACAACAGAGAAGTAAGTAAAGAGAAGTGTTACTCACAATGACGTCCGACTTGCAGAAGATATCGACAACACTGGAGGTCTCACGGTCAACAACCGGCACGGCGGATACTTCCAGCGAGATAAACATCTCCAAGACGTCGATGATACGAGTGTCATACGTCACCTAGCAACACAACAAGCACGGCGACAGTTTCAGCAACAACATTTTTCATTTTATCTCTCCATATTTTATCTACTACATTATTCTACAAAGTGCAGAGTACCGACCATTTGTGTCCACGATCTTCACCTCTCGGGCGTTCTACTACTCTGCACCTCACGTTTGGAACTGTCTCGGGACATCCACAAGATCGACGAACACTTTCAGTAGTTTTAGGTGTTGCTTAAAGTCTCAACTTTTCGCCGCTGCATATGACACGTAGGCTAGCTATTACCCGCCCACAGCGCTTCTGATTCGCTTGGCGACTCGGCGCTATACAAATTTTTAGCAGTAGAGTTTAGCAGTAGTATTTCACAGTCGTGGACGTTATAAAGCAGAGGAAGCTACAGTTATTTGGCCATATATGTCATATGCCAGACAAGAGACTGGTAAAAACAACCATTCCGGGCATGGTGGATGTAGACCGACGTAGAGGCAGACCACCAAAAAGGTGGGTGGATGATATCGTGGACTGGTGTGGTCGTCCATTGCCGGAAGTGTTGCGGCTGACGGCAGACAGAGAAGAGTGGAGAAGGGTCGTCATTGGCCTCAACGACTCACAAGCGGCATGACTTTAAAAGAAGAAGCTTATTCTACTCATCTATTAGAAACGTATCAAACGTATCAAATAAACTCTTGTGCTTGTACATCACAGAAACCAGTATTTGAACAAAGCAAACAATGTTCCTGCATATGTTTTCTTAGATTAACCAATCACAGCAAACTATGAAGAATATTCACACTTTACTCCAGTTCAATAACCAATCATGTCATCACATGCCTAAGCTATATACACTACAGAGCACATGATTTTCTGTGGCAAAAAACGGCATTTTCTGTGATAACTTTTAGCACATTTTAGCATATTTCTAGGCATTCTGCAGCACAATTTAGCACATTTCATAGACTGATCCAACAGATACACAGTGAAATCCATCTACTCTAAATTTAAGTTATCGTAAAAAGTAGTATATAAGTGAACTAAGACTCAGACATTGCTTGGCTCACCACTGACACTGGCGTCTGTTCAACAAGTTCTCGCAGGTCTTGCAGGGTATGACTCAGCAGCAGGTCGTCAAGACCCATTGGCAGACTCTGCAAAATAAAACATTAGTGTGTGAGACATGAATGTGTCGGTGTCGGCTTGGCTTGGTGGTACATCACGTGGACCGGCAGCTGCAAAGCATCGGTCGCTAAAGATGTTGGACGTGCGGCGCGCGACGCAGGTCGCTGTGCCTGCTGATCGAAGTCGGCAAGCACTGACGTCGGCGACGAGCTGACAGTCCTCCGGCAGGTAACCACGTGCCTAACCAGTCAAGCACTCGAAAACCAGGACGGCGATCTTGAAGTCGACACGTCGTCGTACTGGCAGCCAGTGGAGCTGATCGATCTGGAGCTGATTAATAACTCAGACCGTTAGCATCAAGGCAGCATCAAGGCGTCGGCGGCGGCGGCGCAAGCAGCAGCAGCAGCAGCAGCAGCAGCAACAGCAGCAGCAGCAGCAGCAGCAGCAAAGCTTGTAGCTGGCGCCGTAATTACCGAGTCACTAGTGCGCCGCCATCTCGGCTGTCCCTATGCAAACAAGAATGTCTTCAGTAATCAACGAAATTCGCCAAGCTCAGTGTCTGGCCGTCACAGTTCCGGCGGTAGACTGTTCCAGATCCGGAGGCCGGCAGCGGAGAAACTCCAGTCGCCAAAACGGGTACGGGTCCTGGGGACAAAGCATGTGTCGACGTTGGTCAAATGCACTACCTGACAAAAATAACCGACGTGGCCTCCGTTCCACTACAAATCTGGTCGGATTATTTGTGTGTCACGATTATTATCAATGGCCTAATAATCCTTACACACAAATAATCCGAGGCGCTCGAAAGGTAGCTAAACCAAGCAAGATGAAAAACCGATTCAGTCAACCGACCTGTAAGAACTGCTCGTACCACTGTACACCATTATAATAGTTAGTAAGTAAGTAAGTGAATTTATACCCGGCGCCTAAAAGTCAATGTCACTAAGCGCCGTAGTCTTTAGCTAAACAGATGCGTCTTAAGTAGCCGCCTAAATTGTTCAAGGCTGAGGTCTGGTTGTCGCAATTTGATAGGCAAACTG
>Ga0209339_1000889_pt1 | contig 11785 bp, 8 predicted proteins | sample OlaalgELextract3_FD_187376 | JGI IMG/M metagenome (GOLD analysis project Ga0209339, IMG submission 187376) | Olavius algarvensis symbiont microbial communities from Tuscany, Italy - Type A ELBA extract 3 (SPAdes) (version 2) | ecosystem: Host-associated > Annelida > Digestive system >... | reverse complement strand
GCTATCCTGATCGTGCACTGTCGTTACGGTCTGCTTACCGCAAGAATTTACTGTGTTAGTTGAAATAGCTGCGGGCTGTGCGAGTCGCTGTCCAGGTTAACGGCCTCATCCTTTCTTGCTTACACACGAAACGGATACCCCTGGACATAGTGCCCCAACATACTTCAATTACGTTGTCCTGGGCCACTCTTTCTGGGTGCGATTATGTCCAGAAGCAATATTTTTTTTGCCACGCGATGCTATGCGTAAGCGCAGCCTGTGGTAAAGGTAAAAGTAAAGGTAACGTGGATTTATATGGCGCCTAGTCGTGAAATCTCTAAGGCGCTCAGGCATGTATCACACAGTTTTACCTGCAAATTACACCATGCCTGCCTTTACCTCGTAAGCGTTCACCAGATGGCGCTACCACTGACTTGTAATAGCGTCCGTCTCATTGCAACCTTCTACTCATTTATCGACTGCGATATGATGAAAAGCTGAGTTGGCCTAGTTGGCTGACCTACAGCGAACGGTTTACCCACATAAGTGGTCACCCGTCAGCTGTAGGTCGAGCGCAGGACATGCAGGGAAAGTTCGCCGGTCAAAGACCGACGTTCTACCACTGCGCCACTCAACCAATTATGCCGTCATGCGGTGTCTGTCCGTCTGTCTATCCGTCCCTCCGTCACGTTCGTATATTAAGTCGAAACGAGTAAACAGAAGACTGTGCTCGGGGTATTGTACTGTTGAAGCTAACAACATACACCGTTGATACACGTAGCATCGCGCGGCCTTTCGGCGACAGCAGAACTTCTTGTGTCCTTGCTTCTCTTGCACACGGGCCTGGCTTAACTCGTTCTGGCTGTCGATCCGATTACACGACCGCTGTTGATGTTTCTTTTTAATTCTCCGTCATCATGAAATACTAGAAACTCCGTCAGCTGTTATGACTGTTAAAAATCTCGATGACGAACACGCGTCCCCGTAATTTATAATGTTTTCGAAAATTGAAAACTGTGGCCAGATTTTATATTTTCTATTTGTCTTAACATTTGTTCTAATAAACATTCCTTTCCTCCGGAACAACTTCACGTCTCAGATGCAGCAATTCACATTTCGGCGATTTGCTGCTACGTATTATCACCTTTTTCAACTGAAATGGCACCGGTGATGTTGGCTGTTTTAGAGGTGTCATTCTGAGACCTTACAACTGTAGTTAAACTTCTATGGAAGTTTTTAACATTAATCACACTAATATGCAGTGCTATTTACTGTATGACACATAAACTAAACTCTAACCTCTAACAGAAAATGCTCGACGAATAGTCGTGACAAAAAAAACACCGCCACGGAAAGATGCCGTAACGTCATCCATGCAATATAAGGTAAATGGGTAACCGATGAATCGATGGGGTCGTCAAGGTCGAGCTGAGTCGAGAGATTGCGCCAAAGTCGAGTTGGTCGATTTCATTGATTGGCAGCTGTCGTGTAGTCACCTGCGCCAGTCACATAACTAAATATGACTGATTTGTAGAAACATGATTGTTGGCGGCGGCTTAGTCACGTCAGATGCCATATAGAGACCGATCAAATTTCGGCTACGGCTTGGGTTACGGCGCCGAAACTTCCTCTAAAATGACTTTCTGTCCGGTTTCGGTTTCGGCCAAGCTTCCGCTACGGCCGTAAGTGGAACCTGGTTTCAGCATGTTGACGTAGGTCGACAGCCCTACTGTCTGGGACGTCACGGAAGAGGCTCAGGCTTTGCAATATGACCGCTGTCTCGTCGTCCGTCCGCCAGTGGCCGTATACTGAACATGCTACAGATCATATCTCTCTCCTGTCTAAACCGACCACGTCGTAGCCGCACTGTTGTTGTCTATTTGTTGCAGTTTGTAGGTATAGGATACCTTGATAGATCAATCACTTCATCATACATTCGGTTTCGGTTGCGGCCGAATCTCGCCATAAAGTTTCTCCGCCATGTTCGGTTACGGCCTTATAGTCATTTCTCAGTACAGCCTGGTTTCGGCTATGGCCGAAACTGATAAAACTGTTTCGATCGGCATCTAATGCTATAAATACAAATGTAACTGTACAACAAGCGGAGAGCATCGACACTGAACCTAATATTTAGTGTCTTTAGTCGTTCTTATCTTTCGAGTTTTTAATGCAGCCTTTCCGTAAGAGGCAGCTCAAACCAGGTAAGCTGATGTTTGAGAACCATAAAATAATCATACTTAGTTCTGTAGCATATAGAAGCCATACCGAGAAAAGAATCTTATGCTATAGCCTAAGCACATGATAGAGTACCTGTGACAAGCCTTACATGGGTTTACTGTTGCTAATCCATCAAAATTTCATTTAAGTCAATCTGTGATAAGATAATCTGTGATACATCCTTTTCAACTGTTGTTTCATACCTCGAGGTGTTGTCAACAAAGGGACGTCGAGCGTCGCAGAGAGACCGCGCGATGCTTCGTTTCATTGAATATTTCGCTAAGCCACGCAAGATCATTCAAGGTCATTCGAAATGACACCCTTTAGTAGGGCGTGTGTTCGTCCCTATTAGTAATTCATTGTAACTATGTCCGCAACCTTGAAGTCTATTGACTATAATGTTGCTATGACCTTCATTCTTAATATAATAATAATAATGTCTGTTGTTACCGTTTCTGAGATATTCGGCGTCAAGTAACGGCGTGACCTTGAGATATGGGTTAGAGTACACTCAATGTCATTGAAAATAGTACCGTTCGAAAGCTTTGGCACGATTTCCTATTTGAGTTCCATATGGCCCTATCTTGTAACATTTCCGAGATATAGCGAGATATCGGTCGAAAGTGGCGATTTTTTTTCATAGTCCACCTGTATTCGACGCCCCATTGGGGGGAGGGGGTCTCCGTCGGAGTATTGCCTGAAGTTTGATGTGAAAAACTAGAATGGTGTGGCTACCCGACGGTGAAAAAGTTTGATGGTGTGTTTAGCTGTTTCCACACGAAACGTGTGGGCGTGTAATGGGTATAGAAAGACGGACGTTTTGAGACAGCATAGTCCGCATATCATCGCGCGGTAAAAATTAACCGTGTCAGTTTTATGTTGTGGCCTTCTCGTAGTTCGTATCGTAGTCGTATTGTAGGTGTGATCAGGACAATGACTGGCATTTTGCAATCGTCGTGTGCTTTAACTCATCGCCACGTACGAGCGCTGTTATAAAATACAGCTGGCTGACAGATTACGCCTGGGCCCGTCACGGTATTATGAACCGTCGTGTCAGCGTGCCTGCAGGCGTGCGTAAGATATCGTGTGCTGTAGGCAAGAGACCTCGTTCTCAAGGTGAATAGACTGAGCACATAGCCGGCCGACAGCACGACTTCGTTGCCGTGTTTGGTAATGGTCACCGCCAGTCACGACACTCATAACAGCGTAGTCACGACTCACGACTCGACCAACGCAGCTGATTTAATAGCATTAACATGCCATCGTTCATGCCAACTATACTTCCGATTACGCCCCAGGACTATTCACTATTCACACATTACGCCTATACTAAATCATATATAAACATAGCATAGTCAACAAAACACGACTGACACTGTTTTATCTAAATAATTTCGATGGCAAGAAAAAGACGGATAAAATAAGTTTATGAGCCACTGCTCTACTTAATCAGCCGTGTGTATACACTATGTTCCGAAAACAGCCCTTTTTTTGTTTTCTGGCATAACTCTTAGAAATGTCAGTCAATTCAAATAATAATTTCAGATGATGTAGCCGAGGGAATGCTGAGTCTAGTGTTTGAAAATAATCAGTCTTTTCTTTAGATCTTGTTGGCAGCGATGTAAGGAGGGCCTCAGTAAACGTGCCGTTACAGCAATGGGATATGGGATTTACTGTTCAAGATAAATATTTAATTAAATGCCAATAAATAAATTTTAAAAAGTACGAAACAAACCGCTTTCTTGAGATGTGTTAGTGGTTTAAAACACTTGACGGATAGAATGACAGCAACGACCATAGCGTAGATATACATTAGACCTACAGCTGGACGTCTTGATCGTCCAGTAATTAAGGTTTCGACTTTGACCGACCAGCTGTAGGTCCAGACGTCCAGCTGTCAGCGACCATCGACTGACCAGTCAATGGTCGCTGAAGGCTGAATTACGCAGACATGTTTTACGCCAAGATTCGTTTTCCCACTGTGTAACAATGGACAGTCAGTTGTGGGTGGTTGAAACTTTGAAACCTTTGCCAACTAGTGCAAAGCTGGTAGTCGTGACCAGTTTGGAAGACTGACTGATGACTCATCCTTTCTCTGCCTATCAGCACGTTTAGCGCATTAGGGGTGTCTCACGTAATGCGCTGTATAAATGTACGATACTTACTTACTTTACTTACTTACTTTTTGGCTTAGTGGTAACACGTTGGTCTTGATCAACGTAGTTACTCTACGCCAGGCCCGGTTAGTGCCTGGATGGGTGACTGTCTTCAGACGGGTAAACCACCTCGGTGTAGAACCAGGCACCCATGTCTACTCAGCCCGAGCCATCCCTCCGTGGGTAGATACAAATGAGTACACAGCGATATCTGGGGGAGTAAAAAGGCTCATCGCATGATACATACACTAGGCCGTATCCGTGGTTTTGCAGTGTGGGCTGTATCTGGCTGAGGACTAGCTAGCAGCCGATGCACGGGAAGCGATAGAGCATTAGATATAGGCGTGTTCGCGATGATGCGCTATACAAATCCACGTTTACTTAACTTACTTTAACTAAGCGATGCTGACAATGTTGCTGTGTGTAGATTTATGATGGTGACCTGTAACAGTTCAGTGACGGAGAAGATGCGACGAACGTCGAATACTGTTCTGTCCCTGGTCGCAGTCGTCGCAGTTATCTTTCTGCTGCCGTCTCCGTCCACAGCCCAAGACTGTAAGTCGTTTACACAGCCACATCAACATTAATGATTGGGAACAACCGAACAAGATCAGAGCTGTCGAGATCTGAACCAAAAGGGACTTTTCAGATTCTCGGATTTTATACTTATTAATATTTTATCACAAGTCATGTTCAAGTAACAGTTTAACCGTAATTAACTTAATTATCATAACCTAAGTAAGTAAGTTTATTGTCGTATAGTAGCCATGTGGCTAGATTAACACAGTGAACACAACAGTAAGGAATCAAGAGAGCAGAATCAAACAACAAACAACGAACAAACAAACAAAACATGAATAAACCTAGGCTAGCAAACAACAAGTATACAAAGTAACTACATCGAACCTACTTATGCATCTTGGCAGCATTCATGTCCAGTTCACTTGTTATATTGCCAAAAGTCTATAAATTGAAACTTACACGTACACGCACGCCAAATTTTGTTACAAAATATCACTTAAAGGGATATACCCCTTTGGGACAAATGAATATGTACAATATAATAATACAATACACCTTGCTCCTTGCAACGGGGCGTGGGACGAAGTTTGCAGCGCGTGACACTTTTTGTCATACATACGTATCTATTTATGACCGATGGGAAAATTGACAGACAGCAGCCTGGAAGAGAGACAAAAATAAAAAAGACATATATTGTGTTCAGTTCAGGCGATTTATTGCTCGAAATAGACTTCATATCATATCATATCATATCATATCATATCATATCACATAGACTTACTAAGGCGCCACTCATCCAATGGAAAACACACATACTTGTGTTTAAGTACAAATCTACGTGACATGACAAGCAGTGCAGCGTCTTTTCTGTACGTTACCAAAGTGTACACTACAGCAAAGGAGCACATGAATGAATTCAACAATACAATACTATACAGTACAGTACAATACAATACAACACAATACAAGCAACAAACGTGCATGCCAGAAATACATTTGTGAATGTCACTGTAGTGTGTGGTAAGTAAGTAAGAAATAATAATGCACAAACATAAAACGTGAATGTTAAACGTGATAAAGAAATTACTAAAAAACACTGAAAAACAGCAAATTAAACATGAAAAACACATAAAAAAACAAGAATATAATGAACGAATGTATGAATTATTGAAACTGACAATCTTGTGACAATTTATTGTCAATCTTCTGTATTTGTATTTACATACAAACGTGTATTTACTATATTGATGTTGTTCGGTATTTGAATGCTGTAGTAACGAACGTAACCTGTCCGAGGGCGGCTGATATCATTCTAGCACTTGACCAGTCGACAAGCATCGTTGTCGGCGATCCGCAGTATGACAACTGGTACGTGCAGATTCTCGGCTTCGTCAAAAGGATTGCAAGCGCATTTCCCATCGACAAAAATCTGACTCAAATTGGGTTGTTAAAGTTCAGCAGTGGTGTAGAGATCGTGTTCCATCTCAATAAATACGGCGATCGTAATTCTCTTCTGGCAGCCATCGACAACGTCGATATCCACGGTGGGCAGACTAACATAGCAGCGGCTCTGCGCACTGCCCGACGTGATATGTTCACCAAGGAAAAGGGCGCTCGCAACGGGGTACCCAAGATCCTCATCCTACTCACCGACGGCACTGCTACCCGCCAAGCCCACGCAACGCAGAGTGAAGCCAGAAAGACGAAGGCGACTGGCGTCATAATTTACACTGTAGGCGTCACGTACGAAGTGGACGATGAGGAGCTCAAAAAGATCGCATCGAAGCCCGAGTACTTCTTCTTCGCGTCGAACTTCACGCAGCTCAACAACGTCTTGCAGTTTCTGGTCGAGAACTCGTGCAAACAAGCAGCTACGATACCGACAACGACGACCACGACAACGACGACGACTACTACGACGCCACCAACGACAACAACGTCGACCACCACAACGTCGACTACAACAACCCCGACAACGACTACCACGACACCGACTACGACAACATCGACTACCACAACGTCGACTACGACAACGCCAACTACTACGACTACAACGCCAACTACCACTACAACTACACCCACTACAACAACGACAACACCTACAACGACCACGACGACACCTACAACTACGACGACGCCTACGACGACCACGACGACGCCTACAACAACCACGACGACGCCTACGACAACTACGACCACCCCAACAACTACCACGATGAGAGGTACGCAGCTGTAATTGTATTCCGGAATTTTTAAAATATAGATGAACTTGTGATATCACTTTTATATCGGCACCAGTAACTAAATGAAAAATTACTCGACCAAACGGAGTCGAGAATGATGCCTACGACAGCCCTCCAAAGTTATCTTATAGCTCGTATTATGTCGACCCTTGACCTTTGCGTCCTAGATGCTGCGACACAATGGGCATTCATCATAATGTCTGCCAGGTTTGGTTTAAATTCGTCGAATAGTTCTTGAGATATCTCGCCAAATGTTTTGCGACATATTTCGGCGCCACCTGACGTTGATCTTTGACCCCCAGACCCGCAAAGTTGACCACTTTATGCCCTTAGCCCCCGGTCCGCTTGTGCTAATTTGCATGAAAATCGGTTAATTCATTTTCAAAACATCGTATTGACAGAATATTAATTTGATAACCGACAAACCAGGTATAACTCTAAAGCATTATAGCAGAGGCATTAAAACATTAAAACTAAATATTCAGATAAGTCAACTGTGTATTTTGGTGTTTAGCCATAGTTACCAATATGAAAGTGTCAATGGTGTGTGCGCATAATTGTTGTTTCCTTAGGTACCTAAAACATGTCAATGTTTCCTCAAACAGTGAAGTACAGTAACTGTACAGTAAACGAAAAAGTGCTGACAAATAGCGAACTTTGACAAAAAGGTTCGGTATGTTTGATAGGTCAGAACGACCTTGAAGGCGGAGGAGCGTGCAGGAAGCAGGCTGACGTATTGTTTCTGATTGACACCACCAGTAACATGGACTACGATTATTTCCAGACGTACATGCTTGGCTTCGTCATTGATGTGGTTCAGAAACTGAGCGTCGACGATGGACGAACTCGAGTCGCTGTCGGCAGCTTCAGCGACAGCGCACAGGTCAGGCACTCGATCAGCCGTTATAATTGCTTTTACGCGCGACAGGTACTTTTGGAGCATCGTGACTTTTTGATTATTGATTAAATAATAATCATCATCATCATCACAGAATTTGTAGTGCGCCATTACAGTGTGGCCACAGACATAGGTGCATTACATTGTCAATAAAACTAAAATTAGTAAACAATAAAAACAATCAGTCTGCAGAGTTATAACACTGTATGAAGATAAATGTCTTTAGTTTGTGTTTGAAAGATGTAGTTTGCAGCTGGCGGATGTTTTTGGATAATAATTATAATAATAATATCCAAGACAATGTTTATGGTGCTGTCATCATGGCAGAGCCATTGCGAGAGTTCACCCAGTTCATTTGATGAATGTAGAACGGCGCCAAGCGGCCGCCGACCCAAGACCAAGCCAGACGACAGACTGTGAGTCCGCCTGTACAGGCTGCCAGAATCCACACCCACCATCGCCATTTATTATTATCACTCAGCCCAAAAGCTGATACTCATTTTACCGTCCTACGGAGGGTAGAAGGCCGAGTCGACTAGTTGGCTGGTTACATACCGAGAGGGCTTACCGGCCTACAGACGGTCACCCATCCTGGTACTAACCGGGTCTGACGTAGCGCAACTACGTTGATCGAAGCTAACGTGTTACCACTAAGCCAAACCGCCAAATGAAACCCCTCAACCACTGTAAAAACGCCCCCTCCCCTAAAAATTTACTGTTGTTACTTGGTGCGTGCGGCTGACATGTGATCTGTTGGCGATAGCTAAGTTTCTTGTTTCATGTGCAATGAGCTGATGATAAGGTTGTTTGACATACAGGAGTGGACCTTGTCCTTGATTGTTTGAATGGCAGTGACGCAGAGAAAGGTTTTCAGCTGTTGAAACCTTTCGGCAAGATTATTCACTTTGGTACGTCTCTTCATTGCTGATGTTCTTCTGTGCATCATAAGGCAATAACTTGGTTCTTAATAGTGCATACCCCAATTCATGGTCCGAGAAGAGGGCTTCATGAAGAATAGATTTTTTCTGGACACTGCCACTAACTCGTGGGAGACAGTGTGAACTGAACCTGTATTTACCTTAACAACTTAACTACGGATGCTTCTTTTGTTAGTGCACTGTGTCTGAAAACTGTGACCATGTCTTCGACGAGAAGTTGAACTAGAACTGTCGGTTTACAAAAACTTTTAGCACAGTTGTTGCTAAGACTATAGGCCATCAACCAAAACAACTGCTACTGCTGTCTAGCCTGTATTTTCGTTTAAACCAGTGAGACATTCTATGTACACATTATTGAAACTGGTAAGTCACTGGGTGAAACGTAGTTGAATACACTCGATTGTGATGATAGCTTCGTTTAAATAGAGAGTCCAGATAACTGAATTACACTCGGGGCTGGTTGCACCAACGTCACTTAACTTTAAGTAGAGATTAACTCTGGCGCTAATCTCTACTTAGCGAAAATTTCGTTGCACCAACGACAATTTGCCGCTAATGGTTACTTAAATCCTTACTTAAGTTAAGCGACGATTTTTCGTCAGTTAAGTTAAGATGCCATCTTAAAAATGGAGAATTTGTTATAAATACAAAGTTTTGCAACTATCTGACAAGAAACACAGTACTCACTGACTAGTAAACCATACAATAATCATAAATTTATACCATAAAAAAACTACTTATTTCATAGTAGACCTATTCGTAGCTTGCACGAAATTGTACTACGCGGTCTATGCCAGCCTAGATAATTAATATTCATACGCCTGAGCTAGCTCGCTGTTTTCGTCTGCTGCTGGCTCCCGGTAACCAATGAGAAGTGTCATGTAATATGTCATCTTCCATAAATAGTCGCTAGGCCTATAGGTCAAGGCCACGCAAGCTATGGGCTGCTGTACTATACGCTGTGTATTTGTTTACATCTATCACGAAGCAGCCAATAGGAATCGTCGTAACATTGGAATTGTGCTTAAAACTCCACTTAACTAATCGAGCATTAATTTGTGTCGGTGCAACGAACGCGAAATAAGTGACGATTTAATCTCCGCTTAAAGTTAATCGGAGATTAACTAAGTGGCGATTTAAGTAGCGTTGGTGCAACCGGCCCTCAGTGTACACACACTGGTTTATTGTTATGTGGCAGCCATAATGCTGGATTAAACAATCGCAAACCGATCACACAAACACATACACGCACACATGCGTACGGATACAGAGCAGTTTGATTTTGCCGATGTCTATAAATATACATGATGTTCTTTGAAGGTGCAGCTAACGTCTCATCAGGTGAGCACAAGAGCTACTGGCAGATGGTGAAGACATACTTTGCAACTAAAAGTTTCAATTCATTGAGTATAATCAACAAGAATCGTGCAGTTTGTGGATATCATCTTGGTCACCTTTTAGATCATCCGCAGCTTTTAACCTCTGCTCTTCAGGCAATCTTAGATCTCTACCGTCAAGGCAAAATCAAACCACAGATAGATTCTGCATGGTCCTTTGATGATGTGAGTACTATTTGACATTGTGTATAATATATTCTGGATTAATAATAATAATAATAATAATAACGGATTTGTATAGCACGATTCTTACAGGACTGTAGATAGCAACAGACAGCAACAAGAAATCCTATCAAGAATTGGCATGGCAAATTGGCATAACCATTCTGCAAAGAAATTCTCACTTCTGTATAAATGTATATGACACTTAGATTTCATATTGAATTGTTACATCTGATCATTCATGTTACGTGGCTGTGGAACTTGGATTTCTGGGATGTGACGAGAGGATATGGTTTTAAAAATTTGTGCTTAGCAGGCAAAATGGAGCTGTAGTTTTGATAAGCATAGACTAATTTTGATAATTTTTTGCCGCGCGATGCGATGCATAAGCGCGGCCTATGTCATTTCCATCGCAGCTATTTAAAAGCAAACAAGTGTATCGGAGACGATACGAAAGTCCCCGCTCGTCAAAGTTTAAACTGCGTTAAAAACAAAAAATAAAATATGGCGAAAAACGATTTTTAATATGGCAGATGAATTCGCCCGGTGGCAGCACCCTGCAGTGTGACACGTAGCTCTGGAATCATGACATTGAATTCTCCAGGTCGCAGCACCCTGCAATGTGGCAGGTGGCTCTGGGATGACATGCCATTGAATTAGCCCAAATGTCCGCGATATTGGAATTCTACATCTGGTTTCGATCTCGACCACATCACCACAGTCGACATGTCATTCTGCACCAGCCTCAGAAATTTTATCCAAATCGGACCACCCTCGGCAGAAAAAAACGACGTAATGTCAATTTTCAAGATGGAGGATCTCAGCGGATCTTGGATTTTAGGGATCCAATAATGGGTTCTTTGAAAAGCCCAATTACAACGTCCTGTAGGTCGTCAATAGACACCATAGCTCTAAATTGCTTAGTTTTTGAGAAAATCATGTTTTTTTGCATTTTGGTGATAGACAGACAGACGAATAGATGGATAGCATCGATGCACTAACCCGCTTTCGCTGTCGTGAGTGGCGTAAAGTGAAGGGACAAGGAGAGTTGAAAGTGTGCTGATGCTGTTTACCAAAAATTATCAAAATTAGTCAACACTTGTTGAAGTTACAGCTTGCCAAAGTTGGCACGTTTTTTGAGACACAGTAAAGGTAAAGGAGCATATAGTTCTTCGTGAAATTCACCTCAGAACTACGGGACGTCACTTGTCAATAGGATCACACAGTATTACCTGCCACCCGACAGAGGTGACCGCCCCGCCTTCACCCCAAC
>Ga0209339_1000888_pt1 | contig 11787 bp, 11 predicted proteins | sample OlaalgELextract3_FD_187376 | JGI IMG/M metagenome (GOLD analysis project Ga0209339, IMG submission 187376) | Olavius algarvensis symbiont microbial communities from Tuscany, Italy - Type A ELBA extract 3 (SPAdes) (version 2) | ecosystem: Host-associated > Annelida > Digestive system >... | reverse complement strand
GCGGGGTGGTTGAGCTCTGACAGAGAGCCTGACTCTCTACTATCAGCCATCCCCTTTAACATCATTTAAAATTGTTAAATTGTCATCTTGTTATTGTTTTCTTGATGATGTTAATAAACTCCTATTATTATTGCAATTAACCAGTTGATTGGCGAATAATGGGCAATCAAGTTGACGGGAGATTTGATCGACGATCAAGCGTTAATTGGCGATGAAAAACGACCCTCACTTGATCGGCAATCATCTTCCAATTTTGATCGGCAATCAAGCTGATTGGAGTTTGATTGGCGGTGGAAAAACTGGACCTAAGCTTTCGCGAAAATCCTGCAGCATCTGTTGTATTTTGTTGTTCGTTCGGATTTGTTTAATTTTTTTATTCATAATCAGGATTTATATCCGCCCTGTCATAATGACACTCGAAATAATCTATTCTCTCTTACTTGCTTAGCTAATGTGCTTACAGGGTCCGGCAGGATGCTGAGACTCCTTGAAACTGCAACTGGGCGCACGACACAAACTGTCAAGGAAGATCTGCAGATGGCACGACGCATCGTGATTGGCATGGATTGTTGGTCTAAGAAAAAACTTGACGGCCTCAATTTTTCCTGTTTCTGCCTCTTTCTACCATCCTTCTAGGCACCAGCCTATTCATGTATTGCTGAATCTCCATCAGATAGACCATCCACACACGGGAGACATGTTAGCTAATAAACTATTGGAGATACTTGACCAGTGGGATATCAACAAATCTAAGATCTTGATTGTAGTTACAGACAATGGCAGTAACATGATAAAGGCAGTTAAGCTTGCCAATGAAAGGCAGCTGACTGAATGTATCAATGAGGAAGACGATAATGGAGAAGATGCAAATAACACTGAGGAAAGCAATGATGAGAATAATGGTGAGAACAATGAGAACACTGATGATGAAGAAACAGACGAAGATGCTGAATATGATGTGCAGGCAAATGCAGATGTGCTGAATTTGCACAGATTTCCGTGTATAGCACACGCATTGCAGTTGGTGATAAAAGAACTTGGTAAGAGTCAGTCATATTGCAATTTGATCGCAAAAGTCAAGGACTTGGTTAGATTTGTTAAGATTTCTTCAGTAGCACAAGAGAAGTTGACTGCTCTCTGTGGAAAAAGTGTGGTGAAGGACTGTGCCATGCGCTGGAATTCAATCCTTCTCATGATTGGCCGAGTGCTTGCCATCCGTGGTCACTTGGAGCAGGTACTGAAGGAACTTAAACATGACTCTGTCTGTGGTGACTTAACAGCTGGCAAACGTAACAGGCTCACAAAGACCCTGGAGATGCGTGTCTTTGGAAAAGTCAACATGAAGTACTATTCGTGAACTGTGTGTTGACTGTGTCTAAGTGTTGACAGTTTTGTACCCACTGACAGTGACAATGACACTGACACAACATCTGTACTTGTAGTTGTTTTGTTGTGCTTCTTCAGATCGCAATACAATTAAATTTACAGCGTGTTATTTTTAATGTGTCTGTTTCAAGTTAACTGTAATAGTAACTAAAAAATCCAATAACTATAACTGAATAATTTATCAGTTAATAGTAACTCACACTCTTTAACTAACAAATCTAAAAGTTACTAACTTTAACTGTAACTGTAACTGAAAAACTCTAACTGAAATAACACTGCTCCACAGATACGAAACAGTGTACAAGGCAACTCAAAAGACAAGCAAAGAAATAATGTGAATAATTCAGTCAGTGAGCAGAAAGACAGCAGCTTATCAACAAAGGTCAAGTCCAATGTTACTGAAAGTCAGCAGCGAAGTGAGTGTGTAGTTTCTTAATGGCACATCCGCACATAAGGCGCCATTCAGTGCCATTAATATGGTGTGGAAATCTCAACAAAGATAAAAATGAGATATAAGATTAGGGAAGCTGGTGATTCTGACGCAGAAGTCTTTTTACTGTCCACTTTTAAATACTGCAGAATACTGAGTAGACACTGCTTCACCATTTTCTGACAAACCTGTCACAGTGAAAAGCAAAAATCATTTGGTCAGAAGCCGCTTCTGTTTTTAGGAGAAACTATGAAGACAAAGAAGAAAAAACTCACATGCCATCAAGGTGAACAAGAGGTAGACCAAAGGGTTACAAGAGTGAGTGAGTAGTTTAACGGCACATCAGCACAAAAAAAAGCTATTTGGTGCCATTCATGGTTTATACGATGGATCAGATATGAAAATAATTAGTAATAAGGTAAAACCTATGAACGTAAAGCTAGAATAAAAAGTAAATACCAAACATTAATGTGACATTAAAGTTGCTTATAAAAAGGACTTTCTTTAATAAAATCAAATGATGGTCTGTGCTTCGACATTTACAAATAAGTACAGGAAGACTTGGTGGATATCGTGCCATGTGGCGACTTCTCCGGCAAAGGCAGACAGTCATGTCGTTCATTGTCTGATGCTGAGGCAAATGGATCCGTAAGCAGAAAAAAGCTGCTATTTTTTCAGTACCGTAACGGTCAGTACCGTAACAGAGGTCCGTTACGGTATTGTTACGGTACTGAAAATATAGAACAGTGATACCTAATTCAAGGTGCGTGACATAATAATAACTCAAATATTGTGTTTCTGTCGATTTAGCATGCCTTTATCGGCAGAAGAAAGGCAAAAACGGTGGCGAGACAAGAAAAAGTCCACCCCTGATGGGCTCGCTGAATACAAATGTGCGGAGCATGACAGATATTTGCGTCGTAAACAAACGGGCTCCAGAAAATTGGTAAAAGACATGAGTGAACGAGAGCATCGCATGCAGAAGCGTAGGTGGCGGTCATGGAAGGATGACAGCATTAGAAGACGTCGTGAGAATCAGCAAGAACTGTTGCATCTTGATAGTCCTGTCTTGAGTAATGCAACTGAATGTATACAAGTAGATGAAATTAACTCAAGCACTAAGTTAACTGTGAAGGTTCGTGGCCGTAAAAAGGTTAGAAAAGACAGGGCCAAGGCATACCGAACAATAAAGCAGTTGGAGGAGGAACTTCAGCAGAAGAAAAAAATATTACAGAGATATCGCCAACGGTTATATAGAAGTAGAAAAAATGCTTGTCAAAATACTCCCAGATCACAGACAAAACAGCAGCTAAGAGGATGTCAGGTGAACAGCAAGGTCCGAAAATCGTTGCTGTTCCACAATGTGTTAGTGTCAGATATTAAGACAAAATTCCGCAGTCACAAACGAGCACTTTCCCCGGTATTTTGCGGACACAGTCTGCTGAAGAAATACAGGCTAACATATATGGCCAGATATTTGGGTTGCTCCAAAAGACAGTTCCAGTCAAACACCAGCGAGAAAAAGCGCAAGAGTGCCGTTAGCAGTGAACTGAAAAATCACATTCTACAGTTTTACTTGCGTGATGACAACAGCAGAAGCACATTGGGTAAAAAAAGACACCATAACGAGACACAAAGTGAAAAAACAACTACACATTCTGACAGACAGCTGTAAGAATCTACATAACAAGTATTTATGTGAGAATGAAGACAAATCTGTGTCTTATGCTACGTTTCTGCGTCTTAAGCCCTTCTGGGTGGTAAGCCAATCAGTTGACAGGCGCAATACCTGTCTCTGCAAAACGTGTGACAATCTGCAGCTGAAAGCCAATAAGATGTTGAAAGAACGCTTAACGAAAACTGCAATACTGCAGCACCTGGCATCTGCATTTTGCTGCTCAACTGACAAAGTTCAGTGCATGTTTGGAATGTGTGTGGAATGCAGTGCCTGCACATTCCCCATGAATACTGATGTGTTTGAGTTATCAGAGGATGTGGATATTGAGAAGTCTGTTTCGTGGAATGAATGGGCAAGCGCGACAGAAAAAAGAAAACAAATGAGAAGTAATGGTGAAGTGAAAGAATTTGAAGTAAAAGTCACGAAGAAAGTAGAAGTGTGTGGTACAGATGGTGATTTGTGCGATGCATTTGAGAATGATATGCGCAGTAAGGGTTGTCGACATCTATTTACATTAAACCACCAGTACAAGATATTGAGACAGATGAAGCGAAGCTTAGGTTCCAACGAAGTTGTTCTTCATATAGACTTCGCTGAGAATTATAACTGCAAGCTGTCAAGTGAGATAGTCATTTCACTTTGGTGCTTCCCGGAATCAAATGACACTCCATAATGTGGTTGCATACACAATTACAGGATTTCAACATATTCAACGCTATCCGACTCCCTGAGGCATGACCCCTGTGGAATTTGGTGTTATTTACATCCGGTTTTGGAACATGTGCTGGAAAATAATCACTTGGTTGACATAGTCAGATTCATTAGTGACAGTCCAGCTACGCAATACCGCTGCAGAAGCAACTTCTTGTTGTTCTGCACTCAGTTGTATGATATCTGCAATGGAAAACTCAGAGCAGCAACTTGGGACTACATGGAAGCCGGACATGGGAAGGGTGCCCCTGACGGAATCGGCGCAGTCTTGAAAAGAACAGCTGACAGACTTGTCAGCAGTGGACGTGATATGGCAAGTGCTGACGTTGTATTTGATGCTCTGAATTCGACTGAGTCTCAGATAAAATTATTCTTTGTCACAGATGATGAAGTTCAAAGTGCAAGTAGGGAAATGATTACGGCTTCTGCACACGTAAAGTCTGTCAGCGGAACTATGAAGATCAGGCAGCTCCATTCATCAACACAGAATGTTGAGCTGTTATTGCAGTGATGACAAATACAACCTGTGCACTTGTTTTGAGTCTAAAGTGGTCGATTTTGCTGTCAGTCCAAAAACTTCTCTTCGAGAATCATCCACATCACCAGGTAACATAGGCCAAATTAACATGATGATAAAGTGATTTCATACTGCTATAATTTGCGGAAAATTAAGCAAAGTTTACTCATATCCTCCACTTGTTTGAGAATGGCACTGCCCAAAAAGTAGAATGTTACAACTTACAATTACGTCTATAAATTTGAAAATTTACTGTGCTATAATCATTAAAAAACCTGTTTATAGGCTCTTGTATCCAGTGGCAGATTTACATAGTTCTTACATTTGTTGGAGCCGACATGCTCTTTAAATTTTAATGTTCGTGATATTCATCACTCTTTTTGTTTCGTTAGGTGCAGAAGGTGGGAACTTTTCGTTGAGCATCAACATGCTACACATGGATGAATCAGTACTACCATGTGTGGATCACTCGCCGACTGTGCCTTCCGTCCTCGATGGGCAGGAGACGGAAGCTGTGTCTGCAGAAAACTTACCTGATGTGCATTCCGTCGAAGTCGAGCAGCCGTCGTCAGTTCTCGATGGGCAGGAGACTGCAGCTGTGTCTGCAGAAAACTTACCTGATGTGCGTTCCGTCGAAGTCGAGCAGCCGTCGTCAGTCCTCGATGGACAGGGCGTCCAGTTCAATACAGAGTCAAACAAATTAGTAGAAGCGGCAGGCACATCGTCTACTACTGACGTGTCTAACGTGCTCACATGCAGCAGATTTTATAGTTCAAGTAACTGCCAAAGGATATCACGAACGAGAAAAACAGTGCCAGTTAATGCACCTGTTTACAAACGCTCCCAACGCAAGACGACGAAGCCAGCCCGATACCAGTAGAAATGACTCTTGTAACTGCCATGTAGTTGACATTGATTGTGCGGTCCAACTTATAAATCTAATGAACGTCATTTTCGTTCGACTGTTTGAGTTGTGAAACTATTGACACTGCAGTATGCAGACTATTGAATTAAACATGTTTTAGAGCCAATTAATATGAGAATGCATTAAATGCATTCTCATGTTAAACTTTAATTTAAAAAAACCTGATGTGAACATTTGGACCTAACTTATGCTGGTAACAGAATTTATTGACACAGTTGCAAAATTCTAACAATGAAATTCTAACAATGAAATTGTTGCATATCTAAATTTATGATGCGATTACTTTCCAAACGAGTAAATAATTGTCGTGTTACAGGGTAGTGATTTTTAATGTAGTTGAAGAGTTTGCGTTTTCCCCATGTGGTTACAGAATACTGACGACTACTAATTACATAGTAGGCCTATTTCACTTGTTTTTGTGTATGTGAATTCTCACTATTATCCCGTTACGGTACTGATTTCTTGCAACTGTAATATTTGTCAGTACCGTAACGTAACAAATTTTTTTTTCTACTTTAAAACAAATATAATATGATGAAAGTCGCCGCTGATACCTTTTTTGTAACATATATGTTAATACGTTTCATCAACATTGCAGTTTTTTTAAAGAACTATGCCAACAAAAAAAATTTCATATCTTGGCAAAATGCCCACTTTCGAGATTTTGTCCTACATAGTGACTCATGCTACATGAACGACGACCACAACAACCAATTCATGGCACTCGACTGTCGTGAGTGTAATCCGTTCTTCCACTGAAGTCCAGTCGTGTTTCTTATAAACACAAACGTAGTGGGTAGTGACTCATAGTTATAATTTTAGTGACTCGCCGATGTGATCGACATCGAAAAGTCGTCAGCGTGGACTTATCGTTGAAGGATTTCTTCACTTCGCCGATAACACCGAAGGCATTCGTATAGCGTCGTTTAGATTGTTTGTTACATGTGGAATTTTTTTCAGTTCATAAAAATGATGTCTGAATCTAGTATGACCAATACGTAGTCTATTTAGCAATGCTGAATGATAGACTTGATAGACTTGTTTTCCGTTTGTACCCACCAACAGTAGGTTTAATAGCACGTAGTTTATTTCCAACGGAGCTGTCACAGAGTTGTGTAATGAAAAAGAAGCTGATTTTCGGATACCACAGGTTGTTGACACTATGACTTTGAACCGCTATGAAGACCGAACGATTTCTTCACTTCGCCGATAACACCGATGACATCAGAAAAGTCAGACCATTGGTACAAGAACTCCGCAAACGCTACAACCTAACGACGGAAGAGCATGTCAGCATTGATGAACAAATTGTTCCCTTTAAAGGGAGAAGCTGCCTCCGTCAGTACCTCCCCAAGAAACCCCATAAATGGGGATACAAGTTGTGGGTCCTTTGCGGAGCCAGTGGTTATGCGTATGAGTTTTGAAGTATATACAGGCAAAGGAGAGAATGTTGTTCAAGAAGGTGAAGCAGATTGTGGAGCTAGCGGAAATGTCGTGATCAGACTGGCGAGATCAATTCAAACAGGTATTAACCATAAGTTGTTTTTTGACAACTATTTTACCAGCCCTGAGTTGCAGATATACCTCGCTAAACAAGGTATACTTTCAGTCGGCACAGTACGATCGAATCATATTCTGCAGTGTTTTCTGCAGTCTGAAGTACAAATGAAAAAGATTGGAAGAGGGCCATCAACGAGAAGATAGCTGTCATCGACGGAATTGTAATCTCGGCAGTCCGATGGCAGGATAATCGAGCTGTTACCTTGTTATCAACCTATGCGGGCTCCGAGCCTGTAAGTGAGGTGACTCGCTGGAACAACAAAGCGAAAACCCATGAGAAAGTGTCCTGCCCAAATATCGTCAATGTCTACAACAAGCACATGGGCGGAGTAGATCTCATCGATTCACTAATCGAATTGTACAGGGTAAAAATACGCTCACGAAAGTGGTACCATCGTCTTTTTTCCACCTACTTCACATGACTATCATCAATTCTTGGCTTCTTTACCGACAACTTCTTTCAACAAGTCCTGGCCAAGTGCAATCAGAATCGATGTCACTACAACAAAACTGACAGATCAGTTGAAGATATTTTAAATATTCTTGGTACAGTTGACGAACATGATATGTGAGGGCAGCTGCCCACATTTTGTGCTGTGTCTTTAGGATGTATACCAGTTATACGAGATGAAATGTCTGACATAGCTTCTGTCAAAACAGATCTGGCTCACCTAACCAAACAGGTTGACACAGTTGTTAAACAACATACCTCAGTTAATGTTAAGCAGTTGGCGAGCAACAATGCCACAGTGCAAGCTGCATCAAAACCCCTGGGGACTGCATGGCCCGGGATGGGGATCAGGCAAGTGTCCCTAATGACACGCAACCAACGACCAAGCCAGAGGAGGATAACCCTCCCTCTAGCTTTGCTGATTTAGCTAAGTCTTGCACTCATGATGATTTCCAAGTGGTTTAAAGTCGCAGAAATATATGAAAGCAAAAACCGAAACCACGAACTCGAAGAAGGCTGTTGTTGGCACTTCAAATAAAACTTATGTATTCTCTAGCGTGGCACGAAGAACGGTTGTTAGTATCAATCGTTTGAGCCCTGACACTGACACTGTTGCTGTGTCCAATTTTTTGAAAGCAAATGGTGCCACAGTGTGCCACAATTCTGTGCAGCGGTATATTGGCATGCGTGTTTGTGTGTCACAATCAGATGTTGAGACTGTCTTTGATCCTACATTGTAACCCACTGGGGTTACAGTGCGTCCTTGGATCTTTAAACAGCGTCATGCCAGTAACGAGTAATTAGCCACCAGTAGGTGTTATGATACCAATGTGTCAGACTTGATTATTATTATCATGGCTGTTATTAAAGTGCTACTTTTAAATAGCCATGGCTTCAATGTAAGTATAGATATCTATGAACTCTCTTGGTAGACGTACAGGTAGTAGTACTACAAGAAACCGGGCTCTGACCGTACTTGTTATCGGCTACAGAATATTTCAGATGAGTTTGTATTCTATCATACCTCAGCGATGGAAGATAAGATGTGTAATAATTTTTTGTCTGGTCGACCATTTGGGGGAACAGCGGTTTCAATACATAAAACTCTGGCCACCTCCTGTAGACGGATATTTACGGACAATCCAAGGATAACTTCTGTTTGTTTGACATGCGGTGATCATGCTGACGTTGTCGTCAGTAGTGTGTATTCGAGTCGAAAGCTTTGATTACTAACTTTACAAGGAAAGTTATGATGAGAGTGAGTCTTGGAAAACTGTTAATTTACTGTCTTCTGGCAATGTCTCTATGCCAGACATCAACATCACGTGTCGTCCACAGGAAAAAGTTCCACTCAAGGCTGTCAAAGTTAAAGACATTCAGAAGCAGCTGGCATTCATTCCCGTTGTGTATCGAGGTTTCTATACTGCACTCACATCAGTCAGTGACACCACTGTGGCTAGCGAAATAGATGATTATTCCGACATTGAGCAAGAGCCAAATCAGCTTCCTTCTGGCGACGTACGTTCTCGGTCTAAGCAAGCAAATACAGCAGTCAAGACGTCCGCGCAAAATGACAAGCTTAATTCAGCAGTGTCTCGGAAGAGAGCAGCTGTCTCTGGTTCAAAGCGTTCTTCTTGCCTTATATTTGGACTAGCATAATTTGATGCAAGAACCAGTTATGATAAGTTATTGTCTTGTTGCATTATTGCACAAACTTAGTATGTTTACTTACCTAGTTGTTGTGTAAAGTATTGTAAGAATGGGGAAATGCATAGGATGTCAGTAACCAGTTATAAAATAAAATGTGTCAAAACTGTATCTGTGCAGCATTGTGTTATGATTTTTGTATATTGATATTCAAAGGATACATCTAACGACAGTTCAGGAACAATCGTGATATATCGTTCCACACGTGAGATATGATGCTTTGAAATGTGGGACCTTTAAACCCGTTTTCCCAAATGTCTCATTTTTGGATATACCTGGTTGTTGCTCTGAAGTCTTCAATTGCTGCTGGCAATTTCCCGAGAGTGGAAAACGATTAGTGATGCGACGGAGCCAGCTGAAATCCGCTTCCGTCGGAGGCGCATTTTATCCATAAAAATCCATAGGAAGCGGATTTGAATGCGGATTTGTTGGTGCACGATCAAAGTAGGTCAACAACGTTAGTTAATTTTTAAAAATGTTGCAGCAGATATCTATGAAAGACTATGATATTGTAAAGCTTGCACACGTTTTATTTTAACGATCAATGTCAGACTGTCAGCGAACAGCTGTTGTTCTTTCTAAAATTCAAAATGAAAATCAAATCCAAATCCGATAGAAAATGGGTCTGCAAATCTGACTGATTCGGATTTGTGAAAAAGTGACAGAATTCCGTCGGATTTGAAATCTTTCACATCACCAAAAACAATGCCATGAAACCAATTATGTCAGCCATTATGCAAGCTTATACTGTAATCAGTTGAGTTGTTAGACCGTTCACTGCCAGGTTCCATTGCAATTCCACACAAATCCGGTTGGATGTAGACTGAACTCTTTGTGCAGTGGTTCAAACATTTTCTCACTCAGACAAGTCCCAGTGCTGAATGGCCAGTACTGCTAATCATGGATAACTATCCATGATTAGCAGTACTGGCCAAGACACACATATTGAATACAGAAGTGATAAATCTGACTCTGAGCATCATGTCACACTGTAGTGCTTGCCACCAGTAAATATACGATAGTAATTCTTGAACTCATGACAGAGTTCATAAAAACGATGTTTGAATATTTCGGGAGGATTGTTGCTTTTGTCCTAGCAGCGTAGAGTGAAGTTAACAGCAGGGCGAGTTAAAAGCCAAGGCGGTGTGGTTGGTATATAAGATGTAATAACATCACTCTTTTTGAGACCAACCGTTTGCAGATCACCTGAAACACGGATTGCAAGAGGAGGTAATTGAGTAGGATGCAGCCTCTCGGTGTGTGCTTCATGAAGCCAGTGATGACATTTTATGGAGAGGAAGTTCAAAACTGGCTACGATGTCATCCTGGGCATGTTGTGACGATGTACCAAATGGGTGAGCTATTTGGTGCTGCAAAGCTCCAAGCAGCAGTTGCATATAATGACATTGTTCCAATATGTGTAGTTGTGTACTTATATGGTTTTTGCACAACACACAGCACACAAAGTGCTCAAATGCGTGGTGCAAAAAACATATATTCGACAAAGGCAACAGATGTTGCCCGAAATGTCAATAATAAACAAGAAAGGTTAGATCTAGATTTAATTATATTAATAACATATATTTGCTTATTTTTATTCCTGTCAAACAACTTTTGTAGTGTACATGAACTAATAATAAATATGCTATCATTACAATAGTCAATATCCATGTGATGAATACCTTAGCACAATTTTCAACATAATATGACAATGTGTGGTAACACTGGGTTCTACCAGCAATACACAATCATTCACTTATGTACAGGATGACATGTTAAGATCATGTAATATGTGAGGAATGTGGTGTTGGCACAACTAAACCATGTCTTGTATAGCAAACCAACAAAAATAGATGTTTTTGTACTGTTCTTGAATCAATACTCTAGTCAGTGACAACTGTAGATATATGGTACTTGCATAACTACAATATTCCAGTAACTGTATTTTTATGGTTTTTACACAAAATATGCAGTGCAACATGGTCAAATACTTGGTAAAAAACATATATCTGTGATATTTGCATATAATTTGCATATTTTTCTTCATGTCTCACAACTCTTATAGCGTGAATAAACTACAACAAATATGCTATCATCATGATACAGTCATTAGCCTATGATGAATAACATAGCAAAATTTTCAGTTAAAACATTTTAAGCTCGATTTTCTCAATTTCGTGCAAACTGTAGATATATGGTTTTTGCACTAAGCCCTTCAAATAAGTCTTTAATAGAAGAAGCAGCAAAGTGTTTGTTTCATACATCATTAAAATCAACACATTCCACGAGGATGTGTTCAAGTGTTAGTGGGCACTGACAAGTACCACATTCAGGTATGTCATCACCTGAGAGTAGGAAGCATTAAAGGAGTATGACAGATATGAAATCGATGCGATGGTTATCCAGATGGTCAACGATCAAG
>Ga0209339_1000887_pt1 | contig 11787 bp, 7 predicted proteins | sample OlaalgELextract3_FD_187376 | JGI IMG/M metagenome (GOLD analysis project Ga0209339, IMG submission 187376) | Olavius algarvensis symbiont microbial communities from Tuscany, Italy - Type A ELBA extract 3 (SPAdes) (version 2) | ecosystem: Host-associated > Annelida > Digestive system >... | reverse complement strand
GCCAGCTTAAAACATTCTTGTTTGCAGACTAGGAGTAGTGTACACAGCGCATTAGAGATTTTTTTGTTGATGCGCTATATAAATCTACGTTTACTTACTTAACCTGAAATGTGGCACGATCATGACACTGATTTCGCCAGGTGACTGCACCCTGCAATGCGGCATGTGGCTCTGGAATTATGACAGTGAATTCACCAAGTGGCAGAACCCTGCAATGTGATACGTGGCTCTAGGATGACATGCCATTGAATTCGCCCAGTGGCAACACCCTGCAATGTGACACAGAGTTCTGGGATCATGACATCAAATTCGCCAGGTGGCAGGACCGTGCAATGTGGCAGGTGGCTCTGGGATTACATGCCATTGAATTCGCCCAAACGTCCGCCATATTGGAATTCTACATCTGGTTTTGATTTCGACCATATCACTGCACTCAACATGTTATTCTGCACCAGTCTGCGAAATTTTATCCAAATCGGACCACTCTCCGCAGAGAAAATGACGTCATGTCGATTTTCAAGATAGTGGATGTCAGACATCTTGGATTTTAGGCGTCCGATAATGGGTTCTTTGAAAAGCCCGTGCACGATTTCCTATAGGTCGTCAATAGACACCATAGCTCTAAATTTCTTAGTTTTTGAGAAAATCATGTTTTTGCATTTTGGCATCAATATCCAAGATGGCGGAGTCTGACTTTACAAAGATTGCAACTTTGATTAATTTCCATAATGCACTTTAATTAGCTTTATTTATGGAAAGAATATATTGGCCTTCAGCCTATAAAGGCCAATATATTCTTTCCATACATATAGCTAATTAAAGTGTGTTATGGAAATTAATGAAAGTTGCAATCTTTATAAATTCAGACTCCTTGCAGATGAAATGTAAGACAATATATTTATTTAAATAAAACTCAAGTCAGAATCCTAGCAGCCTAACAAAAGTCCATCCGTCATCTTTATACAGCGACGCAAAAGTGAAAGATCGCCAGCATATTGCTTTTGCATGTGTGGCAAAGTTAAAGATCTCGCACTGATATTTTGATCAGTCTCTTTACCTCATCTTCTGTCAAAAACATCTTGAGCTAGCGTTTCTCTACATAATTGTTTTTTCACTCACATGCATTTAATGAAATGTTCATCATCAATGGTAAATATCATTGCTGTAACAACACTTTTACTGTCTGTCGTCTGGCTTATATCGCTGCTAGCAAAGAATATTTAAGAAGAATACAGATTATTTTTATGCTGTTAGAATCAGCATTTCGTTAGCTATTTTCTATGAAATTTTCATTCAAACTGGTTATTTTTTCTAAGAGTTAAGCAAGAAAACAAAAGTACCCGGTAGCTGTTTTTTATGAACACACTATTTGTTTGATAAAGAAATATTGCTTAAATTAATAAAACTTGACCACAATCGAAAGTGAAAAAAGTGGCCATAAATGAATAAGACCATAGCAGTGATATAATGTCGTCAAATGCACTTAATATGCAACGAAATAATATGCAGCAGATATAATACTTGATGTATGTGTGCAGAGCAGAAAATGCATTGGGCCAAAAATCATGAGTGGGAGTGGAGCAGTTTGCAGGTGTAGCACGATGTCATAAAATAGTGGAGCGGGAGCAGAACAGGGAGTGGGAGTCACAGAAGTAGCTTAGCATATTTAGCTGTCCACGCTCGCTTCACTCATGTACTCTTTAGACAAGTCAACAGCTGTAGGCTACTGTGCCTGTAGTGTGCTGCTGTGATTGGTGGAATAACAAGATGTGTGTTTGCTGTGAGATAGCAACAGATTGGACGAGATTGTGATTATGTCTGCCTTTGTCATAATTGATATTGGTTCGAATGCTTGCCAGACATTGAAGGTTGCAGTGAACCAATTAACGCAGCTGTTTCGCCACTGTTGACATCAATGTGATTTCATATAATGCTGTGTGATGTTGGTACAGGTTTGTCATATCCTGATCTCTATCACAAGTGTCGTGAATGTTTCTATGTAAACAGTGACATTGCTCTTCGTGCTCAACTGACAGAATTCTGTGATCACAAACTTGTCCGCATCAAGAAGGTAGATTTCACTTAACGTGCTGTAATATGCAAATTGAACAAAGAAAATGTAAAACTGGAGCATCAATAATTTAGGTTGTCAGCGAAGCCAATTTCAGTGCAGTTTATTTCCTCTTCATTAGTGAAAGCTGAGATGGACACAGTGACATGGCAAGCAGTGCTGCTGCAGAGTATCTCGATGCTTTACTGACATTTGAGACGCAGGTGCTGTAATAGAGATGCTGTTACTGTCAGGAGTAGCAACTGCTATTGCTGGGAATGATGTTTCAATACATTGTCTGAACAGCAGTATGACATTCATTTAACAGTAATATCTGCTGCCAACTCTGCAGCACTTAACAACAGCGGCTTGACTGTTGTTTGCTGTGATGAAGACGGCAAAAGCCTCACACTGAGTATACTTAAGTTTTGTAGTGACAATTTTTTATGAGGCAGCATTATAGCTATGCATAGTATGTACTATAAATACGAAACCCAGTAACAAGAAGCTCAGCTATCGCAGAGAGGCCGCGCGATGCCTCGTGTTGTTGAGTATTTTGGTTAGTCCCTGAAGGCTGCTCTAAGTAGAAGGATTAATATGGTGAATTTTGCAAATCAAGGCTCCGTCCATCTACCAAGTTTGAAGTTCGTAGGTCTTCGCGTTCGGAAGATACGGCGAGTTTAGTATGTCAGCTATCTATCTACAACAGTTTCCCAGTTATTCGAACCACAATTTTTAAAAAGCGTCGTTTTTACGTACCCAGCCTTCATTTTTTGTTTGCCCTGGGGACGCCCCTGTGGCAATCACGCAAAACGCTGCATGAATGAAAAGACAATACAGTGCTTGCCAAACCCCTCGCAGCATGTACCCATCTATCTTCAACACTTTCCCAGTTATTCGAACCGCAAGTGCAAAAAATTGCCGTTTTCACGTACCACAGCCCACATTTTTGTTTCCCCTGGAGACGCCCCGGCGATTATCATGCAGTATGTTGCATGGATGGAAAGACAATTCAATGCTTGCCAAACCCCTCGCGGCATGTACCTGTCTATCGATAGTTTCCGAGTTATACGATGCTTAAGTCAATGTCTAAGTCCAAAAATCGCTATTTTTACCACATTTTGGTTTCCCCTGGGGACGCCCCTGGGGCACTCACACTAAATGTTGTATGGATGGAAAGAGAATTCAATTCTTACAAATTGTCTCGCTGCATGTGCCCATCTAACTATAACCGTTTCTGAGATAGAGCGAGATATTGGTCGATAATCGTCATTTTTTTCATACCCCCCTTGCATTCGATGCCCCCATTAGCGGGGTTCCCGTCGGAATATCGCCACCCCGTTTGGTACGGAAAAACTAGAATGGCTTGGCTACCCGATGGTGAAAAAATTTTGAAGATATCTTTGTTTTGGCGCAACTCACGAACGTGACAGACACACACACAGACAGACACCGCATGCTGGCATATACTGCGCTTATGCATATGCATCGTGCGGTAAAAACTTGTACCTTGGCCATCTCCAGTGGGAATCTGACATATTGCAATAAACAATAAACACAATAAATTGTGTTTATTGTTTTGTAGCAGTGCAGTAGACGATCATGTTGTGATTGTGAACAGGGGATTGACGGTGTCGAATATTTAAAAATTCCGATGGACATGTCAACACTGGCGAAGTTTATTGAAGATGAGGATATTGAGGACGTGAAATAGCACTTGTCATTGCTGAGACTGTTGTTCGTCTGCTTTTTGAAAATCTCAAGCAATTTCAGTTAATATGTTCCAATTTCTGTTATGTTTAATCATAGTAATAATGAATAACTGATGTGTTAAAAACAGATTAATGACAATAAGAGCATATAGTGTTGTGTGTGCTGTTGGTGTTTCATTGCTGCATCCACTTTGCCTGAAAGACAGTTGACTTACTATGTTGCCCCTGACTGTGAGATAACCGACATCCATCTTGGCGATATTGGAGTGTTCAAATTTACAACTTAACAGCTAACTTTTTTGTGTTTCAACACCAAAAGGAAGGAACACCCTCGCAGGATTCCTTTGAGCCACTGTGTATCATCTATCACGTGTGTAGATAAGTGCAAGGAACGAATGTATGAATAGAAGCGACAGCGTTATATTTCACACACACACCCAGAAGTCCCCCTTAGCTGTCTATGGGGGACGTCAGGGTGAATGTGTGAAATATAACGTGGTATAGATTCATGTCGTGGTCGTGTTGAGCTGTGACAATGCTTGCAGCTGTTTTGATTCAGCAGCGGATCAGATTCCACCCTTTCCCATTGATTATAACACTACCACTCACTCAGCCTGTGATATTTTGCCGTAAGTGATTTCTGGTAGTAACAGTGAAAGAATTATTCAAACTGGTCTAGCTGTCAAACTTATTGCAGAAATAAAGTCACAAGCAGTCCAGGTTTTTGGAACACACTGTAGTCTGAAAACATCCACCCTTCTGTATCGGCCGTTATCCACTTGAACGCCCACGCGAACCCTGTGCAGTAATTTTGTGAACCTGACATTACATGTGTGTGACATCACGCCCAATCACAGGCCGAGTTCGCAGGTTGTTAACATCACAGTATTTCTTGCCATTGTGACAAAGGTGTCTAGCAAACATGCTAGACATAATAAAGATTTACCTAGTACACCGCTTTCTGCTAGAGAAACATCTCAGATGGGTTCGCATGTGAAAGTCACTTTTGGAGGTTCACTTGGTAAGGTTATGAGTCATTGTGCCACTGATAGTGCTAGTGAGAGTCTATCGAAAGGTTTGCAGTCGTAAAACACAACCGGAATGCTGGAGGCACCAAGAGGGTGAGGTGTGGGAACTGGGAAGGGGACTATCCCCCATCCGGAAAATTGTTTGCCTTAATTGGCATATTCTGGTGCATGCCATTCTGACATGTCTTTATAAACTTTAGGTGGTGTGCTACAGCAAAGTCCAAGACACGTTTATGTAGGCCAACATTACACTTGTAACGCAGTACAAGAAGTAGGCCATACATCTTAAACTACATAGTCAGTCGGTGTTGTTTTTCTATGCACAACGCAACAGCACAGACTTTGCGTTTCAATCACCATCATCACAGCAAGTGATGCTGCACTGCCTTCAGCCTCAGCGATAAAAAGACATCTGGTGCACATGTTTTAATTTGCAGCCAAGTACTCGCAGTTGTAGCAGCCCTAGTAACGACAGTGCCCATGGCGAGCATGCCCAAAAAGCAAAGGGCCAACACGACAGTGGAGGTAGGGTTCTTGGGGAGGAGGCAGCGAGTCACTTCACCAGCTAGAAGGTCTGGGTAGTAAGTGCAATCCCAGACTCATGTTCTCAATCCCTGGATTTGGGATCCCGGACAAATTATTCAGGACTGAAGAATTTTTGGGACACGCTGTAGTCACTAGTTGCACACAAAGTCCAATGTAGTCTAAAAACATCCACCCTTCTGTACTGTCACTCAGGTTGTTAATATCACAGTACTGGTAAGAAACTTTGAGCTATTTTTGTTCTTTAATCTTGGATCTGGGATTAGTATTCATAACTGTAAGCTGCCCCAAGTATATGTCTCAACTGCCACGAAGCTTGGGCATAGGGCATAAACCTTGGGTTCTACCCAGACCCTGAGCCAAAGAGTTTATATTCCACATTCCACGGCTGTTCAGACATACTCATAAAATGTTTCGACCTAACTAATTTACAGCTGTTTTATAGCACTGTTTAATGAACGATGACGTCACCGAGCAGTAGGCAACAAGTGAACACATGAATGTGTGCTGTGCCTATCTGTCGATAATACATTATACATCGTAGAGGTGCACCGAACATGCCCTTATAAAGTTAGGTTGAAGCCAAAGTTTTGGCCGATGGGCCAAACGAGCGGCCGAATATTTCTGTGCTATGACAAGTTTTTTTACAACATATTGAACACACTCAAATTTCACCAAAATACAACGTTGCAATTGTGTAATGTATATAACAAGTGCATCGGAGACGATACGAAAGCCGCTGCTCATCAAAGCCCAAACTGGATTTAAAAAACCGAAAAAATAAAATAAAATATGGCGAAACACGATTTTCAATATGGCAGATGGAATTATTACACCCTGCAATGTGGCACGATCATGACACTGATTTCGCCATGTGGCTCTGGAATCACGACAGTGAATTCACCAAGTGGCAGCACCCTGCAATGTGGCAAGTGGCTCTGGGATGACATGCCATTGAATTTCCCCAAACGTCCGCCATATTGGAATTCTACATATGGTTTCGATTTTGACCATATCACCGCAGTTGACATGTCATTTTGCACCAGTCTGTGAAATTTTATCCAAATCGGACCACCCTCAGCGGAACAAAAAATCACGTCATATCGATTTTCAAGATGGCGGATCTTGGCCATCTTGGATTTTCGCGGTCCAATAATGGGTTTGAAAAGCCCATGTACAACTTTCTATAGGTCGTCCATAGACCGTAGCTCTAAACTGCTTCATTTTTGAGAAAATCGCATTATTTGCATTTTGGCGTCAGACAAACAAACAAACAGATGGACAGCATCGATGCACTAAGCCGCTGTCGCGAGCGGCTTAAAAAGCTGTGGCGCATTTTATTCAGCGTTGCAGCGACTCATGCTTCATAACAGCACTGAATAACTTAACTACCGGGTACGTGCCGACTGCCTGTGCATGACCCGAGTGCAAACTGCAAACTGTGAATGCGAAACCTAAACTGAATAATTACCGAAGTTCGGCCGAATGTTGAAGCGTGGCCAAGCCGAACCGAGCCGAAGCCTTCGGCCGAACATTCGGCCGATGTTCGACGTTAACCAAACTTCGGTGCACCTCTAATACATAGGGGGTGTAGACATCTTTGTGTCAGGAAAAATCTAGTACATAACGACCATCGCTACCCAACGTGAGCTTCTAGTCAAGTATGTTTAAAGCTGATCATCAGAGAAAACAATCAAATGTGCTGACCAGCAAATTCTGCATGGCTGTCAAGTGTGCATACAGCTGGGAGCCAACATGATACAAATGACGTTATCCTCTCAAAATTACAGATATTATTAGCTTTTCTTCATTTTGCAGATGTCTGTGTTTGCATTCTGCATTCTTTTTTACTCAAAGATTATGTTAAAGGGAAGGTCATAAAATTTTTCACAAGCATCAGTAAATTCAGTTGCAGTATCATGAATTAGCCACTTCACTAGTTACAACGTCCACGTTATCTTCAGCTGGTTCAGAAGGTGGTGGTGTCACAAAGCTAGGTTTCCTCAATGTCCGCAGTATCGGCTGCTGCCCTGGCACCCAGTCTGGCAGTATCTTGCCATGTAGTCGCCAGCAGCCATACTCATCAGCAATGTGCTTCTCAAACACAACATACTCCAGGCAATCCTTTGCCAACTTCTCACTGCCATATGAAAGTCGTCCAAACCGATCATAAATGGCCAGAATCTTCAACACACACGCAAACAATTATGCAACATTTCCAAGACAGCCACTTACACGTACTGGGCGTCAGTCATCCTCATTCTATCATGTTACATGAAGCAGCTGTCACATTCCTTCATGTAAGTTAAATATCTTCCTAATTTCATAAACAACAGAACAAATTGCATTGATTCCTACAGCCCTAATAACTTTTTGGAAACTGAACTTTCTCTAGCCACACAGAAGCCACAAAGAAGATGAAAATTATGGTTGTTGGCAACATATGCACAACGGAAATCAGCAAATACTGAGTAATAAAGTAGTGTACAGCATCAGGTATTTAGGATCACACGTAACTAGTTCTGGCAACTGCAACAAAGACGCCAAAATGCAAATCAGCATGACAAGACAACTGAACTCAAGTACATCTGGAAAGGCAAGAACATGTCATTCACATTACAATGCACAACACCCTCGTCGTGGTTGCTTTATTCTATAGTTGTGACAGTAAATTTGAGTGCATTGCAAGGTGGTGTCAACAAAGGTCAAATGTAGCCCTGGCCTGCCAACTGGGCATGGCACACTTGCAGTTTCAGCATGCTCTATGCTCTAACGGTAACATCGACTTAGTGTGTGTGTGCTTATCAACTAGTTCTGCACAGCGACATTATGGCCGACACAGAGTGTACATGCTTACACACTCTGTTTGGTCACTCCAGTGATATTGTGATCTGTCAGCCAGTGCCAATCTATTGTGACAATAGTTATAAACACTTTCCAGTAATTTAAGCTGCCTGCACAACGGCAATTGTTACAGAGCTCTGTACAACTGCAACAAAAACCTCCAAATGGAACACAAATGAATCGATTGAAAAATGTCACAAAATGTGCGTTAAAACCTCGATTAACACGGGATTAAAGAAATTAATCGCGCAATTAACACGATTCAAGAAATTAATCGCTTAACAGCTCTAAAAATAATCATGAGCAGAAGTTTTTGCAACCAATGAGCATGCTGCATTGTGACACGTCATTGTTACTTGTGACGACAAACTTTGCCTCACCGTTTCATTCTCCCAAATTTCCCATCTCTAGACTCTAGCAAGATAAACCCTGCATCAAACCTCGCCCGCCTCACCATTTCATTCTCCCAAATTACCCATTTCTAGCAAGATAAGCCCTGCATCAAACCTCGCCTGCCTCACCGTTTCATTCTCCCAAATTATGCATCTCTAGCAAGATAAACCCTGCATCAAACCTCGCCCGTTACCTCCTCATGCTTTTAAGTTACCCATGGTATGAAACGCATGTTTAGATATAAAAGTTACTGCTCATGGAACTGTCAAAATAAACAAGTGTGCCACGTTTATTGGTGCCACGAGTAAGCCCCCACCACAAGCATAAATTTAATGGATGGTGAAGTTTTTTTACAGAGTAGAAAACATCTGTGACACCCGTGGTGGCGGCCGACATGCGGCCAGGTGACTGCTGTGTAGTCAGGTGGCCGCAATGCAGCTGAGGTGACAAGATGAACAGACGAGAGAGGCGGCCAGGTGACTGCTGTGTAGTCAGGTGGCCGCAATGCAGCTGAGGTGACAAGATGAACAGACGAGAGACTTTATTGTCCAATAAAACAATAATACAGTGAGAATGAACAGAGAATATATAGTTCTTTCCAAACTAAAATAACTGCAAATATGAAACATCTAAAAATTAGTACGTGAGAAGTAACATGTCAGGAAACATTAATGCAGATAAGTTCTAATTTAGTTTTGGTAAACTATGTGAATTTTCTCCAAACACATACACGTACCTGAGGAAACTTAGTTATAAAAATTAACAAATGTAAAGAAAATTTTCTGTGATGCACACCTGTCTGGTGAGCAAGCGGACTGTGATTTGTGCATAAAGATTCTCTTTATTCAGCATCTCTGTACATCGTACGTGTACTACGCGCGGTGCCTCCAGTGATTCAATATATTTCCAGCGGAAGCTTTTTTTCTCCAACTTCCAAGTCATTTCCTTCAATAAACATAAACCTATTCCTTCACTAAACATAACGCTACTAAGAAACTTCACTTAATACTCTCTGCTGATGACACACGTGTTGAAGAGATTCATTCAGTTGGTACAGTCAATAATGTAGAAACTTCTTATTTTACACAACTTGTCCCATATTTATGTTACATAATGACAACGTTTCGATGTCCGTCAGACATCTTGATCACGTCTTGATTGTTTACAGCTCGATGGAGCACGTGACCGGGAAATCATCCGACCTGGTTCATCTGAAGGACAAGGTCAAGGATGAAGAGAAGACCGAATTGATCTATCATGTGCCTTGCAAGAACTGCTCCAGCTCATATGTTGGAGAGACAGGCAGGAAGTTCGGTCTGAGGATCAAGGAACACAAGAAAGAAGTGGGATTCTTTCACAGCTGGTAAACAAACCCGAGCCTCCAGGCCAAGGGAGAGCAGTGTAACTCACAAGTCAGCCATCACAGACCCTGCCATGGAAGAGAACCATGTCATTGACTGGGACAAGGCAAAAGTGGTCGACAAAGAGGTACAGATGGATATCCAGATGGATAAAAGAGGCCTTTTGGATCAGGAAGACACCGATATGCATGAATCAGGATGCAGGATCCTACCAACTCAGCCACACATGGGACCAGGTGATTTCACGTTACGTGCTCCATCGAGCTGTAAACAATCAAGACGTGATCAAGATGTCCGACGGACATCGAAATGTTGTCATTAGGTAACATATTTCAGTTGGTAAAGTAAGAAGTTTCTACGTTATATAAATATAAAGATCTACATTCTTTAATAAATATTATAAATAAGACTTAGAACGACTGCAATCAATCAACAAGATGTCCAATGAATACTGAAACATAATCAGTAGGTAATTATTAGTCAGTTGTTTATAGTAAGAATTTTTGTATATGAACTGAAACAAATGAACGAAACTATTCAATACTAGCATGACACACTTATAATCACGTACACAAACATGCACATGCTTACAGGAAATGCTTTCTCGGTAACAAGTTCATGTAGACGATCCTTGTTCTTTGTTATACTGCAACAGCAACACAGCTACTAACTAACGTCCGACCCCGAGAGTTCATGTCCAATCAAATGTAGAGTATTTTTGTCACATCACCAAGGCATGCATCAAGCAAAGATAAGTGAAGTCCTTCCCAAGCTACATGGGCCCACTGGGTGCTGGTGATCTCTGTTTCAGTAGTCCTCAGCCAGACACCAGCTAACACTGCAAGACCATGGATACGTGGATACATAAACTGGCCTGACAAAATTACACCAGAACATCAGAGATATTAAATCACCATCGTATCAATGCAATGTATCAACATGAAGCCAATATCAAACTCATCCCATCTTTTGACTAGAGAACGACCGATTCGAATATCGGTAATCGAACATCGGTCAAATCGGCAAGGACCAAGCGTATCGGTAAATTGGAGTTTCAGTCCCACCAATACCGATGTTTGTTTAAGATAACAGTCACATTGTGCAAAGCCATGTATAGCAAACACGACCGTCAGTACAAGCCGTGAATGGTGAACACGCATCATTGTTAAAGTCCTGTCATTGACCGGTGAGCGGCGTGGTTCGCGTCGCTTTGACAGGCTACTCCTCCCCTGCCCGCAAAGTATTGGTGCGTCATTAATCTATGTGCTACTCGGTATTGCTTAAACGTTCAAGCCTACGTCAGGCATATGTTGGCGTCTAATGTCTACTCAGCTCGCCTCCTGTCGCCACCGATGTCGTGGTGGTCGGCGAATGCGGCACATTTCCCGATGCTAGCTCCGTGGCGAGCGAGCGACTCCAGCTCCGCTGCCCATTGCCCAAGTCTACACGGACAGACGTAGTTGACTGCTGCCGACGCGTGCCGATATGCTCCTGTTTCTGAAGCATAATCTTAAACTGAAGAATTACGTTTATTAGTGCATTAGGCGCCGCACAGACAGACAGAGTTTAGGCCTAGTTAACTGTCGTGCATTTATAGTTTTTATATTATAATTTAGATGATTAAACTTATACTTGAACACATGTGAACTTATACACATGTGGACATTGCCAGCACATATGTGCTATTACTGCCCGAGTCCGTTTTTTTCGCTTGCGCTTGCGTTACTTATTTACTGCATAAATACTTCCGCTTTGATGATATTGATGTCGATTTGTTCACTTTGTGTGAAAAAGTTTTAAAACTTTTGGAAACACTAAATACCACGAACCTAAACAATTCAATAACACGGTACATG
>Ga0209339_1000886_pt1 | contig 11791 bp, 2 predicted proteins | sample OlaalgELextract3_FD_187376 | JGI IMG/M metagenome (GOLD analysis project Ga0209339, IMG submission 187376) | Olavius algarvensis symbiont microbial communities from Tuscany, Italy - Type A ELBA extract 3 (SPAdes) (version 2) | ecosystem: Host-associated > Annelida > Digestive system >... | reverse complement strand
ATGCGGTTTATTCCTCCGCCCAATAGCAGCTCGTCTTTTGAAGTGTCCGCCATTTTTTGGGATTGTAATTTTGATGACATTCGTCGCAACGCTACGAATCTATGGAATTGCCTCTAGAAATTTTATTAATACCTCTATGGTAGCAATCAGTAATATTTTCACAGTTATAATAATGTTTAGTTAAGTCGTTCGGTTTAATTTTTTTTAATTTTATGCAGTAATTTTGACTCATTTCGAACCGTTGATATATTACAAACTTGAATGAGGAACCAGGTATGCGTTTGTTTTGAACCACCCTATGGTTAATAGCTACTTCCGGTATCTATCGAGTACTCGAGCACTCGATAAGATACTCGACAGAGTACACGAGCAGTAAAAAGCTCGATTCGCACAGCCCTAGACGATACGCTCGAGACTATCTCTTTTGTGCCAGAGACAGAATGCATTTATTTATCTATAATGAACAAAATAATGAACAACACGTTAGAAAAATATAAAATATATAAGTTATCAGCTTTAACTGATAACTTACAGATACTTCTGGCATTACTACATTGAACATTGCAACACTTTTAGGAGAACGTTACTACGTTACGTTCGCCTTATGGCATAAGCCGTACGTCCGTCTTCCGTCTGTCGTCTGTAACGTTGTTGCAACTTGCACCCTACACACCGTCTAATAGCTAAGGGACTCGGACAGTTTGTATAAAAATTTCGGGGAAAATCAGAATGGGTTCTAGGTGACCGGGCAACTTAAATGGAAGGAGGTATCAAAAACTGGCGTTTTCCGATCAATATCTCGCTTTATTTCGAATACAGTACAAGATACGGTCATAGTTGCAACGGAAGAGGAATAGGAACTCGTATGCGATCTATCTAATGGTTCCATTTTCAATGACCTTGAACGACCTTGACTGACTTGCACAATTGTTATAGTTCATAACAAGCAAGCAGTGCTGGTGCTAGCCTACGCCCACTAAATCAAGTACAGTATTAGTGACAGTACTATAAATAGCACTATGAGGTCAGCTGATCATAACAAGCAACAGAGTTATATATTTTATTTCTGTACTGTAGCCTACATTGTCGCTACTTTTCAGTTTAGCCGTTACTTTTGTAATGTCATAAGTTTTCATTCGAGTATGGTTATAGCATTCTAATTTCTAGGCCTTTAATAAAAAATTTCCCACCACGTGGTTTGAAGGTTATTCCACAGAATTGCCATAGATAGTTATCAACAAGAAACTGATCAGTAAGTAAATAAGTAAGTAAGAATTTCTTACTTATTTACTTACTGAAGAATATTTATAAGGCGCAGTAATCAAAAAATTCACGATGCGCCCCCAGTGCGCCGCCAGTCGCGATTCGCCGATGAGATAGGCGAACGTTACGGATAAATTGAGTATAGGGCTGGTAAAGTTTTACAACGATGGAGTGTTTCAGGCGGTAACGTTCGCCTATCTCATCTACTGATGAGTTTCTTGTCGTTTTGGCTGCAGAGCCGGATTAATCATAGTGTCATTTATGCCATGGCATAGCCCCCCCCCCCCGTTGTCAGGGGGCCCCCGCGGCCACCTGCTAAATTTTTCATATCACATAACGTTTTATAATTACGGAAGTATCCGAGTATGAAGTCGTATTGGATTGTTTTACCAGACTGCTCCAGTTTTAAAAAGCACCGTGCATTTTTTTATAAAAGGGGGCCCCTAATCCAGGGCCACAAGATAGGGTGCCCGAGACTAGAGCACCTGCTAAATTTTAGGTTACGTTATGGTTACAGTTTGTGGTATTTCGTATTTTTTGTTGACAACATCAGTGTGTTAGACTTGGCGTTATGGGCCGAGAAAATCCTCAAACTAAACGTTTTCTTGTGCAATTTGGTATGGAAAAACTAGAATGGTGTGGCTACCCGACGATGAAAAAAATTCGAAGATATCTTTATTCGTTTTCGCGCAACTCACGAACGTGACGGACAGACGGACAGACACCGCATCATGGCATATACCGCGCTTATGCATGTGCATCGCGCGGTAAAAATGCATACACTGTGGTCAATTGATTCTTAAGAAAATTAGTAAAATTGGTGCCACGTACCAGATGTCAGATTTTAAGGCTAAATGCACCAAATTCGATTTCCGCTGGGGCTCTGCCCCAGACCCCGCTGGGGAAACTTATAGCACTTCCCCAGACCCCTAGCTGTATTTAATGGGGTCTACTTCTAAGGGGAGGGAGGGAAAGGGGGAGGGGAGGGGGAGGGGAGCGGAAGGGAAGGGGAGGAGGTTAGAAGGAGGGCCCCCCATTTCATGTTGGCATAGGGCCCCCCGAAGGGTTAATCCAGCACTGTTTGGCTGTGTACGGTAGGCCTACGTGCATGTGTTCCCCCGCAGCGGTTGTTACATAGCGTCATTTTAATCAGTGCCTTATTATGCCGCCGTCCGTAGGGAAGGAGGCAATAAGCGTTGCTTTTGGCTGTCTCTCCGTCCGTCCGTCGCGTACGTAGCAAATAATTCGAGAACCCGAAGGTTAAGCGTGCCCAAATTTGGAAGGAAGGTCCCCACCTTTGATGCGACATGCATACCAGTTTCAAGGTTAAAAGGTCAAACGTCAGGGTCACAGACCGACTAACGCAGACACACAAAATGTGCCATATCTTCCTAACTGTAAGGCCTAAGAACTTAAGTTGGTATGCGGATGGAGGACGTAGACCCGCATTAGCGGCAGGCACCGTGACCTCCAAGGTTAAAGGTCAAGGTCATAAGCTCACATCGTCTGTACGTCTCATCTCTGCCTCTAATTCAGGAAACAAAATGCTGTACCTGTGTCATTAGAGGCGGGCGAGGGCATAAGTAAAAAAAAGTAAGTAAAAAGTCGATTTATATAGCGCATCGACGTGAAACCTCTAATGCGCTGTCCTCAATACCATGTCGGCCGAACCCAGCGGCCACACTTGTTATGTCACGTTATACATTACAACCGCTAACAGCTCTTCTCATTATGCTGCATGTACAACTCACACTGCTTCTATTATGGTCAATTACACTTTGTAGTCATATTGTATCAATTTACACTTCAGCTGACTTCGCCTGTGCACTGTGTTTAACAGAGTCTCATGCCACCAAAGATGGACAGCCGACGCACGAGGGAGTTGAGGTGGATGCCGATGGTTACCGGGTGGAACAGCGAACTGAAACAGAACAGTGCTCTCAGACAGAAGAAATGCGAGAGCTGGAAGACGGCCACGCGACCGAGAAACACCGGCATCAGACTAAGGAGGTGCGCCTGGAGGAAGTCAAAAGCCGCGAGTCCGGACCACGCCCGGCCACCTTGGAGGAAATACGAGCGCTCCTTGGCGCCGAGTTTTCAGGCGGCGCGGGTGCCGAAATCCAGACCAGCCACGAGATCACCGTCGAGGAATTCACGCGAGTAGAACGGAAGCACGAGAAGACCGACAGTGGAACCGGCGAAACACAGACGGAGACGACGACGACAGAGGGCAAAAGGACGGAACTCCTGTCGGAGCAGCCGCAGTGGAAGATTAAAGCCGAAAAGTCGCCGGAGCCGCACATGGAAGCTGAGACGAAAGCAGCAGCACCTCAACAGCTGATGTCCTTGCCTATTATTTCTGCCGCAGGCCAAGGCAGCGTCGATGTTTCTTTACCGCAGGCAACCGTTGAAGTTGCAGCTCCGTCTGTGACTGTGTCCTCGCAAGAACCTGCGAAACAGTCGAAATCAAAAGGAGGTGGAATTTTTGGTAAATTCACGCTGACCCCGAAGAGAAAGGGAGTTGACAAACCTGATGCTGAAGCTACAGCTGGCGATACAGTATTAGCACAGAAGAAACCAGACATTGCTGGTGAAGTTAGTGATGAACCGATGGATATTTCAGCATCAGCGTCAACCGAATGGCCCTCCGAACATCATAAAGTGAAGCACAAGAGACACGTCATAGAAGAAGTTGTGCTTGAGGACAGTGATAAATTCTACGAAGAAATACATAAAAGGCCAAAACTGTTTATTCGACCAAAGAAAAAAACGGACAAAGAGAACATCGAACCAGTCGTTGAGCGAAGAAGGAGTACTGGCGAGTTGCCTGAATCTCAGGTTCCACAGACTGGTTCAGCTGCGAATGTCTCATCGGAAGAACTCGTGAAGTTCGTGGTTCAGTACGACTTGGGTGCAGCAAAGCTAGATGAACAACTGCCGCAGGAGAAAAAACGGTGGACGATGCCGTTATTTGCCGCAGGCAAGAGCGCCGAAACTCCAAACGTTGGCGATAAACAAGAAGAGGTTGTTGTCGAGGACGAAGATCTGTTCACAGACACGTCACTTGAACGGAAAGGATTTAGGTTTGGAAAAAAGAAAACTAGCCAGCCGGTTGCACCTCATTCAGAAACTGTAACTTTTATTGTACACGGTGATCAGCCGGGCGAATATGTAAAAGTTGAACCTCGTATGGAAGTTGACGAAAGCGACGTAGACACCGATGCAAAGGCAAGTTTTCAGGGCAGTCTCGAATTTCCTAAATGGAAGTTGTTCGAAAGAAAGCAGAAAACACCTTCAGATGATGGAGAAACTTCCTCACTGAAAGCTAGTGGTAGGAAGTGGATTCCAAACATACGTTTGCGATCAAAATATGCCAAATTGGGAAAATTGTGTGCAAAAGGAGATACCGTTGCCTATCACAACACAGATGCGACATTACCGGAAGACACAAATGTTCATGAAATAAAATGGCCTCTACTGAAGGTTCATTTCGGCGGAAAATATGTAATGACAACAGACGTGAGCACTGGTGAAGCTAAACCAGATACAGAAACATACGTGATTGAACATATCGAACAACTTCCGCGCGATTCGGATCCAGACACAATGGATATTGATGCGCGCTTTCCAAGACTGCAGTTTGCATTAAACAGGCCATTGCCTCACAGTCCTGAAGGAGAAAGTTATGTGATTTACGAAGTCGAACATCCAACGGACTCTGGAGTCTCAGCCGATGATAAAAGCAGAGACAGTATGCAGTGGCCTGATTTGAAGTTCGTCTTTAAAGCGCCACCTTCTGGTGAGATTGAGGACGAAGGTCAGAAGTTAGAAGCTAGGATGCCAGTATACATCGTCAGCCAGATACTTCCAGTTCCGAGTGTAACAGCTGGCTCTGAGAGTGCACAGGGTTTCAAGGCACCGAATGTACAGCTACAGTTTGGCACTATTGCGGATGCAGCAGAAGAACAAAAGATCACATACATAGTTGAGCATCCAGACCGGCCTGTTTCACTTGTTGAAGGACAAGGTAGCAGCACGTTTGAATTGCCAAAATTCAAACCACATTTCGGAACATGGCCTGGAAAACACGGAGACGCTGCAGTGACTGTTTGTTCTGCGTCTTTGACGAGCATAGATGAACTGCCAGGCGAAGTACACAGAGAGAGTGTTGTTACGTGGCCAAAGTTGAAGTTTCACTTTGATGGTAAGCCTACAAAGGATGGATCGCAAATTATTGCGGACAAAGAGATTGTATCTTACGTGGTCGAACACCAGATGCCGACACCCGGTGTGTCTAGTGATGTCAGTGGAGGCACTCAATGGCCAACCGTCGGACTTGACTTTAACACCAAGTCTGCAACAGTGATTGATGCTAGTGATTACAGCGACAAAACGCTAACGTACACAGCCGAAAGCGGTAGTCTTAAAGCAAGTGGAGATAAAGCAAACACTACTCAGACACTACGGTGGCCAAAATTCAACGTGCACTTTGACACGAAGCCAACTCAGCGGCATAGCCAGGAATCTAGTCCAATCAGTTATACTTTTGCACAGCCGGTCGATGTGAACCTGTCAAAAGTTGACAGTAGAGGAAATATACACTTGCCGAAGTTTGGCATGCACATCGCTTCAAAGCGACCTAGGCTGAAAGCGAGTGATTCGTTACAGGAGCCAGAAACAGTGACTTACATTGTTGAAGTGCCAGCACCAGAGGCTCAAGGCAAACATTTACAGATTGTTTGGCCAAAAGTAGATTTTCGATTAGGTAAAACGACAAAGATCGAGGAAAAGGAACAAGAAGTGGAACCGGAAGTGGTAACTTACATTATTGAGCAACCACTGTCTACAGAAAGTGATGCAGTCGACAGCAAAACAAGATTTCGCATTGAATGGCCTAAATTTAATTTACAGTTTGGTGCCAAACAAAAGAGACCAGAAGACATTCCCGTAGAAACGGAAGGAGCGTATGTCGTACAAGAAATTGTACCAGAACCTTCAGCGGATGAAAATAAACCAGCGTTTCATTGGCCGAAACTGAAGATCCGCTTCGGTGCCAAGTCAGATGATAAACATCCAGATATGGAGGCAATTGACGAAACTGTTACCTATGTTGTACAACAGTCATCGCCGGACGTTCGAGGAAGGGCGCGAACGGGAATTCACTTGCCGACGCCAAGTGGAAAGTCATTTGCTGAAGAGCAAACAGTAACTTATGTCGTTGAATCACCTACAACAACAGATTCCTTATCTGACAGACAGCATCGCTTTCGAGTGAAGCTGCCGAAGCTAAATGTTCACTTCGGTCTTAAGAAAGTGAAATACGGTGAAGGCAATGGAGACACTAGCGGAGAAATGGTCACATATGTGGTAGAACAGATTGTACCAGTTGACAGAGACAGCCAGCGTGTTAAAGCGGGAATAGACTGGCCCAGATTTCGACGGCAGTTTGGAAGAAAAACTAAAGACAAAGATGACATAAGTGACACTTCCGAAGAGGAAATAGTCACGTACATCGTCGAAGCACCAATACCATTGGAAGAACCAAAAAGCGGCTTCGGTATTTCGGTACCAAAACCGAAGGTTGATCTTCGGTTCTTGAAGAAGACCAAAAAATATGAAGGCGAAATGGACACGGAGTCAGATAATACACCCTATGTACTAGAACAAGAAATGCGTGTGAATACGAAGCTTCAAATTGAATGGCCGAAATTCAGCTACCATCACTTCAAACGAAAAACTACAGTAGAAGGAGACGCTGGAGCTGCTTATGTCGTCGAAGAAATCGCTCCAGTGCCGACTGAACACAGTACTGATGTTTCTGGTCCTGGAGGATTGCAGTGGCCAAAACTGAATGTCAGATTTCGTAGCAAAACGACTGGTGGAAAAGGTGAGAAAGAAACGAAAACAGTGTCGTACGTTCTTGAACAGCCATCAGCTGAGCTCAGTGAATCTGGTGGATATCGCTGGCCAAAACTGAACTTGCACTTCGGCGGAAAGGCGAGTGAAAAGGCAGGAGCGACTCCAGAAACTGTCAACTACGTAGTTGAACAACAGCCAGAACTCCCGACAGACGGTGCAGAAGGACAAGAAAAACTGGGACTGAAATGGCCGAAGTTAAAAGTACAGCTTGCACTAAAGTCAGTAGAGCACACAATAGAGTTGGACGAAAAAGTTGAAAAAGTGACGTACGCTGTTGAACAGATAGTTCCCGTCCACGGCGACACTGAGGCCAAAAAGGTAGGGGGCGGCATCGAGTGGCCTAAACTTCGATGGAATTTCGGCGGTAAAACGTCATGTAAAGTTGATGACGATCTCGAAGCAGAAGCAGAAACAGTTACCTATATCGTCGAAGCTCCGGCACTACAGGAAGAGCCAAAAGCTGGTTTTGGCATTTCTGTACCAAGACCTAACATTGATCTTCGATTCGCAAAGAAAACAAAGAAACATGAAGACGAAATAGACACGGACTCAGAAAACGCACCGTATGTACTGGAGCAGGACATGCCAGATCAAAGCGGTGGGGGCGACATGAAACGAAGGCTTCACATTGAATGGCCGAAGTTCAAACTTCCCCACTTCAAGGGAAAAGCTGCAGTAGATGGAGACGGAGGAGTAGCTTACGTCGTTGAAGAAATCGCTGCTGTGCCAACTGAGGACAGTCACGATGTTTCAGCTACTGGAGGAATCCGGTGGCCGAAACTCAATGTCAGATTTGGCAGTAAAACTCCTAGTGCAGAAGGTGCAGTAGAAACGAATACGGTGACATACGTTGTCGAACAGCCGTCGGCTGAGATCAGTGAATCCGGTGGATTTCGGTGGCCAAAATTCAACTTGAACTTATCCAGAAAGGCAGGAGAAAAGACAGCAGGCACTCCAGAAACGGTCACCTACGTAGTGAAGCAAACGGCAGAAGAACCAAGAGATGCTGGTGACGAAAAAGGGAAGATAAGCCTGAGTTGGCCCAAGTTAAAAGTAGACTTTGCACTAAAGTCAGTGGAGCATGACACAGCAGAACTGGGTGAAAAAGTAGAAAAGGTAACGTATGCTGTAGAACAGATGGTGCCCGTGATTGATAGCGGTGGCGACAAAAATGTATTTAGTGGCATCGAGTGGCCTAAACTCCACTGGCATGTCGGCTGGAAATCGTTAGAAAAACTTTGCGCGGAGCACGAACAAGAAATGGAAACAGTTACGTACATTGTTGAAGCACAGAGATTGCCGGAAGAGAGAAAAGGTGGTTTTGGTATTTCTGTACCAAAACCTAAAATTGATCTTCGGTTCGGGAAGAAACCAAAGAAAGATGAAGACGTAATGGACACGGAGTCAGAAAACGCACCATATATAGTGGAGCAGGACATGCCAGATCAAAGCGGTGCGGGCGATATGAAACGAAGGCTTCACATTGAATGGCCAAAGTTCAAATTCCCCCGCTTCAGAGGAAAAGCTGCAGTACAAGGAGACGGAGGAGGTGCTTATTTCGTAGAAGAAGTCGCTGCTGTGCCAACTGAAGACAGCCACGATGTCTCAGCTACTGGAGGAATCCGATGGCCGAAACTCAATGTCAGATTTGGCAGCAAAACTCCTAGTGCAGAAGGTGCAACAGAACCGAATATGGTGACATACGTTGTTGAGCAGCCGTCGGCTGAGATCAGTGAATCTGGTGGATTCCGATGGCCAAACTTCAGCTTGCACTTGCCGGGAAAAGCAGGAGAAAAGCCAACAGGCACAGCAGAAACGGTCACCTACGTAGTTGAACAGCCGACAGATACTGGCGATGGAAACGGAAAGGTGAGTCTGAGTTGGCCCAAGTTAAAAGTACACTTTGGACTAAAGTCAGTGGAGCATGGAACAGCAGAACTGGGCGAAAAGGTGGAAAAAGTGACGTATGCTGTCCAACAGATGGTACCCGTGCCTGATAGTGGTGGTGACAAAAAGGTATTCAGTGGAATTGTGTGGCCTAAATTTCACTGGCATTTCGGCGGAAAGTCATCAGAAAAGGTTGGTGCTGAACATGAAGGAGAAGCGGAAACCATAACTTACATCGTTGAAGCAACGGGATTACCGGAAGAGAGAAAAGGTGGTTTTGGTATTTCTGTGCCAAAACCTAAAATTGATCTTCGGTTCCGGAAGAAACCAAAGAAACATGAAGACGAAATGGACACGGAGTCAGAAAATGCACCGTACGTAATAGAGCAGGACATGCCAGATCAAAGCGGCGCCGGCGATATGAAACGAAGGCTTCAAATTGAATGGCCAAATTTCAAATTTCCCCGCTTCAAAGGAAAAGCTGCAGTAGGAGACGGAGGAGCAGCTTACGTCGTTGAAGAAATCGCTGCCGTACCAACGGAGGGCAGTCAGGATGTGTCAGCTACTGGAGGATTTCGGTGGCCGAAACTCAACGTGAGATTTGGCAGCAAAACTCCTGATGCAGAAGGTGCAACAGAAGCTAATACAGTGACATACGTAGTTGAGCAGCCGTCGGCTGAGATCAGTGAATCTGGTGGATTTCGGTGGCCAAAGTTCAACTTGCACTTGCCTGGAAAAGCAGGAGAAAAGCCAACGGGCGATGCAGAAACTGTCACCTACGTAGTTGAACAGCCGACAGATAGTGGCGACGAAAAAGGAAAGGTGAGCCTGAGTTGGCCCAAGTTAAAAGTACACTTCGGACTAAAGTCAGTGGAGCATGGTACAGCAGAACTGGGTGAAAAGGTGGAAAAAGTGACGTATGCTGTAGAACAGATGGTGCCGGTGCCTGATAGTGTTGGTGGCAAAAAGATATTCAGTGGAATTGAGTGGCCTAAATTTCACTGGCATTTCGGCGGCAAAGCGACAGAAGAAATTACTGCGGAACACGAAGAAGCAGAAACAGTTACCTACATCGTCGAAGCACCTCGATTACCAGAAGAAACAAAAAGTGGTTTTGGTATTTCTCTACCAAAACCTAAGATTGATCTGCGGTTCGGGAAGAAGCCAAAAAAACAGGAAGACGAAATGGACACGGAATCAGATACTGCACCGTACGTACTAGAGCAGGACATGCCAGGTCAAAGCGGTGCGGGGGATATGAAACGAAGGCTTTACATTGAATGGCCAAAGTTCAAATTCCCCCACTTCAAAGGGAAACCTGAAGCAGGAGACGAAGGAGGTGCTTATGTCGTAGAAGAAATCGCTGCCGTACCAACTGATCATGATGATGATGTCTCAACTACTGGAGGAATCCGGTGGCCGAAACTCAATGTCAGATTTGGCAGCAGAACTCCTAATGCAGAAGGTGCAACAGAAACGAATACGGTGACATACGTTGTTGAGCAGCCGTCAACTAAGATCAGTAAATCTGGTGGATTCCAATGGCCAAAGTTCAACTTGCACTTGCCTGGAAAGACAGGAGAAAAGCCAACAGGCACAGCAGAAACGGTCACCTATGCAGTTGAACAGCCGACAGATACTGGCGACGGAAGAGGAAAAGTGAGCCTGACTTGGCCCAAGTTAAAAGTACACTTCGGACTAAAGTCAGTGGAGCATGTTACAGCAGAACTGGGTGAAAAGGTGGAAAAAGTGACGTATGCTGTAGAACAGATGGTGCCGGTGCCTGATAGTGTTGGTGACAAAAAGATATTCAGTGGAATTGAATGGCCTAAATTTCACTGGCATTTCGGCGGCAAATCGTCAGAAAAAGTAGCTGCTGAACACGAATTCGGCGGCAAATCAGAAAAAGTTGATGCTGAAGACGAAGGAGAAGCGGAAACAGTAACGTACATCGTTGAAGCACCTGGATTACCGGAAGACAGAAAAGGTGGCTTTGGTATTTCTGTACCAAAACCTAAGATTGATTTTCGGTTTGGCAAGAAGGCAAAGAAACACGAAGACGAAATGGACACGGAATCCAAAAATGCACCGTATGTACTGGAGCAGGACATGCCAGATCAAAGTGGTACTGGCGATATGAAACGAAGGCTTCAAATTGAATGGCCAAAGTTCAAATTTCCCCGCTTTAAAGGAAAAGCTGCAGCGGAAGGTGACGGTGGAGCAGTTTACGTCGTTGAAGAAATTGCTGCTGTACCAAGTGAGGACAGCCACGATGTGTTAGCTACTGGAGGAATTCGGTGGCCGAAACTCAGTGTGAGATTTGGCAGCAAAACGCCTAGTGCAGAAGGTGCATCAGAAACGAATACAGTGACATACGTTGTCCAGCAGCCGTCAACTGGGATCAGTGAATCTGGTGGATTCCGATGGCCAAAATTTAACTTACACTTGTCTGGAAAAGCAGGAGGAAAGCCAACAGGCGACGCAGAAATGGTCACCTACGTAGTTGAACAGCCGTCAGATACTGGCGACGGAAAAGGAAAGGTGAGTCAAAGTTGGCCTAAGTTAAATGTACACTTTGGACTAAAGTCAGTGGAGCATGGTACGGCAGAACTAGGTGAAAAGGTGGAAAAAGTGACGTATGCTGTAGAACAGATGGTGCCGGTGCCTGATAGTGTTGGTGACAAAAAGGTATTCAGTGGTATCGAGTGGCCTAAATTTCACT
>Ga0209339_1000885_pt1 | contig 11795 bp, 6 predicted proteins | sample OlaalgELextract3_FD_187376 | JGI IMG/M metagenome (GOLD analysis project Ga0209339, IMG submission 187376) | Olavius algarvensis symbiont microbial communities from Tuscany, Italy - Type A ELBA extract 3 (SPAdes) (version 2) | ecosystem: Host-associated > Annelida > Digestive system >... | reverse complement strand
CATCTGACTTAGTTATTGCGAAAAGCAAAAGGGTGAACTTTTTTTGAAACACAGTGTAGATTCACTGATGCGTCGCCTGTCGCTGTAGGTGCACGGCGGATTGTCGCAGTTATTGTTCACAGGTCCGGCACGTCATCGATCGATAGCTCAGCCAGCTATCGCCGACGATCCCGATTTGTGCCTTTCGCACCTGCATTCGACGCCCACGTTAGGGGAGTCCCTATCGGACTATTGCCATGGCGTTTGATATGGAAAAACTAGAATGGTTTGGCTACCCGATGCTGAAAAAATATAGCTCTATCTTGTACCGTTTTTCAGTTATTTGACGTTGAATAATATCGTAACCTTGAAATCTGGGTTAGAGGTCACTCAAGATCATTCAAACTGCATGGCACCATTCGAAAGCTTGCGTGTGGTTGGTTTCCTATTCGCCTTCCATAGTAACCATGGCTCTATCTTGCATCATTTTAGAGATGAAGCGAGATATTGGCCGAAGATTGTGATTGTTTCATACCCCCTTGTATTCGACGCTCCCGTTAGGGAGGTTCTCGTCGGACTATTGCCTTCCCGTTTGGTTTGAGAAAACTAGCATGATGGGTCTACTCAACAGTGGAAAAAGTCTAACGATATGTTTACCCGTTTTGACAGAATGTACGAACGTGACAGACAGACACACACTGTAGAGTTTTATCCGACTGTAAGTACAGCCTTAATCCACTTTATCATCCCGGATTGATGAAGTGAGACTAGATCGAATTCGGTGTTCGTTCAAACTGAGTTGTAATTTGGTATATGGCAACCATCAGGAGTATTGTAACGTATACAATCTTTATTAATAAACAAGTAAAACATACAAATGTTAATAATAAGGCTGGCACTGTATATACAACATATATATTCTATAATACAGTTCAATCTAAGCTAGACTCGAGTGATGCAATGCGTGCGGGCGATGTTTGTATCGAGTAGCTATAGCAATGTTCATCTGCGATCTGTTCCGTTGATCCGCTGTCTTCCGAAGATGTCGCCATCGTCGTCGACTTCCACTGGTTCACAGATTGCCACCTGGAGGCGATCTTTAACATGAACACGTCGAGAGTTCAACTTCAATCTTCAATCACTGTTGACGGGAAAGATGTTCGTCTGACTGCCGGCCGCCGGCGTTTCTCTCTGAACCCGGTTCAGCGCGATATTCTTCCGCACCGTCAATCACAACTGTCTGATCTAACTATCAGACTTCATATAACGACTTCTTTGAAGTCTATATCACAGAAACGGTAACTATCACCATATATTCAAAATGGTCCATTTGACTAGTTCAACTTTATCAATGTCCATCACGTGACCAACCGTTCTTCGTCCTCATTGGTCAAATCGCCTTCAGCTGATATACCGTTATGATAAATCATAAGTGTGTAAATGTACAGACATCAGTTGTTGATCTCCAGTGAAATCAATAATGTATGATCGATGACGGTGACTGTCCTTCAAAGCAAAGCTAACACGCAACAAATAGGCCTCCTATTAGTGCCAGCAATTAAAGGAGATGTCTACATTAACACACATTGTAACTATAGCCAGCCTGAACTAACTAAATTATACAATAAAATATTGGTGGGCATGCTTACACCTTTACACACACACACACAAACAGACAGACAGACACCGCATGACGGCAAAGGCCGCGCTTGATGCAAGTTGCAAGCATCGCGCGGCAAAACGAAAAGATTATAAAATTATTTGGCGCGTGTCAGTGTGTCAGTGTATGTGTCTGTCCGTAACGCTGAGAAAGCGCCGAATGTGCATGGTGCAGTCGTCTCTACTCCCCTCAGTTTTTATCAGATCTGCATCAAATTTGAAAATGTTGTCCCCCTAATAAATTCTCACGGCCAAGAATTACTGCGCTGAGACGCAGGAAATTATCATTGCGCATGCGCCAGAACTGCCTTCTGGTTTTCGTATTTTTTTACTGCACGACGCTATGCATATCACGGCCATAAGCCGTCGTGCGGTGTCTATCCGTCCCTCTGTCCGTTTGTCCGTCACAGTCGTTTATATTTGTATCGGAACGATTAAACATGTTCTCAAACTGTTTTCATCATCGGGTAACCCCACCAATCTAGGTTTTTGATACCAAACGTTATGGCAATATTCCAACGGGGAAACCATAGCGTGGGCGTCGAATGCAGATGGGATATTTTTCGACCAACATTTCGCTTTATCTCGGAACTGATACAAGATAGGGCCACAGTTACTATGTAACGCCAATATGAACTCGACCTTAAATGATTCCTAACACACACTATTTCAGGAACACACCAGTAATATACCTCAAACGGTACAAGATAAATACATCGTTACAATGAAGTACAAATAGGAAATTACACACGATCTACTTAAGGACGTACTTTTGAATGACGTTGAGTAAAGCAAGCAAGCAAGCGTTTTTGAAGTAGTAGCCAACATGGCTGAATAGTGATCTTGAGTAATTTAGCAAAATTTCCAACTACGTGGAGCGTCGCGCGGCCTCTCTGCAACAACTGAGCTTCTTGTTGCTTTTAAAATGACGTTTTTTGATATAAAAATTGTGCGTATCCCAGCAGTCTAAGTGGTGATACCGTTAATTAGATAGGCCAAGTAGCAAAGTTCGAGCTCAAAATTGTCTATTGCAACACGTTATTACTGGTACCAAATTTTACAGCAACAAGTTCTGCTGTCGCAAAGAGGCCGCGCGATGCTTCATGTTTGTCAGTAGTTAGCTTCAATAGTACAAAACGTCGAGCGCAATCTGTTATTAGTTATACTCTGGCGTTAGATTTACCGCTGCGTAAATTAAATTATGTTCTCTTCTCTTCGGCGTATTCACTGGTGCGTGGATTTCTGTGCCGTATACAGACTTGCACCGTGACTGTTATACACCACTAAATGGACCACCGTTAGTTGATAGCACTAGCTCCAGCAAGCATCGATCGATAGCCAGGTATCGGCCGACAATCGCGTTGATAGCAGCTCGCCGTCGCAGCGTTTACAGAATGCAATGAAACCAGATATTTGCTGAGAATCCCAATTTTTGCCTACCACACCTGCATTCAACGCCCCCGTTAGGGGGGGGGGGGGGGGGGGTTGCCGTCGGAATATTGCCATGCCGTTTGGTATGAAAAACTAGAATGGGTTGGCTACCCAATGGTTAAAAAATTTCGAAGATATCGTTTTGATAGAATGTACGAACGTGACAGACACACGGACAGACACCGCATGACGACATAGGCCGTGCTTGCATAGCATCGCGCGGCAAAAATGGTTTAAAATTTTGTGTAAATGGCTATATTCGTGTAAATAGATACATCTGCCAGCTACATCCGCCCTGTGGTCGGCCTTTATATACTTTACTAATGCGCTTTGAAAATTTTTATCTAGAATAGCGTAAACAGTATGGCACTACAATTTCGCGCCTCATGTGTCAGCGCCAAGACTTTATAAATAAGAAGACTTATAATTCTTCGCACCTCCAACAGAGCTAGCCGACTTCAAAGAAAATAATCACCACAAAAACGTCTTGTGCTAGCTCATGCTATGACGCTTATGCCGCCGACAGAATTTCCTCAATGTCGCGCGTTCTGTCGCCCACCCACGTCGTCGACTACTTACCGTAAGAGAGAGACAGCAACGATTGAACGTCGTCTTCGTAGTCACCCGAGGACACTGACGCTACACCGGCAAACACAGTAGGAACGAACTGTTAGCCTTTTAGTGGGCACACTAAAACCGCAGAGCAACGTACCATTATACAGCAATACGGTACACTGGCCGTTAATGGGTGGGCTGTTACATTTGGTACAGCGAGGAGGGGCCTGGGAGAGCTGCGGCCCTGCCCAGTCCCCTCCTCGTTGTACCAAATGTACACCCATCAACGGCCAGTGTACCAACTTCATCACGATGTGGCACTATAATTAGCTTTGCGCTCTAAACGGTTAATTTAGTTATGGTATATTTGCTCCATTATATACACCGTGGGCCACAAAACGTGCACAAAACTCAAATTTCGCAAGGTAATGCAACAACACATTGAAGGTAAGGTGACACATTCTATCCCTTAAGGTAAAAATAGGGAGTTAATACTTTGTAGGTGAAAATGTAATATATTAAACTTTCTATTGAACGAGACACAAAAACTATAAGTCAATCTGCGCCGGAGTGTTCCTTTAAATATCGCCTAAATTCGCCTAAAATTGTGTGTTTTCTGACACAAAGTGTGCAGTTGACTTTGTCAAGTGTGCAGTTGACTTTGCTGGAGTGTGTTATGTGAAGTAGCCAAATGAAATGGAAATTTCTGACGGAGATGCTATCTCGGTCTTGAAATCGTGGAAAAAACGAACAGATTTGCACTGTTAATGAGTTTACTTAGTTCGACATCGGCTAACACGTTTATAGCGGGATCGTTCTAAAACGACGTGGGTAAGCACCACATCGGCCCTATCGGCCGACCGACAGGGACCCTGTCGACGTCGAGTTGAGTTGCGTCGCTATAGACACCCTCACCGACGCAACTCAACTGTCGCCGACGATCGGAAATGCAACTGACCCAGTTGAACAGCGTACAGCCAATCAGCGCGAAGCAGGTCAGTCGTGTTTTTGTTCCCAGTGCTGCATTGTGATGTGTGATATATCAACCAGAGACGTTCATTTCCTTAGAAATGTTTTCTAGCGCCGCTGTTTTTTTACACGGTCGCTGAAAGCTTTGGTCGATATGTCATATAAACAGACATGTTTTTGCCATAATTCTATTAACTTTTCTTCAAATTCTTCACTCCAAAATTCCATCTCCCGGCAAACTCGTAAAAACACATCATATATGACGTCATGACCTACAACGTTCAGAACTTATCGGTGACAGTTGTTCACGCTGTGAACGTGTCGACAACTCGACGTCGAGTTGAGTTGAGTTGTGTAAACGCCCCTTTAGCCAGTAACCTTGAATAGAGAAAAAGTCGATTTCCAACTCTTCGGGGCTCCCAAATCCCCTACCTATTTTGTCGAAAACCGAATACAGGAACTGAGTCCGAGGAAATAAGTATACTATATCTGTAGTTGTATAAGCGAAAGCTGTAAAACAGCATAAATGAAAATGTTTATAAATTATTAGAATAAAACATATTCGCTTAGACATTAAAAGATGGCAGCGGACAGATTTAAATATGCTAGCGCATATGTTACACGCTTATAATTATTAAAACGTTTAATTTTTGCTATTTTAGAGCTGCGGCTTAAGACTTAGTGCAGTTTTTCTATGTAATACGTGTTCGTTATCTTTTTGTTGTTTAGCTCAAAGTCCCACCACTGGCTTAATTTCAATCAAAACGTCATTTCTCGATATTCTGTGTTTGTCAAACAGGTTTGAGGGTCGTAGACAATCGGTTGGGAGCGTCAAATCCCAAAGCTTACAATGAAACAAGTATTGTACAGTTTTCGTAGTTAGACAGCATTTGTCTGAGGTAGAACGTCTGCGAACAGACCACACGGCGAATAGTTGGACCTATATATTGAGACAGGTGCATGTTGCGGTGACACGTTTGCCGTGCGTCATCAATAATGAATCTCTGGGCGTCTTCAAAGCTGCCAGAGATCGAGACAGCCAGACATCGACGCTGTCTTTAGTTGGGCACTAACTCTACTATACGACACCGAAATTACCGCCACTGTCTTCTTCACAAACCCATTACGAGTGCAGTAATACGACTAGCTATAGCTACGAGGATTAACTCTTTAGAGTGCCACATCAAGTAACGTAAAATTGGTACTCTTAGTCTCCTCCTCGCTGTACTAAATGTCACAGTCCACCTGTCAACGGCCAGTGCACTAACTTTAATATTATTCGACGTGGCACTATGAGTATCTTTGCACTCTAAGGGGTTAGGAGCTGCCTATATATTAAACTGAAAGAAACGTATCGGCCGGCGGTAGATACCGTCACTCTGAATGACGTGTTCAGTCGAGTAGACATGCTGCTGACGATGCTGCTGTTCGTTGTCGTCAATGACGACGCTGTGATGACGCGTACAGTTGCCATAGTCACCGATCCACTGCGTGCCGTGACAGACAAGCCGCCACGACTGCAGCTGCTGCGCCGCCGGCCCAGCCTCGTGATGACGATGGTGATGACGACGTCGTTCCGTCGACTCGTCGTGTACGCCGCGTGACGTCACGGTCGGCGAGCTGTCGTTGCAGATGACGTCAGCAGTGTCGTCACCGCGGATCACGTGAGCCGCGCTGTTGGCGGGCAACTCTAAGTCGGGACAGCCTACCGCTAAATGCCAACATACACAAACATACATACAAACAGAAACAGACAGACAGACAAACGGATAATCACATACCCTCAGACGCGTGGATCATTGGATTGGATCGCGTTTGATTGGATTGGCTAGACAGCTTAAACCTTTTACGTCAGTTGTCAACTGGTACAGCGAGAATGGACTGGCTTGGGTACTCGCCCGGCCAGCGCGCTTTAACGAGTAAAAACTTAACAACCTAGTCTAGTGATGGGCAAATCCCAATCTAAATCGCTATTTGAACACATTTGACGATTCGACTTGACGTATAATGATTCTATTTGAAATACTGCTATTCCATTTGTGATTTTATTCGAAAATTTCGAGATTCTATTTGAACAATCGTTAAATCCCGTCAAATCGCTTGCTTACTTACTTGTCGATTCAGCACGTCACCAGTCCTGGCTGTGTTTATCTCATTCGTATGCAATGCAATAACTGACTGTGGTTGACAGTCTGTCTACACTGTGTTCCCCTAGAACATCCGTCATAGCTTCTAGAAATGTTAGCTAATTTAAATGAAAATTTTGCACAGCATAGCTGAGAGAATGCTGAATATACATATCTGAAAATAAGTTGTCTTTTTGTTAACTATTCTTTGTTAGCAACGATGTAAAAATGACGTTAGTAAAAGTGCCACTACAGCAACGGAGTTTACCGTTAAAGATCAATATTTAAGTAAATGCTCGTAAATTAATAAAAAAAGTATGAAGGATACCGCTTTCTTAAGATGTTTCCTAACACAAAAAAGAGTTCTAGCGGATTAAACACTTAACAGAGAAAACGACAGTACTGGCATCATTGACTCATGTCCAGGCTGTCGTCGACCACACACTGCCCATCTTAAGCAATCGTTTTGCTACACTATTTTTACTCACTCACAACCATTTAATGAGATGTTCATTTTAGTAGTAAATCCAGTTGCAGTAGCGGCACTTTTACTAACGTGGTTCTTACATCACTGCTGACAAAGAATGTTTAACGAAAATACAAACTATTTTCAGATGTGTATATTCAGCATTCTCTCATCTATGCTGTGTGAAATTTTCATTTAAATTGGCTAACATTTCTAGAAGCTATGACGGATGTTCCAGTGGTCCACTTTTTATCAGGACACAGTGTAGTACCAAGTTTCTGTGTGATTCTGGCGATAACGAACAAGTGCACGGAATATCGCTGTGTCGACTTTCGATGAGCAATCTTACATGCTACATGTAGGCCCCTGCTTCCGTGAAAGATCTGAAATTTGATTTGAGATTCGCCTTTAAAAGATTTCAGATTTGAGGGGAAATGGGGATTTCAGAATTGAGATTTGACTAAGTAATTCAGCTATTTTCTTGAAAGATTCGAGATGTGAGTGCGATATTTGATTTAAAAGTTGCCCATCACTGACCGAGTCATAATGGTCCAGTGTACAAATTTACAACTGACAAGATGTTCTCTACACACGCGTGCATGGTTACAGCACAACAGTTCAATCAACTGCATGATAAACCAGTACAGTAGTGACGTGACCTATGTATACGTATAGGGACATATGCTATTTTTATCATCAACAGCTTCTTGAAGAATCTTTTTCGTAACAGGCAGGGATAGAATGCTAGAATTTTAAGACAGAAAGGAACAACAGACGAAATAGCGATTGTTTGTAAATAAAATTTAATATTAAACTCTATTTTGCAGTGAAAAACTGCAACTGTTACGCAGTTGTCCCTGCAGATTGGTCTCGACTGTAAACAGGTAGGCCAACAGGCAAAGACCACACTCCAAGGCCAAGGAAAATAACAGTTAGATAGTAGCTGCAGTCGGCAGTGGCACTGACCTTCATACTGCAGAACAAATCGTTTGCCGGGCGCGTAATGGATCGTAATTGCCAGCGTGTGGTCTCGCGAAGTGTAGACCACCTGTTCTCTAGTATCCCCTTCGCTACATATCATGTAATCTCCGATGACGTCAGAGTCCAGTCCTTCTCTGAGGGTGGCATACAGCAGACAGCGGCCTTCCTGGGGCTGGTCGGACTGTCGCTGGCCTGGCCACGGGGACGACGGCGTGGTAGCCAGGTCGTAGAGGGTGATTCTGATGCGCTGACCACGGCGGACAACGACCAGCCACGGGCAGCGTTCCGATCCGACACCTGTCATCTGAGTGACGTCACTGATGTAGTCGTCTGTGTGACGTCACTGATGATGTAGCCCATCGGCTGCTGCGTCACGGTGACGTAATGCTGCGATGAACAGGTGGACGAAGGCGCCGTCTCACCTGCAGTACACGCACACCTGTTAGTATTGTTACCAACTCAGCTCACTTGGTCGTCGGTCCTTCGCTGTCGCTGGACCAACGACTTAAAATTCGCTGTCGGCTGACCTCCGTGATCCGACGTGTAGTGACGAGTCTTTCAGACGTTCATTGAAAACATTTTTGTTCGCTAAGTACTAGTGTGTTCAGCGCATCACAACGATGCGCTATATTAATCGATATTATATATCTATCTATCTATATATTTATGGCACATCATATTTTCGTCTGGATGCAAAATATAACAGACTATGCGGATGATGTATCTCCAATCAATCACTCTGTCATATAAGTCGACAAACGAATGAGATCAACTATATAAGAACTTGTACTAACACTCAGCGTATTAACCATATGTCTCGCTCGTTCATTTTCAACTTTTATTTGTATTTTATCATTTCATCATTCATTTTTATTATTCCTTTTGTCATAGGTGCGTTTTGTCATCTTTTTAATAAACGAATATTGGATTGGATTGGAGTTGCAGCCGTATTCCAACGCTTCCGCTAGATATGGTACATCAACATTGTCAGCAATTCCATCAAGATCTGTCTCCATAATTATGTCTTTGTGATGTTAATAGCATAACACGGATGTGACACATTAAAGACTGCCGACATCTGCAGCAGGTTGATTTTATCTGCACGTGTTTCTGCATAGATTTCCGTCGTGTTTTCCTGATATCTTCTAGGGACGAGTGCATGCGTAGCCTAATCGTAGGCCTACGTACACTGTAGGTGATATTCCAATTCTGCTTGACACGCTTGTGTGGGCGAAATTTGTAAAGATGCTGCCTGACCAACTGTTCAGCTTTGTGAGTTTTGACACTTTTAATTTTAGGAGTGTTTTACGGTTTTTTGTCGCGCTCAGCTATGTTAGAACGCATGCAAAGCGGAATGTCCGTCTGTCCGTCCATACGTCTGTCACACACTGGTATTGACTCAAAACTAATAACCGTATGATCATGTGATTTTCACCTTAGGTAGCACAGGGAGTGGGACTCTAGTTTTTGAGACCTAATTTCGTGCTCTAAGTCACATGGGAACCCCCTGTGAGACTGAATGGGTAAAAACGGGAAAAGCGCAGATTGTTGACCAATAAGTCGTTATGTCTCGGAAATTATAGATGATAGGCATATAGTTACAATGGAAGACTCACGGAAAGTCGAATATTTCGATGGACTTTAATGACCTTGAACTACCGTAACGCACCAACTTACCAGATAAAGCTTTTCGTGGGACTTGCTCTAGAGAAGTGAATATACAATCAGCAGCAGAAGAAATAGCTCTGGGTCCACATATGTCGTCGATGTACAGATTGTGCATAAATTCGCAGGGCGAGTGACCCTTAACGTAGATTTCAATGTCATGACATTCTTTAACGTCAAATATCTCGAAAAATAGTACAAGACAGAGCTATAATAGGATTCTTACGACGACAGACTGATAAGAAGTTGTATATGATCTACCGAATGGTGCTATTTTCAAACTGACCTTAAATGACTCTTGATCCAGATTTCAAGAACATGCCATTATTCGACGTTTAAAGGACACGGGATAGGGCCACAGTTGCTGTGGAACGCCAACAAGAACTCGTATGACGTGATCTACAGAATGGTGCAATTTCCACTGATCAGTGACTCTTAACGTAGATTTCAAGGTCACGATATTTATTACCTAATAACTGGAAAATATTATTTAAAAAACTACACTTACAATGGCAGACTAATAGAAAGTCGTGTATGATCTATGGAATGGTATCATTTTCAATGACTTCGAATGACTTCTAACCCAGATTTCAAGGCACGCTATTGTTCGCCGTTAAATATCACACACACGGTACAAGATAGAGACATTGTTACTACAGATCAGTACTAGACAGCGACACGTGGCCTATTGATTGTGCCATTGCAATGACCTTGATCGACCTTCAAGGTTATTTCAGCTATTTTTGTCTGAAAATAAGTATAGCCTACTTTTGCAGTCTCTGATAGAAAGAGCAGGCAATCTAACAAAGTATGACATTGCCGATGACCTTAAATAAATTTTGAAGGTCATTTCCGGTACTATAAGTGGTTTTGTTGTCTATATCTCAAAATACAGCATAGCCTATACAATGTATGAACTCGATTACACCAGTCAGACGTCATATGTGAGCGATTATTTCTGCTGTCGTATTCGATTGGAAGGGCTGTTATATAGTGCTCAGCGCGACCTGTTAGCAACAGATACGTTTCTTGTTTCTGTGGCAGTCAGCTGAAGACAGCAGTTACGTTGCGATCTAGCGTACGGAGGAAAGCAACACTGCAGCTGCTGTGTTTGCACTGCACTCGCAGTGCAAATACAGCAGGTAGATGGCATCATCGACATGCAGCATTTGCCGGGTAGTACCATACTGACGCTCGTCACATTTTGTCGGACGTCCACCGAATTTCTAGAACAATCGTCACTAACTTAGGCTGTTTTGGATTTGCTGTAGGCCAACCATCTGTGTTACGGACTGACGGCACGTGAAAGGGAAAGGTAAAGGTCTGGACACTTGCTATAGCGCTACTTACATGAGTCAGACTCGTGACCAGCAGCGCTTTGCAATCTCGGAAGTGGCAGCTGATTGGTATGAGCCAATGGTGCCGCAGCGCATTATGTGGCCATCCATTGCCCGCGCTAACGGACAATTGGACCCACGGTGCAGCTAGCAGACACACCATCGCCCCAATCAGACACACTAGGCATTCACCCCGTAGCCGTAGCTACTACTCATTTTCCGTCCCGCTGAGGGTAGGAGGCTGAGTTGGCCTGAGCATACAGTAGGTTAGCAACTTGCTCAAGGTTGCTTGTAGTGGACTGGGTGTGAGTCGAACCCACAACCTCTCGGTTACGAGTCCGATACTCTACCAACTGGACCACTGGACCACCGTGTTGCCTACAGCTGGGCTGGCATGAACATCTGTATTTTTATGGTCGTTCGTTTTAGATGAGACTTTAACCCTTTATGGGCACATTATAACTGCAGATCAACGGACCATTAAACATCAATACGGTGACTGATACGCTGGCTGTTGATGGGTGGGCTGTTACATTTGGTACAGCGAGGAGGAGCCTGGGCGGGCTCGGGCCCCATCCAGTCCCCTCCTCGCTGTACCAAATGTAACAGCCCACCCATCAACGGCCA
>Ga0209339_1000884_pt1 | contig 11795 bp, 6 predicted proteins | sample OlaalgELextract3_FD_187376 | JGI IMG/M metagenome (GOLD analysis project Ga0209339, IMG submission 187376) | Olavius algarvensis symbiont microbial communities from Tuscany, Italy - Type A ELBA extract 3 (SPAdes) (version 2) | ecosystem: Host-associated > Annelida > Digestive system >... | reverse complement strand
TGTATCGTTAAATTTTCGAAAATTAACTGTTAATTTTTTGGTAGTTGCCACTAAGACCTCTTGAATTGTTACATGTTATCCTAATGTAATGATTTATTGTCCAAATGTGAGGTCGGTCGGTTTGTATCGTAGGTGGTTTACCTGCTATTGATGATCAATGTGTCTTATGATACTGTTTGTTCAGGTGACGTAGCTGATCTGATATTTGTTTTCTTCGACCCAATCGGCCAAGCACTGTGCAAACGCACGCTGACGTTGGTCGAGAAGTTAAACGACAAACACGCAGAGCGGATGAGATTCTACCTGAGCAAAGCTGACGAAGCCGGACACGAAGCTGATAGACAGGTGACTTTGTGATCACCATAGTGACCGCTTTGATAGTCAGCAAGGCTTAGTGTTTGGTCACATGACGTGTGTTTGTTTCTATGTTTGTTCAGGAAAACGGTTGCAGATATCGTTTTCGAACTCTCTTATCGGATTATCACTGGCTCACAGGTCACATCTGTTGATTTTGGGAAAAGTTGGGCAAAAATTCATATCATTGGGACAACAGAAAATGCCACGAAGTACTGAATGCCTCAAAGTTCTGTTGACTGAATATCAGTAAAATGCTGCTAGCTTCAAAGTACTGGTGAGTGGTGCCACCTAGCGTAAAGGGGCAAAGTTTGTTGTGCTGTGTACCACAACTTGTTTATTTCTTCCGTATAACGGACGACACTTTAGTCTTACACACTACCACTTTTGATGACTTGAACGTGCCATCTTGTAAGATGTTACTTGTTCTGTAGCACTTGGCCAGGCTATATGCTGTTCCTGATGTCACTGACTCATAGGAATCTCATCAGGAATAAAACATGGGTACATTGGATGACAGCTGTTGCCTTTACCGCTGAGCCGTAGCTGCAGTACAACAGCAAAATGTGTTATCAGGACACAAATAGAGTTGTATTGACATACTTGTCACTTCTTAGGAATGTGACCACTGTTTAGTAGTATGTGGGAATTCATTGTGTTCAGCTTGTTTGTGTAAAGAGTGATCCAAGTCGGCCAGCGTTTAATTGGTGAGATACTGATGAGCACGTTGTGCATTTGCAGTGTATATTACAGTCCCTACACGTAGAAGTTAGTAAATGTTAGTTATGTAATGTTTTTTGTTTTTTTCAGCGTGTGATGATGCAGATTGTACAAGAGCTATGCAAAAGACCGGGACTGAATCGAACCGGTTTTGAAATGCCAACGATATACATTCCAAATCCATCTGGAAAGGTATCGTGACAAATTGATGATGTGTTGAAATTGTTATGATATGTATAGTCAGTTGCACATGCTTAACAAGCGTGATCGTGCTGGTATTCTGCTAGCTGGCACTTAGAACTGATAGTAACCGAAGAAATGATGTGGAATAACAGGCACTTGGAAGCATAACACATTGCATCACATTAGATCATTTTACTTTTTGGATTAGTCTTTCACTCAGTCCAAACACTACATATACTCGCAGGCCTCAGGGAGTAAATTTGCGTGGGTATTTACATGTCCTCAAATATTTATTACCATCATTATTATTATTATTATAGTAAAGGAGAAAGGAGTGATGCAGTTGAGTAGGCTTGCAGACGTCTAATCATGATAGATTCGCAAAAATGTCACAGTCAGATGTCACTTCTTCGTTAAATGTCACTTCTTTCTCCTTAAGTATAATAAAAAATAAATATTTGAGAACATGTAAATACCCAGGATAATTTACTCCTTGAAGCCTGTGAGTATACGCAGTGTTTGGACTGAGCAAAAGATAAATCCAAAAAGTGAACTGACCCAATGCAACACTATACTCGTTCAATTAAATCAACAAAAGAAGTTCACACATTGCTCATTTTCATGCTAGAATGCTGTATGATTGGTGTTGCATTGTTGACAGCCAAGCCGCTGCGTGAACCAGATTGATGAAATATGTAAGGACATCGAGAAGACAATTAATTTGACGGTACAGAACACTCTGAATACACTGGAACGTGACTGCGAAGAGATCGCTAAACTTATTGACAGAAAACTCGCTGATGACAGGTTTGCTGCTTGTCTCATCCTAATGTTGGCGTTACACTTTGTGGTTGATAATTGAGCTTGGCTTGGTTGCACTAAGCTTGACTAAACATAACCTAGGATTATCTCTCACTAACTAGAGGTTAAGTAAAATACGCTGCACCATCGCCATTTGCACACTGTACTGTGGTTAAGTTTAACGAGCCGTTGTTCTCCAGTTAAGCTCCAGTTAACTGCTTGTGAAGCGTTAGAAATGGCCAACAAAGCAACTTGTTATTGTTTACTTTGTTTGTTTAATTTTTTGAATGACTGCTGTGATAAACACAACTCTTTATACTCCAAAGGCAATTATAGTGCCACATTGAATACTACGAAGTTTGTACACTGGCCATTGATGGGTGGGCTGTTACACTTGGTACAGTGAGAAAAGCCCTGTTACACTTTGTACAGTGAGGAGGAGCCTGGGTGGGCTGCAGCTCAGTCCCATCCTCGCTGTAGCAAACGTAACAGCCCACCCATCAACGGCCAGTGTACCAGTCACTGTATTGCTATATGATGGTCCATTGCTCTGTGGTTTTAATGTGGCAATTAATGGGTTAATATTGCCAAAAATTGATGCGTTTGAAAAATATTACAATCTAGTAGGGACTTGTTTACATCACGCCATAGCTGTGACATGGTACGGTAGGCAATCGTCGTATCGCTCCACCAATTAACAGCTTGTCTGCTGTCAGTGTCATCTGCCATGTCGTCCACTGGCAGAGAGAGATGTTTACATTTTTATGGGTCACATGTCGCATACCAGCCAACAGCAGAAGCTGACTCGTGGTGATTGGTCAGCTATTTTTAGCACATGGTTACCTGACCAAAATTTAGTAAAGGACCAGTTAACTTGGTGAAATGCAAAACGATTGAACTTTTTGTAAATAAATAACGAGAGGTTAGTTAGCTGACGAATTAACTGCATTTGGTGCAACCAGCCGTTACTAACATATCTGTGTATTATAATATTATTTTTTTCGGAGAAAATGTTCTCTTTTCGTTTCTGTATAGTTTACCGATGTCTGCAAATATTAGGACTGAGGGAAATTTGTCGAGTTTCGTTAACGTTATTGTGGTTTTGTATATGTGACAGTTGTCTTACTGTTGCACTGATAGTAAAACACAACGACTATGAAACAGAATCAGATTTTCTTCTGTTTTTTTGTGAAAACGGTAAATGGCATCCCTAGGCAAAGTTACTGCTTTTTACAGATATCTGTAAATAAATGACACTCTAGGTGTGGATGGATGACGATCATCAGATGTGCTGTTGTGCTTGTGCTTGTCTGTACAGTGCCGACCGATCCAGCAACTTTCATGCAAGTATAAAGGGCTTGACATTCTACGTCCTTGGAACGTTGCTTCCACTGCTGCTGCTTGTGGACTTGATGGCTCGTAGTGTGTCAAGTGATGTCCTCGACTCTGTTCTTGGCCCTTCTGGCTCTCAAACACTGTTTCTCTACCTGGTAAGATGATATACAGTTAGCTTTACTTTCCGGCGTTAAGACCTTTGCTTGTTGCCAAAAAGGTAAAGGAAGTCACATGCTCAATACGAGCTGACATTAGGGTCAGAGCTAATCCCAGTCTCTCAGCCATCTGCCTGCAGGTGACAGTCATAGACCCGGCAGTATGCTTCCATTATTGTTTGCCAGGCCCACACCTACCTTGCCAGCCACAGAGCATCACTGCTTTCTGGCCAGTACCAAATTATACTATGTGATGATAGTGAGAGATGCACGTGTGTTTGTGAGCAGCTTGGCCAGAGTTGTTACATGACAGTGAAACAGCTGGGAGTAGAACATGTAACCTCTCGGTCAAATTTCCAGTAATATAGGATTACATTTTCATGCCACACAAGTTGTCGTTCTGTTTAATAATAAATAAAAGTTTTGTGGCTCAAATGAGTGTCATGCACAATGTTCAGTATTTTATTACATTTTCTTACAATTGCCAGTTGCCACCTGCATTTTTATATAATGCATTTGCATGTAGATACTGGTGTACAGAATGACTTTGTGATCTGCATGAGACTGTATGCTGTGTGGTTAGGCTCCGGTGCACATGATCTGGCGAGTTCTGCCAAAGCCGTATCATTTCTATGCTTGGGGCGTGTTTTTGATCATTGCTGTATTTCTTTTCTTCCTCGCTCATCATTTATCAAAGTACGTTTTAAAATATTTATAAGTGATTTAGAAATGTTTTTGTTGTCTAGGTCTCTTGAGCACTCCAATGTAATAATCAATGTAGTCATAATATAAATCTGTTTCTCGATGTTGTTCGTCTCTTGGAGTGTGTGCTTTTTTCTGTGGTGGTTTTTAAGTCAGTTAGTGTCCGTCTTAACTGACATTCATTAATTTACCACATCCTGCTGCTGATGCTGCTGCTGCTGCTGCTATGGCTTCGTAACACTTAAATGCTTAACAACCATGCATCATGGTTTACGGGCTGGGTGTGGGTTGGGTACCTAGCTCTCCGTTAGTGCCCGTGCCAATCTCGCCCCCACCTCCACCCAATCTCCTCTAATCGGGGTGCATTTGACCAACTTGCCTGACAGTTGCCGTTAATGGTTGCTGTTATTCATTGTTATTCACAAGGTGGCAGCACTGGTATATCAGTAACCACCATGACCAACGGTTGCCACTGATGGCAGCACCGCTGTGTTATGACTGCTGTTCTGTCTGTGACAGCTGAGTGGCCATCGCCCCCTGTTGTTTCCATTCATAAAAAACAGCTAGGCTCATACTGCAGCATTATGTTTATCGCAGTCGTCAGCATGACTGATACTGATGAGCGCAGTGCTTGTAAATGCTGCAGTTTGTTTTGCAACTAATGCTGTGAGTAACGGATGTCATATTATGGGGCTGTGTTGTTAGGAAGCGTCCGACATTGTCCCGTCGGCAGAAACGAGAGATGACGGAGAACCACGACTACGTTAGGAACTTCGTCAAAACGAAAAAGGTTTCTGCTGTTAACATCTATCCTAACTAGTTAACCAGTACGAAGTCATCACCTACTCTCACTGTGTCTTTTTGTAATTTTCTGAGTGTAATTTTCCAATATTTTTTGTTTACATTAGTATACTTTTTGATGCAAATAATTCCAACATATGTCTGGCTCAGTGTAACTGAACTGTGTGTTACGTAATGCAAATAATTGCTGGTTAACACTAATCACTGCAGTGAACAGGTGTAGGCCAATGCAGCAACAGTCAATTACTGTGAACTGCTCAGAAGTTTGAATGTCATTGTTTTTCACACTATCTGATATACATGTAGGAGAAGTGTGTGTATTTGTCTGTTTATTTAATAGTAGTTTGAGGCCATTGTTCTTGTGTTTTTCTGAATTGCAGCAAACACTGTATCAAGAATATCTGCAGCAGAGCGTGGCTGAGCATGACCTCTGATGTCTTTTACGCTGCTGAAACTGCTTCCCTACATTTTTCAAAGTTTCATATCTATATCTTGACAGAAGTGTTGTTTTTGATGTGCCTGTTCACTTGTGAGGCTTTTAACTTTTGCCGTTGTATTTAAATCGCTGATCTGACCTCAGTATTTTCGTACAACAACAACGACACAATAACTGTTTAGTGGCGCTTTATCCGCAACATTGTGGGTGAGCCGGCACCGGAACTCACAGAAACATTAAGCCAATATACCGCCTACATTTTCAGTATTTTCATATGTTGTCATTAATATTTGTGAATTGTTTTATAAACGCAGACACCAGTGGTGTAGCTGCAAAATCAGGCTCCGAGGCAAATATCCCATTTCGTATCTACTTTGTCACATTGATGCGTCACGTTTTTAACATAGTTACGAGTAACGAGTATGAGTGTTGCGGTAGCCTAGGCTAAGGGTCAGGTGATGATGAGCTCAGATGGTTACTTTGTAGTTATTTTTATCACTAACAAATTATTTGCTGGCTAGCACCAAAAATATTTGAACATTTCAATTCCAGCAGTCTTCAGTTCAACCATGCATCAACCAGCCCACTGAGCCGTGGGCCAGTGTAAACTAACAGAACAGTTTCTACTGACTGGCAGTGCCCACGAGTAATGCATGTATTCATGGGTGCCAGCAGGAATTTTTGCAATGAGGCAGAGTCCCACCCTCCCTTTCCTCTATTTCCTCCCTTCCCTCCTCCCCTATCTACCCTGCTATGATCCGGCCCCCTTAAATCCATCTAGGGGATTTAGGAGCACAGCAGGGTGTGTAGGATGGAGCCCCAACCACAAATGCATGTAGGTATATTTTGAGCATGCAAAACGTGACTGATGGATACGATTTTGGGACTGTTGGTCTAAAAATGCAACACTGTTATTGCAAATATTCGTTCTCCTGGAACTTGGAGGCTCCCTGGCAGTCCCTGCTGTCCGGAGTCCCCTAGCCTGCCTACCCTGTTGCTACACCACTGTCACATATTCTTTCATATATTAGATATTTTTCTATATTATTTATAGAAAAGTCCATAATCAGTCCCACTTCGACTGCATGTCACTAGAAATCTGACCATTATTATTAGTAGTAGTGTTATTAGTAGGGATTTGCGGAAAACCGAAATTCGGTTCGTATTTCGGTTTTTAAAAACCGAACCATCCAAAAATTTGACATCTATTCAGATGTTTTTCTGATAGAAACTGCATGCAATCTGCCATTCAAATAAAAAGTGTCTAAAAGTAACTTTACTTGCATTAAATGTGCAGATAAAGAATGTTTTAAAACATGACTGAAACAGAGTTTAGCATATAGATTTTAGAATGCAACATATTATTTACTTGTAGTCATTGTTTTGAGTGATGTCAAAGTCATGTCATCGACTGTCGCTGTAATATTTGCTGTGGTTAACTACTCCGCTATCAGATGAGTAGTAACTGACTATAATATTCGAACCAGACCGCGTTTTTTGAACCGAACCGAACTCATTCCGAACCGAATCCGAGTTTTTTCAAAAAACCGAACTGAAGTGAAAAATCTATTCCACACATCCCTAGTTATTATTATTATTACTAAGTGTAGTGCTGGTTTTAGTAACTAAGAGTGAAAACAAACTTTTCCTCATAGCAGCACGTAACCCAGACTGTGTTTTCGTGAGTTGAAGAGCTGAACATCATCCTGGTTGCAGACACTGTCGCAGGTGGAATGACACAGTGTAGCACATCGTGCTGAAACATGATAAAGACACCGTGATGAAGTAATGTCGTCAGTACTTTGCACTCGGCAACACTTTACTGACGCACAGCACCCAGCGTCGTTGTTATAAGAATTTGACCATCCTCTTGCTTGAAATCAAATGTTTTTGATGTAATATTGACACTGTTATTATTGTCTTTGCACAACATTATCTTACTGTTAGTGTAAAATAGCAAACATCGGTTGGCGTATTCATCTCTGGCATTTAGAAGTCCATAGATTTCCTTAGCAAAGTGTAGTGAAATGTAGAAATTCTGAAGTCATTCAGGTGTTGTTTTTGTTTAAACTTTTACGAGGTGTGTTTATTTTCGTGAAACATTTTTGATATAATTTAAACTGCATCTGTATACTTGTGTATATAGTTTGTGTCTTGTGCGTGTAGTATCTGTATTCATGATGATATGCACAACATACGACTGGAAACTGAACTTACTAGCATGTTATTCTACATGCAACATTACAATGCGTTAAGCCGATCTGTTAAAATTTGGGTTATGATATACTGTTGGGATTTGTATTCCTTGGTTTTTTTGACTATATTGACATCAAGCATCAGAGCATAATTGTTATAATACTTCTTGTTGTCCGCATAAAGTGCCTCAATACAAATGTTGTGGTAGGTGATTATTTGTTCATCAGCTAACGTGAGATTATGTCTATTAATTTGTAAATGTTATTGATGGTGCATAACATGATTAACACATGTGTCTTTGAAGTTATTTTGCTGACTTTACTCCACATGATCTTGTGTCAAGTGTAAAGTGATCCTACTTGAAAATGCACTGATAAAATAACGTGTAACGAAATCCACTTCTTGATCTTTAATGTCTTATTCATGTCATTGTTAATGTCAGTCATACTAACTGTTGGCTACTGATGCTTTTGCCACGAAACCACTGTGCTTCAGTCGTGTTTTATAACTATGCTGCACCTGTTAACGAAAAAAAAACGTGGCTGCAAAATGTCATGAGCAGATGTTAGCAAACCTTGTGTGAATGATAATTGAGCGAGTAACGTTTAACAGCATCCCACTCTGATATAATAGGTCATTTCATTGACCAGTCTGCAAAATTTGTAAGCAAACATTACTGTCTATGAGTCAGAGAGTTAAAAGTTTTACCACTTATTTCAATCAGTGTTGTGTTTTATGATCCAACGGGTTTTAACGTGCACGTTTTTCTAGGCTTCACACCGCCGATGAGTTGCTATTAAGCAGGTGAATCATTGCTACGTTGTATATCTTCTTCTTTAACGAATGGAAATAGTGATGCCAGATTTGACGAGGAGGGTCACGCCGTCTAGAAATGTCTGGACTTACATACTTGCAGTAAACTATCGGTGTTGTGCCACACACGTATGTGCTAGGTGTCGCTGCCGTGTTATGTGGGTTTTGTCACAATTTGGCCCAGAAACAACAGATGTGATCTGTGAGCCATTGCCAATCTACTCTGAAAATTTCACGATAACATGGCACCTTTTTTATGTGGACACGGTGTATAGCCATTTCCTGTAATTTTGCTGACAAAGAAACACGCCACTGATAACAGATACCTTGCCGGCTATCGTGGTCAAGACACCTCCCTAAGCGTAGTGACTGTGACTAGCGATACCCAGAGCCATAGATTAGAAATAGCTCTGGCGATACCTTATAGTTGTACTGTCTATCAGTCAGAGAGCTAATTAAAAGTTTTAATCGCCTTAACCTTATCGCCACATTATAACCGCACAGCAGCAGACCATCATATACCAATACAGTGATTGGTATACTGGCCGGCCATTGATGGGTGGGCTGTTACATTTGGTACAGCGAGGAGCGGACTGGGCGGGGCCGCAGCCCCCCTCCTCGCTGTACCAAATGTAACAGCCCACCCATCAACGGCCAGTGTACCAACTTCGTATTATTCGATGTGGCACTATAATTGCCTTTGAAGTCTAAAGGGTTAAGCTTAAACTTATTTCAGTTACTGTTGTGTTCTATGATCGAACGCGTTTTAACGTGCCTGCTTCACACAGCCGAGTCGCAGTAAGTAGGCTAGCCTAGCTATTAAGCAGTTGAGTCACTGCTGCGTTGTGTCTTCATTGACGAGTAGAAATAGTCAGTGATGCAGTCAGTGCCAAAATTACTAAGACCAAGGCCTGGACCTTCGACGCCAAGGCCATAGGTACATTGAGCATACGGCCAGAGCAGAAATACACGGTTACTCAGTACGTCTGATAGACTGACAGGATAGGAACACAATTTTGATTGCTTTTGCTTAGATATTGATTTATTATTACACATAAATTATTATTAATTTATTTATTATAATAACTATTATTAAGTTCTTTAGTTTGAGATTGATGCTAAAATGGTCAGTGCAGCTCTCGAGGCCTGGACCTCGAAGGCCATAGTACCGAGGCCAAGACCAAGGCCACAAAAATTTGGTCTCTAGACCAAGGACTACATCATTTGAAATAGTGGCGTCAGATTTTGTGGACGGTCACGTTGCCTCGCACTTGTTTGGCGTGGATTTGACGCTGTCTTCTGAGGACGGCAGCCGTACACTGGCTGCTCCTTTCGTCGTCGTCGTCGAATCTCGTTGTTTGAAGCAGACACCTTTGTTGTCGGTCGGATTACTGGAAGCTGCCGAAGACGAACCGTCGGAGACCGACGGCGACGGAAATACTGGTCCGTGTAGCTCGGGTGGAGGCGACGTCATGCTGCTTGCCTTGGATGCTTCAAGTCGAGTAGTTGACAGCAGCCGGGCGGACGAAGATTCACCTCCAGTGATAAAGTTTTCCAGCTTGTCGACGCATGCGTCCTGATAGTCGTGTATCCACCTGACCAGCATATACAGCGTCATAGTCATTTATTTGCTCAAAAAAATTCAACAATGTGTATAAAACACAAAAGATAACCAGCAAGATAGCAAAGCTCTAGGATATAGCACTAACTGCTGCCGTAAACAAACTATTCCTTGCAACAGCAACGTACATGTATAACAAGTGTATCGGAGACGACATGAAAGCCGCCGCTCGTCAAAGCCCAAACTGCATTAAAAAATAACATGGCGAAAATGATTTTCAATATGGCGGATAGAATTATTAAACCCTGCAATGTGGCACGATCATGACATTGATTTCGCCAAGTGACTGCACCCTACAATGTGGCATGTGGCTCTGGAATCACGACAGTGAATTCACCAAGAGGCAGCACCTTGCAATGTGATACGTGGCTCTGGGACGACATGCCATGGAATTCGCCAAAACGTCCGCCATATTTTAATTCTACATCTGGCTTCGAGTTTGACCATATCACCGCAGTCGCCATGTCATTCTGCACCAGTCTGTGAAATTTTATCCAAATCGGACAACCCTCAGCAGAAAAAATTGACGTCATGTCAATTTTCAAGATGGCGGATCTCAGCCATCTTGAGGGTCCAAATGGGTTCTTTGAAAAGCGCATGTACGACTTCCTATAGGTGGTCAATAGCGACCATAGCTCTAAATTGCTTAATTTTGGAGAAAATAGCGTTTTTTTGCATTTTGGCGACAGACAGAGAGATAGATAGACAAACAAACGAACAAACAGATGGACAGCATCGATGCACTAAGCCGCTCTCGCTGTCGCGAGCGGCGGCTTAACAAGAACTTAGCTATCGCAAACAGATCGCGTGTCAGCACCGCACACAATACGTCGAGGGCATCAGCAGTAACCACGTGACCTTGAAATCTAGGCTAAGGGTCACTCAAGATCATTGAAACTGGTACCATTCGAATCTTAGGTACGGTTTCATATTCGCCTTTTGTAGTAACTGTGGCGCTATCTTGTATCGTTTGCGAGATCGAGATAACTTACTGGTCGGAAATCGCAATATTTTGATACTCCACCTGTATTTAGCGCCCCCGCAGGGGTCGACCCCGTCGGAATTTCAAAAAGATGTTTGATATTCATAAAACTAGGATGACTGGACTACCGTGTAGTGAAGAAACTATGACAATACGTTGTCCATCTGTTCGTCCGTTTGTCCGTCTGTTTGTCGCCAAAATGCGTACACAAAAACGTGATTTTCTCAAAAACTAAGCAATCGAAGTCCAACATGGGCTTTGCAAAGAACCCATTATTGGACCCATAAAATTCAAGTTGGCGGAGACTCGCCATCTTGAAAATCGTGAAATCGCCTTATCTCAGCGAAAAATCATCCGATTTTGATAAAATTTCGTACACAATAGGACATTTGGAACTCGATGACAACCAGATGACCACGAACATTTTTAAAATGTAAGATGGCGGACGTCGGCCGTTTTAAAAGTAGTTTTTTGGTTTTTTCCAAAATCTATCTAGGCGAGCCTTAAAAGTATCTACAGTGGTTGCTGAAATAACAGTATCCGGCAGACCATTCCAAATAGAAATTGTCCTTCAGTTCTTCAGTTCTTCAGTAGATATCCAGCGATGGGTGTACACCCGTTACTGCTGGAGTGGCACAGCTCAGCAATGAGGAACAATATCTGGTGGTTTCTGGAGGGCCTTCTTGAAGGCATCAA
>Ga0209339_1000883_pt1 | contig 11802 bp, 10 predicted proteins | sample OlaalgELextract3_FD_187376 | JGI IMG/M metagenome (GOLD analysis project Ga0209339, IMG submission 187376) | Olavius algarvensis symbiont microbial communities from Tuscany, Italy - Type A ELBA extract 3 (SPAdes) (version 2) | ecosystem: Host-associated > Annelida > Digestive system >... | reverse complement strand
GTAAGACAGCGTACGGTCTAGAGTCACCCCAAGATAGGTTGGGTGGCACTCATGCCGAAGGCGCAGGCCATCCAGATAAACTGACAGTTCACGGGTAGCGCTGGTATTATGCAGGTGGAACACACTACTGATTGTTTTTTGAGGCGCTTGGTTTAAGTCGCCACTGTCGACAGAAGTGTGACATCCGCGCCATATCTGACGAGAGACTGCATTCCAATTCGCTGAAGTATTGGCCTTGAATGGCGAGACATATATCTGTGAGTGACCTATCATGTGTCAAGTGGAACGTTTAACCCGCCGACTTACTTTCACTCACTCACGCTTCTCGTGTCGGTCTTCAGGGCGACAGTTTTTTTTGTTGGACTCTTGTTGACAATCCAGTGTATGTGTTCAGGTATTGGAGGTGTTAAAGCCGAAGCCAAAAGAAGACATGTGTGCAGTTGCAAAGACAGGCGACAATACAAGTCGAAACCGTTCCTCGGCATCGTTGCCAAGTTAGATATTTTGACAGTCAGTTAATTAGTGATTCTGACCTGTATTGTCAATTAAAGTTTTTATATTTATTGCTGAAAATGTGATGCATAATTGCATATTGTATATGCTTTTGTAAATGTCGATTTATGTAGTGAGATTGTGTAAAACCTCTCTAACGTAGTATTATGCAGTATTATTTGTATTTATGTTTCTGTGCTTTTTCTATTTGTTTATAGTGGCAGATATTTATATGATCTGTCGATCTATACATCTATGTATATTTTATATAATTGTTCACTAGGTGCTGAATACAGATTTATATAAAATGTAGTAGATCCTGCTTTGATGTTTTCAGTAAAATTGAGGACGTATTTTTCGTTTGCAGTGGATCACAGTTTGGTCTACTTACCACCTGCGGTTGAAGATGATAACACGTATATTAATGCCGTGTCTGTGCATGTAAGTCATTTTATCGATTGTTACATAGTACACTCCGCTACTGAGATCACTTGTCCGTCTGACCGTGACATGCATGAATGGTGAGTAAACAGAGGACTTTTTGCAGAATCTGTTTACACCACCGGAGAGGCCAGGGATCTGGCTCGGTTGTGACAAAAACCAAGGCACAAATATTTGCAACCAGTTTTTGCCGCGCGATGCTATGCATAAGCGCGGCCTGTGTCGTCATGTGGTGTCTTGTCTGTGTGTGTGTCTGTCTGTCTGTCACGTTCGTGAGTTGTGTCAAAACGAATAAACATGTCATCAAATTTTTTTCACCGTCGGGTAGCCACGCCATTCTGGTTTTTCCATGCGAAACGGCGTAGTAATATTCCGACGGGAACCCCCCTAACGGGGGCATCGAATGCAGATGAGGTAGGCAGAAATCGCGATTCTGAGCCTATATCTGGCTTGACTGCCTGTGTTAACGCTGCAATAGGCTAGGTGTTGTAAATGCGGTCGCCGGTGCGGTCGCCGGTGGACAACGGCCACCGTCTCGCAAGTTATGACACATCGCTGGTAGTAAGCGGCGGTGTTGATTGCCGGAGAAGACGACAAAATGTTTATGACAAGAAGCCTTAATGTTACGCCAAAGACAACAGAACAGCGCATTTAACTGCACGCAGTGACAAATCTGTAGCCTACGTGACTAACAATAAAAGACTCTACTTGACGTTTTGTACTGTTGAAACTAACTACTGACAGACATGAAGCATCGTGCGGCCTCTTTACGACAGCAAAGCTACTTGTTGACTAATATATTACTTTATCTCCGAAACCAAACAAGATATGGCCATAGTTACAACTGAAGATGAACTCATATGCGATCTGTTGAATGGTGTCATTTTCAATTACCTTGAGTGACCCTTCAAAAGTCATGACATTCTTTAATGTTAGACTACTCCAAAATGGTATAAAATAGAGCTATACTTACATTGGAAGACTGACAGGAAGTGGTATATGATCTGTCGTATTCTGCCATTTCCAATGACGTTTAGTGACCCTAACCCAGACTTGAAGGACATGTCATTATTTGACGTTCAGTGTCTCAAACTTAATAGAGACATAGTTACAATGGAATACTAACAGGGACTTACACGTGCCCTACTCAACAGTGTAAATTCAAATAACCTTGAGTGACTTTGAGTGACAGTGAAATTTTCAATGACATGGAACATCACGTGGCCTCTTTGCAAGAGCTGAGCTTCTTATGTCATGAATGATAACTTGCCTACGCCCAACTATTCGTGCACATTACTGCTGCTAGTGTTGCCAGCGATGATTTTCCAACATGCCAAGGTAGTATACTAAAAATCCCAAGATTTGGCAAAAAACCCATGGTGTACAAAAACATGTATTCATCATTAAACATTCTATTAAACGTCTTATTAAACCCTAAGCATTGTTTCATAACGTCATTTAACAGAAAATGGATGGCTTAGGTGGGTATGATCTAGTTGTAGTTTTATGTTACCCTACGTCCAAATATCCAGTTTACAAATGCCATCATTTACCCATAATTCCTTGTATGGCATGGACCTTGGCATGACCCACCCACAGCCATAGATTAGAAAGAGTTGTGCCAACCTATGTTCCAGCTGGAGTTAGGTCATGTGGTTTTGTGGCTGTCATGTTTTGTCCAAGTGGGTGTGGCACTGTTGTTCACAGCCACTCTTTAAAACAATAATAGTGGTATTTTTATGACTTTCTATTATAAGTTTCGACATAGTATTTGATGTTGAAGCATACAAATACAAGGCTGTCGCACAACTAATAAAAAATTAAAACATTACCTACGGATTGCTGAATTCACAGTTTTATGATCGCTCGGCGAATGTCGCAACCTGCAGCCACTGACCAGGGTGTCCGCTCTGTTTCATCGACTTTCCATCACTTTTGACCAAAAATTATGCAAACATATAAATTTGATGGGGCAGATGGGAGATGTGGGTGTACCAAGGAATCAAGCCTTGATTATTTTCGCTAATTGCTTCCAAGTCAAGTTATAAGCGTTCGTGACGGATGCCCTCGCGACTACAGTGACAATTTTGTGTTAAAATTAGCAAACAACTTAGGGTTGGCTGCAGTTTTAGACATTTCATCAGCACTCATTTTGTTCTATAAGATGGAGGATCAGAAATCGGCATATGCCGATTTTAAACAGCTATGGAAAACTGGCATTAACCCATTCTCGTAACCCTCTACCTCTGTAGTCTCACTGGACAAAACATGGCGTCCACGATTGTCACGTGATGGGATTAGACCAATCAGCAACTGGAACATAGTGATTGGCCCAGTTGGCAAAACTCTTTCTAATCTATGGCTCTGGACCCACCCATCAACGGCCAGTGTACTAATCACCGTATTGCTGTATAACTGTCCGTTGCTCTGTGCCCATAAAGGGTTAAGTGTAGCTAAAGGCGACAAACATATTACTGTGCAAACTTCTATAGGTTATTATTATGTGATGCTGTTATTGCACAACATGAAATGTTAACAAATATGCTATATTCAGCAGTTTATTTTTCATATTAATAATGACTAATTAGTAATTAATAATAGTAATTAGTTAATAATTAATAATTAATAGTGATAGATGGAGTTAATGGATAAAGCTATTGATGCGTGCAGGGCTATCATATGGAGCAGTCTATGTACATAGCCACGCAGATGCCACTGCAGTCTACGACATCGGACTTCTGGAGGCTGGTAAAGGATAACTCATGCGTTGCAATTGTCATGCTTAACAGTCTTGACTCCATCAACAACTCAGAGGTCAGTACACTGATCTCAATATGTATAGTTTATGTAATTATTACGATATCAGAGTCCAGAGGCAATTATAGTGCCACGTCAAATAATATGAAGTTGGTACACTGGCCGTTGAAGGGTGGGCTGTTACATTTGGTATAACGAGGAAGGGCCTGGGCGGGGCCTCAGCCCACCCAGGCCCATCCTTGCTGTACCAAATGTAACAGCCCACCCATCAATGGCCAGTGTACCAATCACCGTATTGCTGTATAATGGTCCGTTGCTCTGCGGTTTTAATGTGTCCATTAAAGGGTTAACGTGACCAGTTTATAGAAAGTTGCTGTCTCCTATACGTGCCAGTCATTTGAGAAAACTCTGTGTAGCTTTGTATTTTGTATTCTCTCTTTTTTATGTGTTTATAGCTTAAAATGTCTTCCATTGTTTGGCATTTTTATAACAAGTGCAATATCGGCCAAATTTGAGACAAAAAATATCGATATGTTTCGTTACCTATGATGATAATTGTGATGCAGAATATACAAAACTAACGTAAAACATATTGTACTAATGTCTAACTGCGCTTTGTTTCATGTGCATTTAAAAGCAAGTTGATTGATCTTTGTTTGAAAATACTGAATAACAGGAATAAATTATTTTTATTAAGCGCCTCACTTTACTTTAGTAAAAGAGGCGCTTATTGAGATAGGCTGTGTCGTGACGTCGTTGGTTGTTGGTTGTCACGCGCGTGCACTGTGGCCAAATGGTGCATCCTAAGCCTATAGTTACTATGGAACACGAATAAGAACCCCTACCCCAGGAATTCAATGGTACAAATTTCGACCCCCTGGGGTGACCCCTAACCGGGGAATGGGCCTCACGTGAGGCTCTTTTTGTCGAATTACTTTGTCCACTTGTTTGAGTTTTCATCATCCCTATAAAGTTTGGTTGCTGTGCTTGGATCTTGACAAATCTACCAGTACCCACGTCCCCAATTACTGATTAATAGACTTTTTGTTAAGCTTATAGTGATTGTTGACATTATCTAATTATTATTGTTGTTATTATTATTGCTATTTTTTGGCCAGCAAATTATTATTATTATTATTTTTATTAAGTTAAAGACATGGTATACGATTGTGAACATAAGAGGAAGAGGAATGTTGTGTACTGCAGTGTACCTTAATTAAAGTTTTACTAGTGATTGGACTGAACTGTTTCGGTGATTTATGCTTGCGGAATGTCAGAATGTTGATTGTGAATGTGTGATAAATGAATGAATAGCAGAATTAGAATGAACTCCGAGAATGCAAACATCAGTCAAAGCTGACCATAACCAATGCTAGTTGTAGTGCATCACTTAGTGTGGGTGACTGGCGCCACCTGGTGGTTACTCGGGAAACTTGCGTGCAATTAGTGGAAATGTCCTCGGATGCTGTGTGTTGCACTGTTGCCCAAATCTAATCTGTTAGTCGTCATCCAAAAGCCTACCCCTTGCAAAAAGTTCATGAAAATATCTTTTTGAGTAGCCCTGTTGCTGCTGCTGACGAGGAAAAAGCATAACATCTTTGATGCTAGCAGTGAGCTAGGGTGTATTGGCGGTGTGTGTGTGGATAGCAATACTGGCCGGCTGATGGCGGCAGCATGGTAGTGGGCAAGTTCACGGTGACGAACACTGGACCTGAACTAACCTCCGACAACATCGTCGTCACCAACCTCAGCGTGTCCTATGAAGGACGACTCAAGGTTGGTCTCCATTCTTCCCTCTCTTCTCTGAGACTGACTTCGCAACCTTAAATGTGCAAAGTAGTAAATTAGCAATTGCCAGTTTGAGACAGACACGAAAAGGCGACGTCAAGGCCATCAGCTGAGCGAAGTATAGGCCTAGATCTGTAGCACACAAATAATAATACACCTGATGGTATTAGTTTGTCACTTGGGCTTAATGTCCACATGTTTCTTGGTGAAAACGTTTGGAGGTTGCATTGGCGTTGAGCAGCTGTGAATTTTGGCAGCTGACAGCTAGAACGAAATAGCAGCTGTACGACCCGTGCTTGTCAAAAACTACAATGATGATGTTCATTTTCACGTAGTGAGCGACTCTTGTCAAGTTGTTCATGTGCCTTTTTCACCAAACAGTATAATTTGGTACTAGCCAAAGGGCAGTGATGCAGGGTGGCTGGGAGGTGACAGAAAGTCGCAACTGCCTTGAGATCAGGATCGGTTCTGGCTCCAACACTGTTACATTTTTACCGGACTAGAGACATCATTGGATGAAGAGAGATTCAGTGCTTGAATCACACCGTGTCTGCTGTTTTGTGCACTGTAGAGCGGTTGCGATATGTCGTCCATAAATTACCGGAGGTCGTCAGCGTACGACACCGACTCGGACGACGAAGATGTCGAGATGAACCCCAACGCACAGGAGACAGAGCAGTCGGCGGACAACCAGCTGTACGCCAACGTGCCGCCGGTGCAGGACCAGACGAGGACAACGACGTTCACCGTGAAACACATGCGTGTCTTGGACTGGGCAGCTGGACACTCGTTCCCTCGCGACAAGAACACTCTGCTGACGCTCTACTCGCTGCTCGTCGACTGTCAACAGAACCGTAGCAAAGATCGATTCCTCATTCACTGCTTGTAAGTCGTCACACTTAATAGATTAACCGTACTGCGCCGTAAAGCAGGTCTGAAGTAAAACTACGGCCGTAGTGCTGTACCGGCTGTTGTGGCCAAATGGGCCCCTGTGATGGACGTTCATGCGTTTTTGTTTTTTATGTTTTTGGATATTTTTCAAAAAGCTACCGAGAGTGACAGTATGTCCGACTAACGTTGTGACGGATTAGTCGTCATGATATAATTATGTATGTTGAATTTCTGCTAAAGATGCAGATAAATGACTTTCCTGCTTCTCTCAAATTGCGGGCCCCTGAAAACTGCGGGCTCATCTACATCTACAGCATTCCACTTAATACGGCCTGCCATAAAGTGATTGTTAGCCTCCTCTGTGTTGGTGGTGAATGTGTACAATGGCTGCCGAAAGTTGGCGTACTTTAACCTAAAGTTAGTTATTAGTTTTGGCAACTCAGCCAAACTTTTGTTTACTCATATGTCAGTGAGACAGTTTGTCGGAGCAACTCTGCCGCAGTTTTTCGTGTATGCTGATGCTGTTTACGCTGCAGCAGTGTAGTACATCATTGATGGAATGGTTCAGCTACAGCAGTCGATCGTCTTCTGTAGACTGTCTGATCATTTCGTGGATGATCATGTCATACAGTTGATGAAAATAGGTTAATAGATGTGCTCAGAACAAAACGCACCTGAAGTATACTAAAAATCGTACAGATCAGCTGGGGTGTATGTATTAAAGGTGTCAGCAAAAGTTTTAAAAAATTAGCCTCACTTTTTGTACCACCGTGTATATTGATGTATGTGCTGTTAGGCAAGGAGTGGAACGCACGGGTTTGTTCTGTGCGTTTATGAACATGATGGATCAGTTAGACAAAGACAAAGAAGTCGACGTTTATGACGCCGTCAAACGCGTTCGTCAAGCGCGCCCTGAATTCATCGACGGCATCGTACGCTCATTTCCAGCTTACTTACTTACTTACTTAATTACCAGCTGACTCGTTCATTGCTCGCTTTGTTGTTTATGTTCGTTTTGCTTCATTTCACTTTACACAACAAACTGCATTCATTATTATGACAAGTGGCACCAGGCACCAAATGGACGCCAAATTCACCGAACTTAAATCTCCTGGACTACCATGTCTGAGGTGCTATGCTTGATTTCTACCAGAAGTACCAGACATGCCATCAAAATATTCCAGAGCTAAAAGTAGTTTTTCGGTCAATCTGGAATGACTTGCCACAGGATTCCACAGTATTTTAAGTTTCCCCGTGCAAATTTAATGGTATGATCGTATAAGAGCCATTGCCGGTGTATACTCGAGAGTTTCATAACGGTGCTATAACAGTTTTTAGGCAGTGTTGATATGGTTACAAATAGACATAGTTACACAGACGATCAAAAGTAATACTTTGTGAGGTAATAATTACGTTTACTTGTATATAATTATCTTGTATGTGAATATAGTAATTTTGTATTAAATTTGTCATCGTTAGCTATTTTTTGACTTACGACCTTAATAAATTTCAGTTTTATCACTATAGCGATTGCAGTCATGAGATGGATCTTTGTGTACTGTGATTGTGGCATGTATGCGATTGCAGGAGCAATACAGATACCTGTACGAGTTAGCCGACTACCACATCTCTTCCAGCAGTCAGGAGAATGAAATGACTGATGATGATCCCCTCTATGCGAACTCGAGCCAGCTCTGAGAACCCGCCTTCAACATGTATTACTGTTGTAACTACAACAATATAGGCCGTAACGACGACAGAGACAGTATATGCCTGTGCCTTCATGAAGCGAAGCCTACTTCCACACAGAGATGAGATTCCATACAGACATTCTATGCAGATGCAGATGTATTCAGATATTCTGCACTGTGTCTCCCATTTTCCTGCCACTTGGCCGATCGCACTCAAATTTTTCTGAACATTGTCGCGCTTTGACCTCTCTGTATGTATACCAAATTTGGTATGCATTGGTTGGGGTTTGCTGGAGTTATTGCCAAAACATTCATTGTTTGGAACACCCGAAGTGAGTACAAGATAGGCTGAAAGCCTATGTGGCTTTCCCTACAATAATGACTTTGTTTATCCAATTGTTAATGGTTACAATGATATTTTGGCTTAGGCCTATTTATGTGATACACAAGAGCAGTTATTTTCATGCATTAGATTTGTTGTAATGGTCAAAGCTGGTGACTAACAAAACTACATGCGATAACTGTATTGTCTGCTCACACTGAATTAAGATACTCGGAAGCGTATGTGAACGTTTTCACCGTTTTATGTCTCACATGAACGGGTTTACGCGCGTGTGGTTGGTTTTATGTCGTCTCCGTTAACATAGAGTGTTTTTGTTGTATCTTGCAAATCTCAACATAAGACTCTTTCAGTAGTTAACGCATGACTGGCTTCAACAATATTCCACACAGCTTTTTGTTTGCGATATAGTTATTTTTGTCGCGTGCGCTTAGCTGCGTCAGAGCACAACTTAGATATAGTCGGCACCGTCCGTCCGTCACAAACCAGTAGCATGTGAACACAAATGCTGATAAGATCACGTGGATTTCACCACCGGGTAGCTCACACACTGTAGCTTTTGACACCAAATTTTGTACCTAGATCACAGGGAAATACCCCTTGAAAGTCCTTCAAACAAGACTGGGGTGGTTAAAACGGCTAAAAAGGTTGATTTTCGACCAATAAATATCTCTGAAATGATAGAAGATAGGCATATAGTTACAGTGCAAAACTAACACGATTTTGCATATGGCCTTTTGATTAGTACCAATTTCCATGACCTTGAATGATCCAGAACGACCGTTACACACCACCTTACGCTATATAGCTATTTCTGGGACTCGCTGTGTAAAAGTGAATAGACCCGTACCATCAGTGGCAGAAAGACAACCCGGGATCTGTAGTTTCAGCAATGTACAGACCATTCATAAATTGGCAAGGTAAGTCAACATACATTGCAAGGTCACAATATTTCTTCAAGTTCAGGTATCTTGAAAATAATACAAGACAGAACTATATTTACGTTACAATGGCAGACTGATAGGATGTCATGTGTGATCTATCGAATAGTGCCATTTTCAGTGACCTTGAATGACCCATAACTCAGATTCAAGGGCACGGCATTATTTGATGTTGAATATCTCAGAAATGATACAAGATAGACGCATGGTTACTACAGACCACTAAAAGAAAGTGATGTGTGACCTTCTGAAATGTGCCGTCACCGATAACTTTCAAGGTCATTTCAGCTATTTTTTGTCCGAAAATCAGTTAACTTTTCTGCTCTGTGATAGAAAATCTAGGCAGTCTAATGAATGACGACATTTGAGGTGACCTTGAGTGACCTTTGAAGGTCATTTCCAGTACTATAAACGGTTTCATTGTCTCTGTCTCAAAAATACAGCGTATATAATATAATATAATTTGGTACTACGAAGTCATTTACAGTGGTTGAATGTCATATGTGAGCAGTTACTTCTACTATTGATGATGCTGAGCACAACTGCTAGTGATAGCTAAACTTCTTGTTATTATTTATAAGAAGGTTGCACTTCTGCTATGATGTTGCAGTTGTCTGCATAAAGTAACGAGTTCTTTTGCATCAGCAGAGAAATGCGAGTTTATGCCCGTGTCGCAAAAGTCGACGTTACTCACAGTGGAGTGTGGTGCGTGTAGGCCTATACGACGGTTTCATTGCATTGGCCAGTCGACTGAAACGGCACATATCACGCCGATGTGCAAACAAATCCTAGACTAATTCACTAATATAACTATGCATGTACCTTCACGTTTTATGTCATGACCTACTTTTGTCGCCTATCTCTCAACACAGTGTCTGCAGTGAGATAACGTCCCATAACCCACTCCACTGAAGCATGACCAAGCGTGACCAGTTTATCGCACTGTTCTTAGGCCCATGTTGGCCCTAGCACGACGGTCATGAAAACATTATACCATGGTTTCTCATGGTCTACACTCGTGTATACCACTCCAGACTATGGTATAACCTATACCTATCAGGCTGGGCGTTTTAACATGCTTATTGGTTTAAGTTTTGCTGTCGTTGTGTAAAATGTATTTGTTTCTAAATGTCCCAAATTGTGGCGATTGTGTTGGCGTCAATCAGTGGATGTTTTCTAGATCAATAACTGTCACCAACAGTCGTCAAAAAGTTGCCAAGTTTAATGTAAACCGCCAACAACAACAACAACGTTAAGCTGTCGTAAACACTTGTCGTACATGTAAAATTATTGCATCATGACGTCGCTGTTACCGCCCATGTTGGCGTCACTTACAGTGAATACAGCCGCTTACAGCGTATTAATATTTTGTGGTTGTTTACGTCGTACGGACATGTTGTTGCCTTTGCATCTTTCAAGCTCGTTTTTTCTGTCAATATTATTTTGCTAATATGTTTAGAATATATTTTTCCAGGCTGCATCATATGTGTAAAGCCAATATTTGTAGATAGTGTCTGTAAATTATGGCTTTTATTTAGATAACATTTAAAAAAAAAATTCGTACTGTATAGAGATGTATGCTAGGTGCGATATAACCTGTTGTTGAAGTGCCTGTAGATACATGCCATGGTATCATTGTTACTTATGAATATTGTCATTATTTACCTCCGACAAAGGAGGAGGTATATGTTTTCGCCCGCACGCCCGAGCTCGCTTGTCTGTCTGTCTGTGTGCAAGATTACTCAAAAACGCGTGCATGTATTTGGATGAAATGTTGCGTGTCGACACGTGGACGAACTGATTAACTTTTGAGCCCGATCCGGATCATAGTTCGGAATTCCAGGAACCGGATTCCTTCCTCCGATATCGTATATGCTATGTAACTTTACAGCCTTGCTGTAGTTTGGCGTATACGGTATATCTCGGCCAATTTGGCGTATTTCTCGGCCATTTCCATATCAATATGCGCCAAACTCGCACGCAGTATTCTAATGAGGGACCTGTATCCTGGATCTGGACATGTATTCAAAATTGCAAGGCGGATAGCGCTAAAAGTAATGGAAGGATTTCAATGAAATTTTATGAATGAAGAGCCTGTGAATCACGGAAGACTGCTTTTAATTTCGGGAGCGATACGGATGGGATCAGTGCTCAGTGCCGCAAGGCTCAGTACTGGGTCCGCTGTTGTTCATTGTCTACACAGCGGACCTTGCAACCCATAGCGGAGAAGCACGACACGCAGCTGTATTATTTTACATTGTCGTCGCACCGACACGGCGTCAGCTGCTGCACGGTTGGAAGAGTGTATCACAGATGTCGACCGTTGGATGTGTGTGTAGAGTTTTATCTCTATCCGACCGTAGGTACAGTCTTAATCCACTCAGTCAAACCCGAATTGACTGAGTAGGACGTTATCGAATACGGTTGACGTTCAAACTGAGTTGTGTTTGGCATTAATGGT
>Ga0209339_1000882_pt1 | contig 11810 bp, 9 predicted proteins | sample OlaalgELextract3_FD_187376 | JGI IMG/M metagenome (GOLD analysis project Ga0209339, IMG submission 187376) | Olavius algarvensis symbiont microbial communities from Tuscany, Italy - Type A ELBA extract 3 (SPAdes) (version 2) | ecosystem: Host-associated > Annelida > Digestive system >... | reverse complement strand
AGTTTTAGGGAACTAGGCCTATAAAAGGAGTGATTTTAGTAGTACTTATATCAAAAAAAGTCAAGTAGTATTTTATCTTATCATGCTGATATAATGAGAATTTTTACGTTTATGCGTCCACTCTATATTACAGATTTTTCTTAACGTGGCCAATTCTCAACCCGGATCCGCCATGCCGGCAAACCGAATCAGCCATCCACCAAAGCACGAAATGACGAAACACGAAAATTGGCCAAATGAATTTTCGTGTTTTCTCCGCTGCAGGCGGAATTTGCCTGATCAATCCGCCCCAGGCGGACTATAAAGTACAGAAAAAACACTATATGGTTCCGGAGAACGCAAGTATAGCTGCGGCGGGGTATACCATCAGCCGCGATTAATTGTCAAAGGTTTTTTGAAAATTTTTCCGGATTGGATACCAAAAATGGATGGTAAGGTAAGTAGTCTGGATTGTTACAGAAATATCATTGCTATGAATTGCCGGTAGTCCTGATTAGGGTTGGCGGAAGCCGGTTGCAGGTAGCTGACGGCTGGGGTTTGGATACTCGATGCTGGATGCTGGATACTGGATGCTGGATACTGGATGCTGGATGCTCGATACTCGATGCTGGATGCTGGATGCTCGATGCTGGATGCTGGATACTGGATGCTGGATACTCGATGCTGGATGCTGGATGCTCGATACTCGATGCTGGATGCTCGATGCCGGATGCTGGATGCTGGATGCTGGATGCTCGATACTCGATGCTGGATGCTGGATGCTGGATGCTCGATACTCGATGGTGGATGCTCGATACTCGATGCTGGATGCTCGATACTCGATGCTGGATGCTCGATGCTGGATGCTGGATGCTGGATGCTCGATACTCGATGCTGGATGCTCGATACTCGATGCTGGATGCTCGATACTCGATGCTGGATGCTCGATACTGGATCCAGTATCGAGCACTGTTAATTACTTTTCAACTCCTTAAGAACCGGCTTTTCCTTGGGATCGGTCGTCGAAGGTTGACTCTCCGGATCGGAAGGCGCGGGTTGTTTCTTAGAAAAAAAAGATGATTTATCGGCCGACTTGGCCGACGCTTTCATCACACAGCTGCCGTTAAAAATACCACCCGGTTCAATGGAAATTACCGGCGCCTGTATGTCGCCACTTACCCGCCCCGGGGGATAGACTTCGATCCGCTCTTTGGCTTCGACTTTGCCCTTGACATCCCCCATAACGACAGCCACATTAACATGAAGTTCAGCATCGACGTCTGCTTTTTCACCGACAACGACCGTCCCGCCGCTGCTGACGATCTTGCCTTTCACCTGGCCGTCCACGCGGATGGTGCCCTTAAATTCGATGTTTCCGTCAATGCAAGCATCCGCACCGATAAAAGTTGATATTCGATCCGTCTTTTTTTCTTTTTTCATTGGTCCTGTTTATCCTCTCCGAGGTGTTCTTTATTGTAAATTGAATTTTCATTCTTAATTAATCAACGCTCAATCATAAACCGCCGCATACTTATATTCATCAACAATCCGATACCGATTGCCGTCGTAATTACCGATGATCCGCCATAGCTGATAAACGGCAAGGGCACACCAACCACCGGCATCAACCCCATCGTCATTGCAATATTGATAATAACCTGCCAAAAAAACATAGACGTAATGCCCACCGCCATGATGGTTCCGAAAGGTTCCCGGCATCCTTGGGCAATGTTGAGTCCCCAGAATATCAGCATCAGAAATAACAGAACCACGGCAACCGAACCGATAAACCCCCATTCTTCAGCCAAAACCGAGAATATGAAATCAGTGTGTTCTTCCGGCAGAAAGGACAGCGCATTTTGCGTTCCTTTTAAGAATCCTTTGCCGGTAATCATGCCCGAACCAATGGCAATTTTTGATTGAATAATATGATATCCGGCACCCAGTGGATCCCGATTTGGATCGAGAAGCGTGAGGATCCGCCGCTGCTGGTACTCTTTAAGGAAAAACCAAACCATCGGAATAACTGCTGCGCAGGACACCATCAGGTAAATTAGTGATCGCCTTTCAATTTTAACAAACACGGTAATCGAGCCGGCAATCAATACCACCAATCCGGCGGTACCCAGATCCGGCTGCTTTGCAATCAGAACAAACGGAATCAGGGTCAAAATAAAAGGCCGGAAAAGCTCTCGCAGTGTAAATCCCCTGGTGTTCGCATCCTTGGAATAATACCGGGCAAGCACAATCATAATGGAGATTTTAGCCAGTTCCGAAGGCTGTATGGATATAGGTCCTAAGATCAGCCAGCGCCTCGATCCGCCGGCCGACTTGCCGAAAAACAACACATAAATCAGCATCAGGATGCACCCGATGTAAAAAATCTGGCCCCACCGATCGAACAATTTATAGTTAATCGAAAACGAAGTCACCATGGCAACCAGGGCTGCCGAAAACCAGATAAGCTGCTTATAAAATATTATTTTTTGTGGCTGGGGGGTCTCAGCGGTCACCGCACTGAAAAGGGTCACCAGGCCGCAGGATGCGATTACAACGGCCAAGGCCAAAAGTCCCCAGTCAAAATATTGCAGCAGTCTTCGGTCAAACATCTTCGTTGCACTCCAATTGAGAAATTAAGGGATTCGGGGATTTAGGAATTTGGGACACAACCCCGGTTATGGGCGCGCCCCTTTTTCAATTCCTAAATTCCTCAATCCCCAAATTCCTAAATTCTGTTATCCCTGATTGTCATTAGCGTCGCCATCGGCTTCATTGGCCGCTTTTTGGATCGGCCAATTACTTCTCAAATAGCTCTTGATCATCTCCCTGGCAATCGGGGCCGCTCCGAAGCCATGTTCGCCATGTTCAATCATCACGGCAATGGCTATTTGGGGCTTATCCGAGGGTGCGAAGGCCACGAACCAGGCATGGGGCCTTAAATGGGCCGGCCGTTCAACATCGAACCGAAAATCATCCTTTTTACGGCTGACGACCTGGGAGGTGCCGGTCTTCCCGCTGAATTCGATATCAACCAGGCGGCTGCCGCGGGCGGTTCCACGCTTGCCGTTGACGACTTCCCATAAACCTTTGCGAACCAATTCAAGAGCCCGCTCATTAAGGGGTATTTTTCCTAGAACCTGCGGCTCATTCTGATATGCTAGACGCCCATCGGCCATTTTTATCGAATCCAGGATGATGGGCTTGTAGCGTGTCCCTCCATTGGCAATGGCTGCCGTCATACTCGCCATTTGCAGGGGAGTCGCCAGATTAAATCCCTGTCCGATGGCGACCGACAGGGTTTCCCCCTTCTGCCACGCAATCCCGGTACGTTCTTTTTTCCAGGCGGCAGTCGGTATCAACCCTTTGGCCTCTTTATCCAATCTGATGCCGGTCGACGAGCCCAAACCGGCGGCCTTGGCATACCAGGCCAATCGATCCACCCCCAGCAGATCTCCCACCTGGTAAAAAAAGACATCGCAGGATTCGGCTATCGCCTTGACGATTTTCACCCGGCCGTGACCGCCTTTTTCCCAGCACCGGTAAACACGATTGCCGAAGCGGTAATATCCGGGACAATAAACTTCCGTATTTTCATCGATTACCGCTTCAACCAGACCGGCTATGGCGGTGATTATCTTATAAGTTGATCCCGGGGGATACTCGCCTTGGATAGCTTTGTTTTCCATGGGCCGGAAAGGGTTGGAAATTAATGAATCCCACTGTTCATGGGACATGCCGTCTACAAAAAAGCTCTGATCAAAAGACGGACTGCTGGCCAGTGCCAGGATCCGACCGGATTCCGGATCCACGGCGACCGCAGCACCGGCGACACCGTTTAAAAGAGATTCAGCCTTTTTTTGTAGTTTAAAATCAAGCGTTAGATGAATATTATGCCCTGGTTTGGCTGGAACGGTTTTTAAAACCCGAACCACCCGGCCATTGGCATTGACCTCGACCTGACGCCCGCCGCGCTCCCCTTGCAGAAAACTTTCAAATGCTTTTTCCGCCCCGAACTTGCCGATTAAATCGCCGCGACGCAGTCCCGGGTATTTTCCTCCGGTCAGCTCCCCGGGGCTAATCTCACTGAGATAGCCGATCAGGTGCACCGCATCCTTTATATTAAGATAATGTCGTCGCAGTTTTACATTGACCGTGATTCCGGGGAGGTCATATTTATGGGCCTCAACTAAAGCCAAGGCGTTGCGACCGATATCCTGTTTGATAACAATCGGTTTATAGGAAGATACGCCTTTGCTTTTGGATAGCTTTGACTGAAGCGTCTCGGGAGCAACATCGAGGTACTGGGCCAGTTTGTTGATGGTGGCCTTAACCGGACGGGCGTCTTTTAAAGTGATGGCCACATCAAAGGAGGGCCGGTTTTCCGCCAGTACATCGCCATTGCGATCATAGATCAGTCCGCGGGGGGGGTCGATGCTCTGAAGTCGGATCCGATTGTTTAATGAAAGCAGCCGGAATTCATCCCCCCGGATGACCTGCAGGAAAATAAGCCTCAGCAAGAGAATCGCGAACGCTGCAATCACGCACACCATAACCCCTGTAATGCGCTGACGATACCACTCGGCATCTGCAGTTTTTAAGTATTTATCGGACATGATAGGAAAATGAATATTGAATAATGTCGAATGAATAATTATACATTAGACATTCGGCTGTCTGCCCTCCGGGCATAAACCGCCTTGAAGCCGGTCCCTAGTCGATCGAGGACGTCTCTGATGACAATCAATAATATGGGTCCGGTCCAGAACGCCCATAGCACCTGAATGGCGACAGTTTTGGCGGCGTCGCCGGCCATTTGCTTGTCGGGTCCCAAAATAGTCAGCGTCCCTAAAAATATTAGATTCTCAATAAGCACTCCGACCGCCACGATCAGAGTCATTATGATGAGACGGTTTGCGACCTGCAACAATTTAGTAACCCCTTTTACACCGATAAAGAGCCAGAAGTAGGCCGTAAGATATAGCCCGAATGGACTCCCGGAAAGATTGTCCATGATAATGCCCAAAAAGAAAACAAAGGGCAAACTCTCGCGAATCGGCCGATAAAGACCTAAAAAGACGATGAAGGGTATCAATAGGTCGTAAAAACTGTCCAGCAAAGGCAGATAGGGCAGTACCGTGGTCTGAAGGATCACCAGAAAAAGGCTGGCACTGATATTAAAAAAATAAGTCATTTACGGCCCGCCAAATTATGCTTTTGAACATTAAGGACCACCAATACTTCTTCCAGTTTCTCGAAATCCACAAAGGGTGTGATAAATACCTCATGGAAAATATCGGCTTCATGATCAATTATTTCCGACACCAAACCGATCCGCAGACCTTTGGGATATATACCGTCTAAACCGGATGACAGAACGACATCACCGACCCTGACATCATTCTTGCGCAGTACGTAGGCCAGGTTTAATCGATCCGTTGATTCGCCTTTGAGAACGCCTCTGGCTCTAGTCCTTTGAACCAGGGCATCCACGGCACTGTTGCGATCAATAATCAGCATCACTTTGGAATAGTGGTTGGCGACTTCAATCACCTGTCCGGCAATTCCCTGGGGCATGACCACCGGCAACCCTTTGGTTAATCCGTCGGATTTGCCTTTATCAATTATGACGGTCTTAAACCAGGTAGAGGGATCCTTGGCGATAACTTCGGCCGCGACGACCAGTTCGGTAATGTTTTTTTGAAAGTCGAGTAAATTGCGCAGGCGGGCATTGGCCAGGTCGGTCTCCTGCCAAAGGTTGCTTTTTTCAGTTGCCCGATTTAACTCATTTAGCAGGATATGGTTTTGTTTGGAAATCGTAACCAGCGCAAAATAATGACGCCAGATGTCTTTGGTGTATCGAATCGTACGGGTAACCAACTCTTGGAAAGGGGCAATAAACGAAATGGCAACTCGCTCAAGACCAAAGGTCGTATAGCGTCTGCTGTTGACTGAGAGGACAATTATGTTGACGGCTATCAAAACGATGACGCCAACGATGAGCACCATTTTCTTGGAGAACATAGATCTGCTTCGCCACGCTCAGCCCCCCCCTGCAGCCGGAGAGCATATTATCGTACCGGAACGCAAAATTTAAAATATTAATCTAAATTTAAAAAGATAAATGAATATGATACCAGCCTCTTGGCGTTCAGGTAAAGCGCGAATTCGCGTCAGCCCTTCAGCAGCGGTCAAGCCGCGGGCATTTATATTCTAGTTTAATGTAAGTGTAAACGTCAGGTAATAACCACCTCTCGCAGAATATCAAGATTATCCAGCGCTTTGCCGGATCCCAGCGCCACCGTGGACAGAGGATCTTCGGTGACGGTGATCGGGAGGCTGGTTTCCTCTCGAATCAGGCGGTCCAGGTTTTTAAGAAGGGCTCCGCCACCGGTCAGGACAATCCCCCGGTCGACAATGTCAGCGGACAATTCCGGCGGGGTCTGTTCCAGAGCAATTTTGACCGTTTCAACGATGGCATCAATTTGTTCGGAAATGGCGATTCGAATCTCCTCCGAATCAATGGACAATATCTTGGGAATACCCGAGGCCAGATCACGGCCTTTGACTTCTATGGTTTCCAAATTCTGCGGATCCGGGTAGGCATTGCCGATGGTTGTTTTGATGATCTCGGCCGTTCGCTCACCGATCAACAGGTTATATTTACGTTTGATGTATTGAATAATCGCCGAATCCATTTTATCTCCGGCAACTCGCACGGAACGGCTGTAGACAATGCCTTTTAACGAGATAACGGCCACCTCGGTCGTGCCGCCGCCGATATCGACCACCATGTTACAAGTCGGCTCTGTGATGGGCAGGCCCGCGCCGATGGCCGCTGCCATGGGTTCCTCGATCAGAAATACTTCCCGAGCACCAGCGGACTCCGCTGATTCACGGACAGCGCGCTTTTCAACCTGCGTAATTCCAGACGGAACTGCAACAATGATCCGGGGTCTGACAAATGTTCGTCGGTTATGAACCTTGTGGATGAAATGTCTGAGCATGGCCTCGGTCACTTCGAAATCAGCGATAACCCCATCGCGCATCGGGCGAATCGCCAAGATATTTCCAGGAGTTCTACCCAGCATGTTTTTGGCCTCCAGACCAACAGCCAGCACGCGGTTCTTCGAACGATTGCCGGTACTGACTGCCACAACGGATGGTTCACCCAGAACGATCCCCTTGCCTTTTACGTATACCAGTGTGTTGGCCGTACCCAGATCAATGGCTAGATCGTTGGAAAATACACCTAGGATTCCGTCTAAAAAAAGATTCATAATACCTCATTATGACGCACGTGGGTGTGCTATTTTGTATGGTGCTTGATTACATCTCCAGCCATTATCGATGAGACAGAACTCGGTTGTTCGGCTTCAATTTTCTGCTGGGGTACGAATAAACATTGTGGTGACGTAAGTTGGTTCGCTGGAAGCTAATCTTTCGTAAGTTTGGAAAAAAAATTAAGGACCATGAGAAAACAGAACCAGTGAAAAATATAATAGATAAATATCAATAAATTACTATCAAAGGTATCATATCATTACAAGAAAAAATAATCACCAAAAAAATGATACGGCTGAAAAAAAGACTTTTAATAAGGAATTGGGCCTTCGAAGGGCTCAGCCGAGACAAAATCGGAAAAAACAACTATAGCGTTATGCGGTAGCTTTTTGGGGGAATTTACTTTAAGACGTCAGCTCAAAAGCGATTTCAGGGGACACCCACGGTCAGCTGACCAAGTCGGCAACCCCAGCCTGTAAAAGCCGGAATTGAATATTGAATATTTGTCGTTCGCCTCGACTCGACTGCCGTTCGTCAGGCTCAGGCCCCGGGCAAGTCGTGGAAGCTCGTCGCAGGTCGATGCATCTATTTTACGCTTCCACCACCGTCAAAACAGCTAAAATCAGATTAACAGATGCCCAGCCGGGACAAGCTGGTATCATTAAAATACAAAAAGTTGATTTCAATTCCCAATCTTTGTAAATGCTAGTTTGTTAGTGCTTTACAAAGATGCCATCAAATGCTTTGCACAATTTGCGCAAAACTGCTTTAGTAGCTGTCTAAAGGCCTCGTGGCATACAGTGGCGCACATCGGCGTTTTCCCTGGAGACAAGCAGCGCTGCGCCGGGGAACCTATAGGCGTCGATGTCAGTTGCATTCCGACTTTGTCTCGCCTGAGCTCGTCGAAGGCCGCACGCCCACTTCCCACGTCCCCATTCCCACTTCCCACTTCAAATATCCACCACTGCCCTCTATCTTCCGTCCTCTGTCTTCTATCATCTGCCCTCTGTCCTCTGTCTTCTGCCATCTGTCATCTGTCTTCCGTCCTCTGACCTCTGCCCTCTGTCCTCTGTCTTCTGTCGTCTGTCCTCTGCCCTCCGCCCTCTGCCCTCCGCCCTCTGCCCTCTGCCCCCTGCCCTCTGTCCTCTGACCTCTGTCATCTGTCCTTTGTCCTCTGTCCTTTGTCCTCTGTCCTCTGTCTTCTGTCCTTTGTCCTCTGTCATCTGTCCTCTGTCTTCTGTCCTTTGTCCTCTGTCCTTTGTCCTCTGTCTTCAACGTTGCCGGCCAATGATATTGCAAAGAATGATTATCCGCATCCAGCGTGGCTTCAATTCCGAATGGCAGCGTTTGGTTATGATACCCGTGGCCGGCTTCCAGCCCGGCCAAGATGGGAAACGATGCTTCCCTAAAGGTATCTGCTACGATCTCATAAATGTCTTTCAGGGAGCCACATTTTTCAAAATATCCCAGTGCAATTCCGGCCACATTTTCAAAACAACCCGCCAGTTTCATATGGGTCAGCATCCGATCAACCCGGTAGGGTGCTTCTGCTCGATCTTCGATAAACAATAGCTTATCATCAAAGTCAGGCGCATAAGGGGTGCCGACCAGGTGGCACAGGGTTGCTAAATTACCGCCGCAGACAGTCCCTGATGCGGCACCCGGTTTGATTGTAGTCCCCCGGTTGGCCTTAATTTCAATAGTGGCACTGGATCCAACTGCGTGCATCAATATATTCCGGGTAGCCGCCGGGGCATCCGCCAGGGTTGAGACCATGGGCCCGTGAAAGGTTACCATCCGGCTGCGATCGGTCAATACATTTAGCAGAACGGTGATGTCACTAAAACCGATGAATACCTTTGGATTTTCGCCGATCGCCTGATAATCCAGCAGGGGCAGGATTCGGATGGATCCATACCCTCCCCGGGCACAAATGATGGCATTGATGCGTTTATCCGCAAATAGTCGATTGATAAAACGCGCCCGGTGCCGATCGGAGCCCGCGAGATATTCCTTGGCATCAAGCAATCCCGGCGGTGTATAAACCTCAAAACCCGATTCTTGCAAGATTTGGATGCCCCGACCAAAGGACTCCCGGTCAAACGGACCGGCCGGCGCAACAACGCCAATCGTATCACCCGGCCTGAGACGGGCTGGAATTTTAATTTTTTCAAGTTTTCCAGGCATTAAATTGTCTTATCCTTTCTTGACAGACTTCAATCAACATGGTAGTAGATACTTTTTGTGTCGGGGCGTAGCGCAGTCTGGTAGCGCACTTGAATGGGGTTCAAGGGGTCGGAGGTTCAAATCCTCTCGCCCCGACCAAAATTTATTTCTAATCGGGTCGTTACTACTGGTGAATAGGCCCGCCATACAGAATCAAATCCAAGTGGGGCTGATGTTCAAGCCCCATTTTTATTTGGGAGCCCCCCAAGATCAATTTCAGTGAGCAATGTCTATAATCCTGCTGGAACATTCGATAATGCCAGGTCATGTTGTCTGCAGATGCCCAAACGATTAAACGCGACGGATGATAATTGGCGTCCGGGAAAGCTGATTTAATTAGAACAAGTATGGCTTAGAAACATTGGGTTGTCAAATTAGGAAGAATTTCAGAAGATTCAATTGGTGTACACTTTACAGCCGCTTTTGATCGCCCGCGGTTATACAATGAGAAACCAGGGATCAATTGAAGCACATGTTAGCTATATCGGAATGATTGCCGTTTAATTCAGATTAATCCGCTCAAATTCTTCAACATGGCCGGTATTCATGTAGTTTAATATAATGCCGCTATTGTAAACCTTGTCGAATGCTGACACGATATCAGGATCAAATTGGCTGCCGGAGCCATCATGGATTATTTTGAGAATCTTTTGCTCTTCCATGCGTTTGCGGTAGGCACGATCCGATGCCATGGCATCATACGCATCGGCCAGTGACAAAATTCGAGCCAGAAATGGAATCTGCTTTTCTCTTAAGCCGTCGGGATAACCGGTACCATCGAAACGTTCATGATGGCAACGAATTATTTGCCTCTCTTTTTCCCACATACCCAGTTGTTCCAATATGTTGGACCCTATCGCCGGGTGCTGCTTTATTTTCTCGAATTCTTCTTTCGTAAGCTTGCCCGGCTTCAGCAGGATGTCATCGCGGATTCCGATTTTGCCGATATCATGCAGGTGGCCGGCAAAATTCAAGATGTCGAGTTCCTCGAGGGAACACCCCAGTTGCCTGCCGATAATCAGCGAAATACCGGTCACACGGCTGGAATGCTGCCGGGTATATAGATCTCTCGCCTCAACGGCATTGACAAAAGCATAGAGCGTGGCGAAAAGATTTTCATAGATGTTTTCATAAAGGGCCAGGTTCTCAATGGACTGGGCGGCACTCTGGGCCATAAAGGACAGATAGTAAAGATCCTTTTCGCTGAAACGATTGTGCCCTTGGCGGATCCCCGCGGTCAGAATTCCGAATACTTTATCCCGAATTTTCAGGGGAACGAGCATTACGGACAATAAATCCCTCGGCAGCCCGCGGGCACCGTTGTTCTGTGATATCAGCAGCGGCAACTCATCCGACACGACCTCCGTAATCAGGTCTAAGACGGATGAATGGTCCGGAACAGGGCCTCTATCGTATGATTCCGGCTGCGGTTGCAGACTGCCGGGAGAGATCCTAATATCCGACTTAACGGCTGGCGTCCCGGCCGAGGCCACTTCAAATGGCTTTTCGACCGACTCGTTGATGATGTGAAACATGGTGTGGTCGGCCTGGGTAATTTCGAGCGCCGTATCCACCGCTCGTTTGAAAACATCAGCGCTGGAAACAATGGTGGTAAAACTGCTCATAATTTTATTTAAAATATTCAGTTCATCCACCTTGTAAAGCAGTTCCTGATTCAATTTTTCAAGACGCTTTTTGCTTCGAACTTCTTGTTTTAAAAGCAGGTTTTCGATAAAAAGCCCGCGCTGCCGCAGCACGCGCCGCAGGCAAAGCTCCATCTGTTTGAGGTTGACCGGCTTGATCAGGAAATCGACCACGCCGTTTTTGATGGTTTGAATGGTGTTTTCCAAGGAAGGGTAGCCGGTCATGACGATTACCGGCATCGTATTGTCGTGCAATCTGATATTTTCGGCTAATTCCAGCCCGTTCATGACCGGCATGTTTATATCGGTGAAACAACAGTCGACTTGTTCATTCTCGATAATCTTCATCGCCTCCGAACCATTGCCGGCAGTCAGGATATGATAGCCCTCACGCCTAAAAAATTCCGAGACGACATTTAATATGCTTGTTTCATCGTCAACAAGGAGAATGGTTTCTTTTTTTTGATCGTTCATGCACGCAAATCCGGATATTTTGCCCAAGCGGATCGTCTTCCCAATCCCATTTTCGCAATTAGCAGTCTGTTCTGAAAAACTATAGAGTGGACGCATAAACGTAAAAATTCTCATTATATCAGCATGATAAGATAAAATACTACTTGACTTTTTTTGATATAAGTACTACTAAAATCACTCCTTTTATAGGCATAGTTCCCTAAAACT
>Ga0209339_1000880_pt1 | contig 11813 bp, 7 predicted proteins | sample OlaalgELextract3_FD_187376 | JGI IMG/M metagenome (GOLD analysis project Ga0209339, IMG submission 187376) | Olavius algarvensis symbiont microbial communities from Tuscany, Italy - Type A ELBA extract 3 (SPAdes) (version 2) | ecosystem: Host-associated > Annelida > Digestive system >... | reverse complement strand
TGTAAGTGACTGAGACATTGTTGATGTGAAACCTGTGGTTGTATGTTTTGCTGTGTGACTAGTCATCAAGGCACGTATGGTGCTGCTGTCAGTGCTTCATACACATCTCCAGGTATTATTACCTGCTGTTGGATTTGTTCTATGTTTTGTGTTGCTGCTATTTTATTGTGCCATGTGTCACTTAATGTGACATGTTGCAACAAGCATCTGCGGAATACATAACATAGTAGGTTTGCATGACCGGATGCTGTGTCATCTGACAGTGCCGTGAGTGGGAGGCTTTGACGTTAACAGTAGATTAAATTTTGGCATTCACGTTGATTTGTTATTTTGTGAAATGAATGGTATTTAAATTTAAGAGTTTTATGAACTTGGGTTAACTCGCGAATTAACTAATCTGAGAGTAGGAATTATCCCAAGTTTATTCTTGGGTTAACTTTTTTGTGTTTTAGCAACATTTTCTACTCCGGTATTAACCTGCACCTCACTTGTAAGCTGATCTCTTATTGGTTGATGGTGTCCACATGACTTGTGTTTAGTGTTTACGTTTGGTGTGTCATTCACCATGGATACCTAGCCTGAAATCCAGCGTTGTATTCCGCTTACTGCTCATATGCTGGATGTGGCCAAAAAATGTGACAAATTGTTCCGCCAAGCTTTAAGTCCTTGTGAAGAAAAAAGCTAACGTTATTGTTAAGCAAACCTTTTGTATCGCAGACTGCCGTATGGTTTCTGTACAGTGTACTTAATTTTTGGAAAAAGTAACATTAATTGCAAACCGTTACCAAACCTCAATCTACGTAATCGTAAACATAGATAGGGCACTGCAATAACGTAACGTGACGCGAAAAAAATAAAGATGATCTTCGTCGCTGAATGAGCTAGCGAATGAAAAGACGATATTTTGTCTAATGGATACCATACTGTTTACATTAAATTAGACGCCATAGTTCATCCGCATTTAATCCGAGTTTAACCACGGATCGACGAAGGTGTAACTTTCGTTAACTTAATCCCAGTTTAACCAGAGATTAGATGTTGATAAAACGCTTACGACAGTTAATCCAGGAATAACTCGAGAATCGCGAGTTAACCCGAGTTCATAAAACCGGGCATTAATACACGGTGTCTCAAAAAACCGGACCACTACGATTAATAGGACATAACTTCACGACTTCACAACATTTACTAATTATTTTTGACAGAGATAGACCTCATTCAATTCTCAGTTGATATGATAAAGTTTTTTAAATTGGCTTAGAATCAGCTATGTGGTTGCCATAACAACAGTAGCGACTCGACACACCTTGACACTGGACGCATTGTCTTCTAACATTGCGGTTTAATCACGAATACTGAACACAGATTATCTCTGAAATTTTATTTAAAGATTTTTTATCAATTTATGTCACAATATCATATTTATAGCTGTCCGTTTTTTATTCACAGACCATCAAGTTGCTACTGTTGTTATTGAAACTGTGCAGCTGGTTCTAAGCCAATTTAAAAACTTCTTAATGTAGTCAACTGATAATTCAATAAGGTCTATCCCTACCAGAAATAATTAGTAAACATTGTGAATTGGTGAAGTTATGTCATATTAATCATAGCGGTCCGTTTTTAGACACACTGTAGTTGTATGTTATGTGTATGTGCTCGTATATTGTTGTCTTGTGGTAGTTACACATCTCCAGTTATAACGGTCTTTATGCTGTAAGTCATGGTAGCTGTGGTGGTACCCATTTAGAATTAGATCTCCAAATGTATTTTGTTATGAAATTGATACAAATATGCTGAAATGTGTGCAGTCCGAAGGGGCCACTCTACGACATGTCGGGACACAATGACAAGGTGCTATCAGTTGATTGGTCCATGCCTCAGATTATGTTGAGCGGTGCAGCTGACAATGAATTGAAGATCTTCAGATCAGCTGATGTATCTGTTAATGGATTGTGAACTGTAACAGTATTTTCCAGTACTTCATTTTACTCAGTGTTCTTGGGATTTTAATTTATCGACAGATTTCATGTTCAGTTACACTAAAATTTGTCACTGCAGCTTATAATATTCAGTACATGAGGTTATTATGAATACTATATGGAATTTACACTTCGTTTACAGTACATATTTATTCAACACACAAGAAACTAGTTTTATGGCTGTTATTGCATAACATCTGAGATTCATTGAAGAAGTGATTCACTCAAGTCGTGTTCAGTCATTAAAGACAATGCTTGTATTGTTTGTAGTCGGCCTACAAAAATTCTGCTTCAACAGTCTCCACAGGTTAACCACCGAACCTGAAGTATATGTGGAAAAGTAAGAAAACAGTTGAGCAAAATCTGAAAATAGTTGTAAATAGGTATGCATGATATTAAACATACTGTAACTGTAATTTTGTTGTCGTGCCTCGCTGAGTGAAGAGGAACACAATGTAGCAGCATCAAGTCTCGATTCACAGCAAATGCGTCAATGCATCTGAAAATCTGGGGGTGTCCAGCTTCACCTCTCTTCCCCTCCTCCTTTCCTGTCCCTTCCCCTTCCATTCCCGGAAGGCCCACCCTTTAAACCAGCTAGGGGGTCTGGGGCAAAGCCCCAGCCGACAAACAATATGGTGCATATCTGGGCCAAAAGGAGCAGCTCTGGTTGCTACAGTTTTTGTGGATTTTTCATAAGAACAAAATTAAATTTTCTGCACAAACACAAGACTGCAAATACTGTATTTTGGTGCACTTTACAGAGATAATAGACATTATAATGCAGAACAGCACACATACAATATTCTCAGCTGTTGCATTTTCGGACTGCCCATAATTTTGAGAATTTCAATGACTGCGATATACCGTCAGTACCAAGCATTTCAATTTCGGACATCTACAACCATATTACATGTTGACAGAGTTTTATTTTATTTTTTATTACAATTTTTGCATTATATTATATTTGTGTTAAGTGATTTTTATTTGCTGATAATTTTTTTGCACTGATCATATTTTTTAAAATCTGGGGTGTCCAGATATTTGTGGACACCATAGGACACCAATGGATTGACGCCTGTGCTTCACAGTTGTTTTTATGTCAGTAAATACAGTAATGATCTTTTGTTACTGTGGTGACTAGTGATAGCTGAAGAAACAATGGCCTGTTCTGAGACTGTGCTATTTTGTTTTGCAGTGATAACAAATGTATTAGGGCAAACTTCACCATTTTTGTCGCAAATAACTTTCAAGAGCTGATTTTCTCACTTTGTTCTTGTGCCTATTTCCATACAGAGATCATGAGAGATGACAGATGAAAACACTGTTAAGAATACACATTCTGACTAATATGTCTGCTGGTAATGACTGCACAGCATTGAAGAGGGCAGCAGTAGATCACACATCTAAGTGTAACCAATCATCTGTCTTATCTGTTGTCCGATACAGTCAGATTCTATTCAGATAAGTAAGTAACAATGTACTGATTAAGGTGACACTATCACGTCAAAGACATTGCAGGGGCACCGTAAAGTAAGATAAATATGTGCATTCTAGTGCAGTATGTATTTTCTAATGTACTGATGATGATGTAATGTCTGTTACTTTTCACGAGGGCTTAATATTTGCAGTGGAATATGTGCCCATTGGCTCTGCAGTGTGTCAACAATCTGCCGACTGTTTGGAACCATGCCTTACCAAACGTGGAATCGTTGGCCAAATGTGCAAAAATTTGTGGGGAAATTAGTACTTGTAGATGATGTATCTTGTATTTGTCAACAGAATGAATGGTATGCAATCAACATAGATGATGTGACAATAAATAAACCATTGATGATGTGGTTTATATTTAACAGCAGCTGATGAAATAAATTTTGATCTCTAGTAGCTTCACAGCAAGTAATCAAATGCTGTGTTCACTATAAAACTTTTCCAAGTAAGATACGGTATGTTAAATTATAGGTTTTATTATCGCACATGAGACACTATAAGTCATACTGAGACAATCTTCCCAGCCAATCATTTGACTGGTGCAAAAAGTGGTTGTTTGAATTCCAGGGTCAGTTAAGTGATTGATTAGGAAGACCACTTTTTGCACCAAACATTTTGGTCTTGGACTATTTTGAGGGAAGGACAAATGGACAAATTACAGCAACTGATCAAATCCATGCGACAAATTACACCAAGTGCAATAAACTATAAAATGGTACCCACCTACTGTAATAACCAGAGGCAGGTAATAACAACTAGTAACATAATGAAACGAAAGCCTGGTTCAGGTCATCTTGTAAGGCATATGGCCAGGAAATGGATCAGGGCTTTTCTACAGCTTGCAGGGCCTACACAGGGCTTCCAAGGAAGCACAGACATGCATCTGATGCATGATAGTCAGAGCTGTGTAATTTAAAATCGACAAAATTCATGACCCTTTCTATTAAATATCATAAACACTGTAAATAACAGTGTCACCAACAACAAGAAACAGCTGACTACAATCATAGTGATAGGGCAAATGAAACGTGATCTGTTATATTATGGGCTACTAAAAGTCGAGCAGAAGCCGATATAGTCTCCAGTTTAGGGTCAAATAATTACCGTATACAGTTGACTCTATGTATGTCTTGCTTTGGTGTTATGTGGACGTTCAAAATTAACTGCTGGCATTTGACTACGAATTGAAAAATTCAAAGTAGGGACATCGAAAGGAGGTAATGTTGATGTGGATTGGTTTGCATTGTCTGAATAGACTTCATATCGGTGTGCAAATCCTGGATAAGGATTGTCACCCAATAGACTATTGATGCTCATATTGTGCAGACCAAAGTTGTGTGAAGCATGATCAGAAACTGACGAGTTTGTCTGGTTGCATTCCATTTGCAGCTGGTAACGTTCTGATGCACCAGCTGGCTGTTGTAGCACGTGTACTGGCGGCGTTGGAAAATCAAGTCGTCTAATTGCTGCTGGCACTGTGACTGCCTGTGAAGAGTTGGAAGACAACTCTGATATGAAAGCACCGATATCAAAGTTGTGACGCTGGTTTGGCTGTGAAGCAGCTGTTTGTGGATCAGTTGTTGTAGTGACACCGAGTGATTTTGTAAACTCTCCTGCCAGTCCATGCCGAAGTGAACACGACCCAAACATTGGACCAAATGCTACACCAACCTGGTAATCAGAAGAATGTGACTTGTGTTGAAGGGTGCTGCCAACAAAGGGGCCGGCTGGTAAGTAAGTCGGGACATCACCTGCCACGGACTGACAAATAGTGCTGTTTTGAATTGCAGGGTATCCCACACAGAGTGATGTTGCATTGTGCTTCAACTGTTTGGGATATTTTGACGGTCTTTTCAAATTAGTAGGCCTGTGCGGCTGGGAGATATTGTGTGAGCGACGAGTATCATCTTCTGTTGACCTGATTCGCACTGGCACATGACCGACATTAAATGCAGGGTCATGGTATGTTTCTGACGAAATTGCCCTGGCAGCTGGAGGGATGGTTTCAAAAGAAGTGCTGAAGTTTAGCACTTGCGATGTAAGAGGCAATCTAGGCAACGAAAACGGTGTCTCAAATGTTACCTGTTTCTCACCAGTGACATAAATACCAGCTTGTTGGTTGGAGTACATAGGATGGTGATGAAGCGGTGGGCTTGTGAGAGTATTATTTATAAATCCAGCTTCATTGCTGGGGTACAGTACTCTTCCGTGAATTGGCAAGAGTTGACCATCTGTATTTATCATAGAAACTGCTGGCAAGTTACACATTTCAACGGGAACGTGCTCAGTTCCATGCCACAATGTATATGAAGGTAAGTGAGTGTTAAAAGAAGACGACTGTTTCTGTGACTCCTTGTCTGTGTGTATGAAACTAGGCACGGTGTAAGTAACATCTGGATGAATGCCCTGCGTCCGAGTACTGGACACAGTAATCGTTGACGGTATGGACGATGAGCTCGTAGACACAATGTGTTGAGACTGGAGTGCCGTGTGCTGAGGAAACATTGGTGACCAGCCATGAGGTGCATTGGTGCTCGCAGTCATCACTGTCGATACTGGCCATGTCCTGACTTCAGATCCAGTTTTTGTGGCTGTGTCCATACTGCCAGCTGTTGTGGCAAAACTCAGTGACAGAAAATCTGGAACTGGCGGCACAGTGGCAAATGAAAATGAAGGCAAGCGACAAGTTGAAGCCGAGAGGCAAGATGTTGCCGGAACACTTAAAGACAAGTCAAACGTCATGGCTGCACTAGTATCAGGATTGTTTGCAGGTAACCAGCCTCTACTTGTAGACAGGTATGACTGAGGAGCAATGCCACATTCAGAATATGTCCAGAAGGGTTGACTGTTACTGGCATCTGGTAATTTCTCATGACTACTGTACTGGCAGTTTAGAGGGACATGCTTGCTAGATGCTGTTTTATTTTTACTCCCAACAAAATGGCAGAAGTCATCATCTGACCATTTTCCATTAAACTTTTCATGATGCGTTTCAGACACGGACTGGAGTTTTGGGAATGGAGTCTTTGACTGCACATTGCAAGCTCCTGGCTGTACACTTACTGTCTGGTCCACAAATGGCCTTGGTCTAGCTAGTGGTTGAACAGAGCAGTATAGATTATCAGTCCACGAATTATACAGCGGTACAAAATTCGAAGATTCTGGCATTCGCCAGTGTACATCACTAATGGCAGATGATGGCAGTCTGCACTGGTGTCCAACATTCAGTGATTGCCTATGCTCGCTGAACATACTGTCACTTGATAAACTGCTTTTACGAGCATTACCGTTACAAGGTGACCATAGCACACTAGCAGACTGAGCCACTTCATTGCTGCTACTAGAATTTGGAATAAATGACTTTGATGCTGGCTGGATGGCATGGTGAGCTAGTGAAAATATCCCTCGTGCAGACGATTCTGCCGCTGAACACAATACCTTCGAAGCCTGGGTGGTACTTGCATCTTGCAAGTCATTGTGAGAATTTGTATGGCCGTGTAATGCCTCGTTCTGCTGTGAGACTAGCGAATAACTGAGTGGAATGCCGACTGACATCAGCGTACTGTTGTTTGAGAATGAGTTGGCAATTTGCAGAGACGAAGGAGTGCGACAGACGGAATTTGTCTTGCATGTCAGGGAACTTACACTGAAGCCAACTTTACTGCCTAGGTCAATGTGTTCATTAATTATGTAATCAGCTTCAGGCATACAGTTCTGCTCTCTGAACATTGGGACAACAGAGTGGTACAGATCGTCAGCACTTGCATGTAATGATTCGATGCCAGGTACATCTTTTGCCCTATCACGCAGTCGACCACACACTGAACCAAACCCTAAGCTCCAGTAGTTGTTATCGAGTGATTTCCTCGACGGAACTGAAAACATGCTGCTGTCATCAGTGTCGCTAAGAATCATTGCAAAGTCATTGTCAGTCAAACTCAGATCATCTGGCAGCATATTAGAAGCAGAGTCACATGTCATCGCTGAACTGGAAAGTTTATTAACTGGCATAAAATTATGGTTTTGTGCGTGAACTGGTTCCATTAGCGAAGAATTGACGATCTTCTCCATCTGATCATTCTTTGACGTTTGTGTGCTGTCCAGCAAGGAAGGCTGCTGTGACAGTGAGCTGATTAGCAGGTTCGGTGTAGCTGTAGTCGAGAGAAAGTTTGCCAGGGCAAAACCTTTGCTATGGCTTGTTGGGATAATATCAGCCCTCGAACTGATATCATCCACGTGGATGTGACTGGATTGTGACTGGTTGCTGCACGGATTTTTTTTGCTCAGAGTCGCTGAAAACTGAGTGGCAGTTTGCATATGCTCGTGGTTCAGGTTGTTTGGTTGTACAGCAGATGACGACACTATGGAAGCATTTAGCCCTGCAGAATGTTTTCCAGAGGAGTCACAGACATGGGCAGTTATACTTGGAGGTATATTAACCATACCGACATGGTCTTCGGAGGTATTCTGAAATAAATCTGGAGCAAGATGCTGTGTACTGGCAGTACAGTACGAAACATGACGGTGTACCGAGCACAGATACTGTTCAAGTGACTTATCACCAAACCGGTCCATTACGTGTATGATTTCACTGTCTTTGTCACTGGCTGAGTCAGGTGGTGGGCATATGTACTTACTGATCCGTTTCTGTAAATCCATTCTGCCAATCTTTGCCTTTGACGAACATTCCTCAGCCAATTGAGAAACAGGTTTTCGCTTCCCACGTTGCTGTTTCGATACCGCAGTAAGTGGAATGTCACTAGCATCACCCGAGGTTGCCTCAGTTCCTACTGAGCAGTTACCTGACAGCAGTGCTGACGATACAAATGGGGACGTGCTGCTAGTGAAGACGTCGGCACAACTAAGCACTGCAGTGCTGTAGTGAGATGCTACAGAACCATGTGAAGCAACAAACTGATCGTTAGTCACTGTGTTGTCACTTGTCGCCGGCACTGTTCTGATGTTTGTGATTTGTGGCAGTTCAGGTCGATTTGCAGGTGGTACAGACTTCACTGATGCTGACCGTGTAACCAATTCACTATTTACACCTGCTAGCATGCACGGTTCTGCAGTTGTTATATCTGAATGACTGTCAACTGTAGAAATGGCACTAGTAACGAAGGCTACAACAGGGGAACAGGATTTGTTACTGTTAACTTTCTCACTACAGTGTTCACCATCTGCTGCAGAACTGCTCATTACCGGGTCACCAGCCACTGCGTTGTCTGTGTCAGTATTCGTCAGCTCTACATTAGGTTGGCCTGACTCCTCCAACACTTCGCTGCCACTTTCTGCACCACTATGAGATGTTTTTGTTCCGACTGAAGCAGTTACGTGGGACTCGACACTAACACCAGCTGCACTTGCATTTGACTGAATGTCATTGACAGTCATAGTTAACTGGCTGTCATCGACGACATTGCTGATACCGTCACACACCACCCTGAGACCACTCAACAGCGCCTCGCTAGGCACCGTAACTGCATACATGTTTGTTGATGGTGCAACAACTGGTCGAGAACCTGCCACGAAATAAACAGGTGCCTGGCATGGGTTAACGTCTGGTAACAGTGGCCACACTGAAACAGCACTGTTGTTCTGCCTCTGCTGACCCATGATGAGGCGGCCACCGTGATACACAAACGTGCCGTACATGAGCCCTGAACCCAGAACGTTACTGCCAATGTCCATGTCGACTAAAACTGTCCCACTTGTGACTCTCTCTGTAACTCGATACGTGGGAACAGCGGTCGTAGGAATGACTGCGGGGCACAGCCTAGTCGATGAAGGTAACAACAGCAATGACTGACTAGAACTGACCGCAGCAGAACCGGGATCTACAGTTTTTCCTGAACTGCAAACTGTCTCAGTATAACATCTGCTGGCTGTCGATGTATTTACACTGCTTCGTTGGCCACCGACTTCTGAAATGGCCGTTGAATGCTGGCTGTTTCCAAACCCAGCAAAGTCTGGTGTTAATCCACAAGGTGAAGTACTGTTGTTGTGAGAGTGACAGGCAGCTGCAGCAGTTACTGGCATCGGCGGACTCTGTGATCCTTGTGCACTCGTGATACTGGCGGAACTGTTGTCAGATAACTGGACAGCAGGATCAGCTGATGACAGCACACAAATCTCACTGTGCACCTGTGACGTGCTGACAGCTTGACTTGTACAATCCACACTTGCCTGATTAGTTTCTATATGATGCATGACAACACTGTCAGCAGAATGACAGGCAGCAGCATCTGAAGAAGATGTAACTGCTTTGGCTTCTCTCAGCTTTAAGCATTCACTGATCGTTTGTCCTTGCTTTTTCTTCTTCTGCTGATGAGACTGCTGCAGAGGCTGTGAGGAGTCTGGTGGCATGCAAGACTTGATGTTTCCACTGATAGATGTCTGACAGTAGACTGACATTGTGGAGGCTGACTGACGAGGTTTCCATGACAACACCAGCTGTGCCAAGTCTGCCACTGGTGGAAATCCTAAATACAAAATACGAGTATCAACTAGTACTAATAACATTCATTTTATTTTCATTTTCATGCGATGCATTTTTACTACAGCTGTAAAATTAACGCATTAACGCGTTAAATAATTAATTGCGATTTAAAAAATTAACTCTGTTAAAAATTTTAACGAAAACACGATGAAAAGACAGCAATCGCTCATTTCTTTAATTTTTAAAACTTGATTTCACTTCTGAAATAAAATCAGCAAATTAATTTAACCACTCAATTCAATATTATTCAATCGCACAATCATCAAAACTCAAAGATGCGTCATTGTCAATATTGTCAATAAGTTCGGTGACCGGCACTAATCAGTCACTGTAATCAGTTGTCAGTACTAGGAGTAGACTAGCGTTCAACAGCAATGGGCCGACGACGTCTACCTGCAAATGTAACACAAACAAATTGAAAATGTATGGTAACAAACAAGATGTGTGTTAAAACCACGATTAACACGCGATTAAAAAAATTAATTGCATGATTAACGTGATTAAAACAATCAATCGCTTGACAGCTCCAATTTTTACACTGGTTTGTGTTTTAATATTCTACACTAATTGCATATACAACAATAATATACAATAATTTAATAAAGATAAAAGTATTTTTGTTGCAAGTAAAAACACTTTATGCAAAGGTTCAATCAGTATTTATTTTATCTCTAACTAACACTGTTCATGTGCACACAAACTGTGAACTAATAAAAGTGTACAATACAACAAATAAAAATTCTATAATAATAATTACTTATTCTCTTCTAGCAACAGAAACTTTTCAAAAAAGTACCGTAAAATCTTGCGTACAATATGCACTCATGTATAATATGCAGGGCGACTTTTCATTGGTGTCGATGGGAAAATCTGCTAAAATCCTTTTGAGTGACTTGTGTCGCTTCAATCAGCATACTCCTCCCCTCATCTCAGTGTCAGTGTTGTTTGCATGGGTGGTCCAGGTAAGCTGGTTAATGGGTGTCAGTCCTGTTGTACCTAGACGACGACTGTGTCCTGGCCTCGGCTGCAGCCGGTCGCCGACATCTGTGGTCTGCTGACACCACGAAACTGTCGGTACGGCGAACTAGGACTGTCATCGGCGCCAGAAACTTTGCAGTTTCAACCGCAGCCATTTGGAACAGTCTACCAGCAGCTTTAAGACTGTCTTCATGCTCAGTTCAGACATTTGTGCAGAAACTGCAAACTTTCTACGCCAGCACGATGATGTAGCACACCCGAGGACCATTTATTTTGCACTATACAAATGCACTGATTATTATTATTTTCATTATTATTATTATCCTGGTACATTTTTGGCCAGACCATTCGATCTCCGTTGCTAAGAGAAACTACTATTAGCCAGAGAATTAGTAACACTGAAATATGAATGAAAAAATACAAGGTACTGACCAGCATGCTCGATAATGTCGCAGAACTTTTTATGCTCTTGCTTTAGCTCGGCATTCTCGGCCTGAAGCTGTTCAAGAACTTCAGCTGCACAGTACGTGTTCATCACATTTTGTCATCCATCAAAGTTATATGAACATATTTAAATAATACACACAAAAATACAGCAGTTAAGTGACCCTACCATAGAAACAAGATGTATAAAGACGTCTAAATGCAGTGATCAAATCCCTGTGACACAGTTATTTCATCAATACCTGCATTACACACTGCTGCTAGTCAATAAAGTCCACTGAATCAGAGATGTGAGCACAATCCCTGTGTCAAGTTCACAGGAATCAGTTGTCATCCTAGAAGTCTGAGGTATGCTTGAAAAGATCGACGCAGTGTTTATATTTACCCCCATGCAGCAACAGTGCAGCGAAGGTGGTATATTGCTT
>Ga0209339_1000879_pt1 | contig 11814 bp, 8 predicted proteins | sample OlaalgELextract3_FD_187376 | JGI IMG/M metagenome (GOLD analysis project Ga0209339, IMG submission 187376) | Olavius algarvensis symbiont microbial communities from Tuscany, Italy - Type A ELBA extract 3 (SPAdes) (version 2) | ecosystem: Host-associated > Annelida > Digestive system >... | reverse complement strand
TTGGGTCATTGGAATTTATTTGTTATTTGTGTTTTGTTATTTGTGATTTAAACAGTTTCAAAGTTCATGACAACATCACTTTAGCACTCGATGAATAGTTATAAATTATCTTAGCCTGACGGCTATGCGATGGGCCCCAACCCGGTTCGTTCACTTCACCATGCCTGGATGCGGAGTCACATATCGCCGGTCATATTTTTTTCGTACGCAACCGCCCAGTCAGGTTGTGGTATGGTGTTGGCAGGGCGAAAATAAATCGAGAAGCGGCATCGATCGTCACCCTGGGTCAACGTTTGACTCAAATTGGTTTGAACCGCTTCATCATAGGCCCCGAAGATTTCATGATGCACTTCCTCGCAGTAGATTCTGCCGATCGAATTTCCATCGGGATAATCCTGCCATACATTGAAAAAAGTGCATTCCAGGGTTTCGCTCAAGCGGGTCTGTTCGGTCAGTTCAATTTTATTGCGGCTGAACCGGGCATCGCCGGGAAGATCATAGTGGGTGAAGAGGTTGTGCATGTTGATTTCCAGACCTTGAGCTAAATGCTGTTTGCGAAGCTCGAGTCCGCGCTCGCGGCCAAAGCGGCGGATGGCCCGTCTGACGGCGGCTTCGCCCTCCACGCCGAAATGAAGCAAGCCGCGGGCGAGATAGTAATAAAGCTTGGCCTGGAGGTCCATCAAATTCTGGAGGTGGACTTCAAAATCCACCTGGGGGTATTCATCTGCTTCCGGCATCCCCTTGGCCGCCGGCATGAAGACATCAAAGCGGCAAAGATCATCGCCCCGGGTCATGATTTTCGGTTGGTTGGTTTCGATATCCGGATCGTAGGCCGACCACATCGCACTGTGGATCTCTTCACAGTAGGCTATTCCCTCGTTCAGACCATCCATTTTGCGCCAGACATCGCACAAAGGGCATTGCAGCGTCTCGGAGATCCGCTGCTCCGGTTTCAGGTCGATCAGATTGCGTTTGAATCCGGCTTTGCCCGGAAAGCCGCCGATGGTAAAAAGCGTCTTTAAATGGATCGGGTAGCCGTGCTTCTCGTGCTCGGCCCGATTTGCCCGGCCGCGGTCCGTCCCGAAATCACGGATGGCCTGGCGCAAGGCGGCTTCTCCATCCGGTTCGAAAGTGCGGCAATACTCGGCGGCCATATGAAAGTATAATTTGGCATAAAGCGCTTGCATTTTGGCCAGGGCTTGTTCGTCCTCGGTGTGATCCATGGGCCGACTCCTTTCCGCCTAGAGGTAAGCTGAACCCCAATTGAGTCAAAAACCAATCGGGCGTTATAAGTTATTTATTATTGGTTATTTGATTAAAAGGTATGATATCTGATTTTATATCTCATCGATGTCACGATCATAAGATCAGACTTTCAGCCATTTCTATTTTAGAATCCGTCGGAGCGGAGTAAAGATTAACAAATAGCCGACATCACCTAAATGAACGCTTATCGCTCATTTAGGTGGTAATTAAAGTGTCCCGGTTATCTGGAAAGAGCAAGGTGCCTGGCTTGTGGGAGCGTCATGTGCTTGCACAACCCGTTCCCACACGGTAGTTTTTTTGACATTGAAAGCGGGTTCTCCGGGCTCGGATTCCTTACTTTTTGCCATGCCCACTTGTAACTGTCAATGGTTTTAATTACAAATTGACAACCAGCTCCCGGCCGAATAAAACCCAACCCGGACAAGCCGGAATTGAAAACTGAAGATTGAAGATTTAATATTTAATGTTAATTATTTAGGCAAACCCGCAAGACATTAAGGCATCGCCTGAAAATTTATCATATAACTTAGCGCTAATGGGGATAAACCCCGCCCGGAGCCAATTGGTTGATCATTGATAGCGTAAGGACGGGCTTGACGTCCGACCGTATTGGACTCATAAATCCCGAAATCGCGCTTGTATGAAACATTCTTTTTTAAAAGCGAACCGCAGAACCGCAGAATATCGAATTTCGAATTTCGAATTTCGAAGGATGGTTTCGCTTCGCTCAGTCATTTTTTAATAAAATAGGCAGAATACATTCGTTCGACACTTGTCCGCCGGAGGAGGATTCGACATTCATGATTCGATACTTACAGTCCGCCGGAGGAGGATTCGATATTCGCTTTTTCAGAGTTTCTTTCTCGATTTGACCGGCCGTTTGCTTAGCCGGCGGCGGCGCTGATTAGCAAACAGTTGGTGTGTAAATATCTCATAAAAAGGAGGCAAAATGAGTGCCACCATGACCATGGCTCAAAAGGTCGTCGAACTGACTTATGCGGAGCTGCCGACCCCGGTGATAACTAAATGCAAGGAGCTGATTCTCGACGCCGTCGCCTGCGGCGTGGGCGGCATCCAAACCCCCATCGGGCAGGCGGCCCTGGAATTGATGCGCCAGATGGGCGGGCACCCGCATGCCACAGTACTCGGCGCCGATGATCGGGGGCCGTGCGGTTTGGCAGCCTATACCAACGCCTCTGCCATAAACGCCCAGGATTATGATGACACCGGCCACAGCGGGCATCCGGGGGCCAGCATCATCTCAGCGGCCCTGGCGCTGGGCGAAAAACTGGGCGCCACCGGGCAATCCATCATCCTGGCGTGCCTTGCCGGTTATGAAGTCGGCACCCGGGTTGCCGCAGCGATTGAGCCCAGTTGGGAACGCTATCGTCAAATCCACGGGATCGGAACGGCCCAGACCTTCGGTTCCATGGCCGCCTGTGCCAAACTGCTGGAGCTGGATTTGGCGGCCACGCTCAACGCTTTCGGCGTGGCCGGTGCAACGGCGCCCGTCGCCCATGCGGGCAAATTCGGCTGGGCGGATAAATCGATTGCCTACATCAAGGACAATGTCGCCTGGCCGGCCGAAGCCGGTTTGCGCGCTGCCCTGCTGGCGCAAATGGGCTATGAAGGCAGCGAATCAATTCTGGATGGGAATCAGGGCTATTGGGTTATGGCCGGCTCGGACCGTTGCGATTTCGAGCGTCTGATCGACTTTTCAGACTATGAAATTATGAATGTTTCCCTGAAACCCTACCCATGCTGCAGATGGATCCACACCACCCTGGACGCCTTGGGAAAGCTCGCTGTCGAAAATCATTTCGAGCCCTCGGAAATCGTGGGGATTGAAGTTTTTTCCACTCAACCTCTGGCAGATTACTTTGGGTGCAAGGACCCGCGTACCTTCGTCGATGTAGAGTTCAGCATACCCTGTGCCGTGGCGCTTAAACTCCACGGCGTCCCGCATTCGGCTTGGTTTCACCGGGAAAGCTGGGCCGATACTGAGGTCCTCGATACAGCTTCCCGGGTCAGTGTAACGATGGAGGATGAATATCAGCGCCTTTATTTGAAGCTTGGCAGATTATCCCACAGGATCCCGGCCCGGGTAGCGGTGACCCTGACGGGAGGTGATAAACTCGTGCAGTATTGCGATCTGGCTTCCGGTTCCCCGGAAAAACCGATGGACTCTCAATCTGTCAGGGCCAAGGTGTTGGACCTGACAGACGCACGGATGACGCCTGAATCTCAAGCCAGACTTATTGAGCAAGTGGAAAACCTCGATGGCATTGATGACATTCGTCAGGTTCTGGCTGAAATTTAGCGGCAGCTTGCCCGACGGCCATTATGATCTACCAAGTACATAGTTTCATAAATACAGTGACGTATTATTGAGAGAAGTTCTAAAAATAATTTGATTTCACCGCAAAGTCGCAAAGTACGCAAAGATGAAGATTGTACTGCCATTCTTCTGACCGTCTAATCTTCCCTCCTTCTTTTTCCCCGTGCGCCGAAAGCCGAATGCCGAATGCCGAAAGCCGAATACCTTGTCTTAACCGGCACGATCCGGGTGTTTGGCTGGGGCGCTTATATTTTTTTTAATTCCGGCTTTCCCTCTAGGCCTAACCTTCGCAGTGTATCGGAAGTCGGTATCCCTTTTTCGTCCCAGCCCATACAGTGATAAAAATCCTGGACCATGGGTTCGAGGTTGACTTTGAGGCCTTTGGCGGGTCCCTCGGTCAGCGGCTGGTTGACAAATAAATCAGGTAAGTTATCTGCATGAAAATCCGAGCCGTGACGGAGGTTGAATAGCTTTTCGAGGTTCACCAGCCGTTCGCCGATGAAAAACAAATCAGCCGTGGACAAATCCAGACCGGTTATGGCTTTGATAAGCTGGGACTCGAGCACAAGATCATAATTTGCCGATATGGCCAAAGTAGGAACCTTGCATAGTCCCAATGAGTCTATCACCATACTTACAATCATGCATTTTTTTACCAAACCACCCTTGCCCTCAGTCGCCGTGAGATTGACCACCTGATCGGTTCCAAACTCCCGCTTCGCTTTTTCGGGGGTATATCTGTATTCGGGAATGGGATATACACTGGTAAAGTCGCCACCTCGCAGCGATACGGCATAAGACAGCGCGGTTCCCATCAACCCCCTGGGATCAGCGCCATAAATTTCAACACCTTTGACGTGATAGGCGTAGTCTTCGGCATTTTTCCCAAATATCTCGGCGGCCTTGCGAACGCCCCGGGCCAAAATTTTCCCCAGGCCCCGGCAGGTTGCAATCTGTCGAATGAGGGTTTCGATAACCGCCGCATCACCCCAGCGCAATATCAGGCCCCCGGTGTCATCCGGGGTAATAATGCCACGGTCAAATAAATCCATGGCAAAAGCAATCACGCCACCGGTCGATATGGTGTCCAGGCCTAATATGTTGCACAGATTTGTCAGGTACAATAAAGCACGCGGATCGGAAAGACCGCACAGAGGACCCATCTTCATCACCGTCTCATACTCGGGACGCCCACCCCGGAAACCCTTGTAATCTCCGTCTCTGATTTCTATATCAGCCTTGCAGTGCACCGGGCAGCGAGGACAGGCGTTTTTTTTGAATACGAATTTTTGCAGACCGCGGCCGTCGATTCCCAACGCGTCGGGCACTTGACCCAGCCGGTAATTTCTGGTTCCCAACAATCCCCACTCGTTGGTTTCGAGGACATCCCCTGAGCTGCCATAAGTTGCGTAATCATGAAACCGCCCCGTATTGGTTTTCATATTTCTGATGTAGTGTTTTACAACTTTTGCCGCAGCCTCACTCATTTTTGGCCGTACTTTTTCAGCCTGGACCACCAGGGCTTTAATATTTTTAGAGCCAAAAACCGCTCCCAAACCGGTTCGGCCGGCAGCATGATCTTTTCCGGCCAGCACGCCGGCGAATCGAACCTGATTTTCGCCGGCCGGGCCAATACACAGCACCTGGGCCCGCTCATCCCCCAGGTCGGATCTTAACCGGGTTTGTGTTTGCCGCGTGTCCAGTCCCCAAAGTCCGTCGGCATCTTCGATGTCAACTCCGTTGGAAGTGATTCGGATGTAAATGGGACGGGGTGCTTTTCCGGTGATGATCAGACCCATAATATCCAGTGTTTGGAGCATGGAACCGAAAAAACCACCAACGTTGGAGCTGGCAATCAGCCCGGACAGCGGGGACAATGCACTCAGATGTATTCGCGAAGAAGCGGGGGCCGCCGTCCCGGTTAGCAATCCCCGCGTTATCATCAGTATGTTCGCGGGATCCAGGGGGGTTATGGTCTGCGTTAACCGCTGGAAAAGCGTCTTGATGTTGAATCCGAAACCGGCTAAATGCTCGCCGGCCATGCCCTCGGTGTATTCTTCAACTTTGATCCGGTTTTGGGTGAGATCGATTTCAAATATCTTGGCTGGCGGTATCATAGTCACCTGGCGGTATATTTCCATCTTCAATTTAAAAAAATCAGCGATTGCAAGCAGAGGGTTAAGACAGCCCCATCGAGGAGCATTCCACATACCCCCAGATTCTAATGGCGGTTGCTGATTTTTAAAAAAATTTACGATGCAGCAACAAAATGAGCTCACCTTATAGCACAAAAAGCAGGCGCATTACCAGCGCGGCTGAGGGCCGCGAAGATTGTTCAGCGGCAGCGCTTGTAAAGATGTTTGTTTTTTGATTCCTGGAAGCCATATCTCAGGTAGTAATCCAATGCGCGTTCATTGGTCGGAGTCACTTCAAGCTGAAGACCGGCCCCATTGCGCTTCCTTCGATTGGCAGTATAATCCAAAAATTGGGTACCGATGCCTTTGTTGCGCCATTCAGGGTTTACTTGGTATACTCTACATATCGATCACCCACTCCGTCTCTTATTATTCATGGCTTTAATTTTCAAAGCCACGTCTTTCCAGCGTTCCTTTTCGACCCGATCGGCGCTCTTTTGCTGTCGCTGGGATAGATAGGCCAATTCACGTTTCATTTTCCGGTAGCTTTCCAGACGGCCCTGCATAATTTCCCCTTCAGCTTCCGCCTGGAGGACCCGGCAGCCGGGTTCGTGGGTATGGCTGCAGTCGGAAAAACGGCATTTGTCGGCAAAACGTTCAATCTCCGCAAAGGCCACCGCGATCCCGCCGCCATCGTCCCAGAAGGCGATTTCACGAATGCCGGGGTTGTCGATCACCATTCCTCCCTGGGGCATCATGATCAGGTCCCTGGCGCTGGTGGTGTGTTTGCCTTTGCCCACACTGCTGCTTATCGAACCGGTCGCCTGTACCGTCTTGCCGTAGAGCCGATTTATCAGAGTTGATTTACCGGCCCCGGAGGACCCGACCATGGTAGTGGTCTGTCCCGGAGTCAAATATTCTGCCAGACAAGTCAATCCTTGGCGATCTCCTGCGGCAACCAGATGTATCGGAACTCCGAAAGCAACAGCTTCTACCTCACTGACAAAATGATCCGGATCCTGGTGAAGATCTGCTTTGGTCAGAATGATGACGGGATTCAGAGCGCAGTTGTAGACCAGAGTCAAGTAGCGTTCAATGCGTCGCAGGTTAAAATCCCGGTCCAGACCGCAAACCACAAACACGGTGTCGAGATTGGCCGCAATGACCTGTTCTTTTTGTGGCTGCCCATTCTGCTTGCCATGACTGCCGGCAGCACCGCGAGACAGGGCATTTATCCGTGCCAACACCTCAAAGACCAAGGTATCGACCACAAGGACCCAATCCCCTATAACGGGATAAATGCCGTCGGAATGGTGCTGGAGCCTGCCGGCGACGGTAGCGAGCCATTCGCTCTTTCCGTTGCTGATGTGAAGGCTATTTTTCCTGACCCCGATGACTCTGGCCGGCACAAGTTCATCGTCGCCGAAGTTTTTAAACTGTGTCTGGAAATGGGAACTCCATCCCATATGTAAAAGATGCTGATTATTGTCGTTGGTATATTGCCCGGGTGTATTTGGCGTTGTAGTCATAATTAAGCTCCACTTTTTGTTGCCTGCTAGCCTGCCGGTATATGTTGGGCCCATTAGCGCGTCGCCGCAGGCCGCTAGCGTCCAGTCTGATCGGAAAAGAAACTGCCCTTGGTGACAAATTTACGCAGTTTCCTACGAACTCATTGGCCGTTTCGTCCTCGTCCTCGTCCTCGTGCTCGTCCTCGAAGCTTTAGAGCCGCTTTCAAACCCGAGGACGAGGACGAGCACGATTTAAAATCCCTTTCTTGGGGTTAATGTAGATGTAGTTTCACACGAGCGCGGCCTCTGGCCAAAAAAACGGCCAGTCTGATCGAATAAGAAACTTCGAAAAAGCGAATATCGAATATCGAACAAGGAATCATGAATGTCGAAGTAAGGTATTCTATCGATTTAAAATTATCTAAAATAGTCAGAGCGAAGCGATTCCACACTTCATCATTCGATATTTCTTGTTCGATATTCTGCGGTTCGCTTTTATTTTTTCTTGAAGTTTCATAAGAGCGCGGCCTCCGGCTGAAGGACAGCCGGTCTGATCAAAGAAAAGAAACTTTGAAAAAGCGAATAACGAATATCGAATAATGAATATCGAATGTCGAAGTAATGTATTCTGTCTATTTTAAAAAGACTGAGCGAAGCGATTCCACCCTTCGACATTCTGCGGTTCGATATTCGTTATTCTGCGGTTCGCTTTTAATGTTTCATAAGAGCAAGGCCGAAGCCCTCTCATTACCGGCAATTTTATAACCTATTGATTTTTTGATAAATAAATCGTTACCGACAGTGGAGGCAACCGTGGTGGCGGAATCTCAGATAGGAATCTGCTGCGGAACAGACCGGAAAAACAGATCCGTTAAAAACGGATTAGCTTGTATTTCGTACTGCAGAGCTAAAGGCTCACGCAATCAACTACCGCTGGGTTAGTCCCCCATGTCGGCAACGATTGACACAAAATCCAATAATTTCTTAAACATAAAAACCTCTTTTATCCATGTTTTCCAAGCCAGATGCTGATATTATATATGGCAAGGTCCTGTCAAGTTTTTTCGAGGGCCGAAATAGGCCTAATTTAGCGAAAACCCATGGAATGATCTATTACAGTTACAGTGACAGATATTGGGCCCCGAATGGGCGAACGTATAGCCCGCCCTTGCTCCTTCGCGAGCAATCAGTCCGATAAAGCTCACGGCATTACACCTCCTATCCCATTGCCGACACCAAAAAACCTGAGGCTTTCCTGTAAAAAATCAGGTCCCAACCCCCCGGAATCAATCTCTTTATTGGCAATCATTTTATGCGTCGATTCAATCGGCCCGGGTGCATCGTGAAACCTCGAAATATACTTGATATTCCAGCACTTTCACGCCTTGCCCGATCGGCGCCCCAATCCTCAAAATGCCGGTGAATTTATTTTCGTGTAAACCCTAAAGTATATAGACAATGAGCCGATAGATTAAGAGAAGTATTTATCTGATTACCAAGGCTGCAAGAGGGTATTCCTATCGAGAAAATCCTTTTGTCGATACAGATTAGGTCACGGGCTTTGATGTTCAAAAAAATGACGGATGCCACCCGGTTGACAGGGGCTACGGGATAGAAGCTCATTCTCCCTTGCCGGCTTTCGTTGACACGCAATAGTCCTAAACAGGTACAAATCCAGGCCAGCGGTTGCCACAGCATATGGCCGGGCAGCTGGACGGAGGACATGTTCCGGCAGCCCTTGAGGCATACAGTGCCTGGTATATTATTTGCAAGGCCTGACTGAGGATTTTCCTCATGGCCAGGCAAATAATGCGAGTCACGAAAGGATGGTCCCAGAACCTGCACCGCAAGTTCGCTGAGGCAGTCGTGAGGTCGGGTGTGCATTTATTGATACATTGTCGATAAAAATGTATGCACCTCTATTCTTTTGAAACACAGAGCAATAATCTCGCTAGGGTCAATTCTAGTTCACGTATATTAGGGAATAACACGACATGAAATTTGATAAATCAGATGAGAATCAGTCACAATTCATGCAGGCACTGGTCCCCATGGTGGATCTGTTTGCCGTGCTGGCGATTGTGTTCATGATTTATTCGAATGACGAAGTCACGGCCCACAAAGTGGAAAGCAACGAAAAAATACAGGCGATTGTTGCAGAGGTCGAACAGGCCAGAAAAAAGCTGAAAGAGTTTGACGAAGCAGAAAAGGCCCGGCAGAAACGCATAAAATTACTGGCCAAAAAGGCGACCAAGTCGCTGGAGGAAATTAAAGCGGAGCGTGAGGAAAAAGCCCAGGAGATATTGGCGCGCTTCACCGATATGTTGAAAAGCCAGGAAACCGAGTCCTCCAAGGAATATGAGCAAATCCTGGCCAAAATCGAAGTCGAGGCTGAGAAGGAACTGGAAAAAGAGAAGCAGGTACTGGAAAAAAAGAAGCAGCAGGAACTGGAAAAAACCAAAGCGGAACTGGAATCAGACCTTGAAGCCAAGAAATCGGAGCTGGCCAAGAAACAGGCCGAACGTTTGAAAGAGGTGAAATCGGAGTTTGATAAAGTACTGTCTTCAACGGAAAAGATTCTGGCCAAACAGCAGGATGCGCTCGCTGAGTCCGAACAGGAAAGGCTTAACGCCCTAAAGGCCAAACAGGAAGCCGAACGCGAAAAACAACGGCAGCTGGCAATTGCCAAGTTGGAGCAGCAGGTCAAAGAGCAGGAGCTCAAGGAACAAGCCCGGCAGGAGGCTGAGAGGGTAAAAAGGGAAAAAGAACTTGCATTGGCGAAAGCCGAACAGGAACGTCGCGAAGCCTTGGCCCAACAGCAAGCCGAACTCGAAAAACAACGGCACCAGGAGGTGGCCAAGACGACCCAGGAGCTCAAGGAGCAAGCCCGGCAGGAGGCTGAGAGGGTAAGAAAGGAAAAAGAACAGGCATTAGCCAGAGCCGAACAAGAGCGACTTGAGGCCCTGGCCCAACAGCAAGCCGAACTCGAACAACAACGGCAACTGGAGGTGGCCAAGACAGCCCAGGAGCTCAAAGAGCAAGCCCGGCAGGAGGCTGAGAGGGTAAAAAAGGAAAAAGAGCTGGCATTGGCTAAAGCCGAGCAAGAGCGAATTGAAGCACTGGCCCAACAGCAAGCCGAACTCGAAAAACAACGGCAGGAGGAACTGGCCAAGACGGAGCAAGCGCTCAAAGAACAAGCCCAACAGGAAGCTGAAAAGCTGAAAAAGGAAAAAGAGGCCGCACTGGCCAAAGCCGAACAAGATCGACTCGACGCATTGGCCAAAGCCGAACAAGATCGGCTTGACGCATTGGCCCAAAAGGAAGCCGAACTCGAACAACAACGGCAGGAGGCGCTGGCCAAGACGGCCCAGGCGCTCAAGGAACAGGCCGAACGCGAGGCCGAGAAACTGAAAAAAGAAAAAGAGGCTGCATTGGCCAAAGCCGAACAAGACCGGCTCGATGCCTTGGCCAAAGCCGAACAGGACAGACGCGATGCACTGGCCAAAGCCGAACAGGATCGGCTTAATGCATTGGCCAAACAGCAGGCGGAACTCGAAAAAGCCAAGGCCGAAGCCTTGCAGGCCAAGGAGCAGGAGCTTGATGAGCAGAAAAAGAAATTAGCTGAGGTGGAGGAAGAGCTTGGGCCGCATGTCAAGGCGCTCGAAGCCAAGAAAAAGATAGTTGAAGAACTAAAGGAGAACTTTAAGAACTTTGACGATTCAGCCGTAAAAATAGACTCCAAGACAGGTAAGGTAAAGCTCCATTTCCAGGAGTCGTATTTTGCACGGGGATCCTTTAAACTGTCAGACGACATGATGGATTTTCTTAAGATCGTGATTCCCAAATATGCCAAAGCAATCTACGGCAACCAGGACGCGGCGGCGCATGTCGAGTCGCTGAAAATCTCCGGAATGGCATCGCCTGTTTACCGGGGAGTCTACATCGACGTCCACGATAAGTCTCCTGCATCAGAAAAAGCACGCAGATTTAATATGGTGCTGAGCAACAAGCGCGCGAAAGCCCTGTATGACTTTATCTTTGATAAAGAGGCGATGGGTGACTTTGAGCATCGTGATAAATTAAAAGCAGATATGAGTATTGAAGCATTGGGGTTTCTGCATGCAACCCCGGTTAAGCCCGAGTTACTGGGCAAACCGGCAGATTGTATCGAGTATGATTGCAAGCAGGAACAAGCTACGGTTCTACAATTCCGGTTGTTTTCTGAATAGGTAATGGATTCTTAGATGACCTAATTGATGGAAGTTTTTGGGTTAAGGAGTCAATATGTTTAAATATGTATTCTCAGCAATTCTGGCGGTAATAGTATCTATTACATTTGTTTTTGACATTGAGCTTACCAATGCGACAATCGGCAGTCTGTTTGTCGCAGGTATTTTGGGTTGTCTAGTTGTATTCTTATTGTTCAAGTTTGGCTTGCACTATAGAGTGGACGCATAAACGTAAAAATTCTCATTATATCAGCATGATAAGATAAAATACTACTTGACTTTTTTTGATATAAGTACTACTAAAATCACTCCTTTTATAGGCCTAGTTCCCTAAAACT